>Ga0137401_10000800_pt1 | contig 12970 bp, 18 predicted proteins | sample CZOMad1_1_16fung_FD_108286 | JGI IMG/M metagenome (GOLD analysis project Ga0137401, IMG submission 108286) | Vadose zone soil fungal communities from Angelo Coast Range Reserve, California, USA - CZOMad1_1_16fungal (Illumina Assembly) | ecosystem: Environmental > Terrestrial > Soil > Vadose...
AGCAAGCATCACGTTCTTTCTGTCCCTGGTGCTCAGTCAGTCTCCCAGGGCGGAGGAAAGAAGATCAGATTGGAAACCTCTACGCTCCAGTCCCGGACAAATTGTTTGATAGTACTTCGCAATTTATCCATGTCAAAATCGGACGGCTTATATCGATTTTGTTTCTTTGCAGGAGCTCGACCATCTTGCGTTCGAATGCCATGAGAATGACTATGTTGTGAGTGACTGTGCGAGTGAGAATGAGTATGTCCTGTCATGTCGGTCCAACCAGGAAACTTAATCACCATTGCGTCGTTCAATATGATATCCTCTACTAACCTGCCGTAAGGGTGTGGAATTCCGCAGAATGGTCAAGCTCCTCCGACACAGATTCTTCATCCTCCCCCTCTCCTTTCAGGGAGCTGATATCATGCCCGAATATCTCAGGATTTGCAATGATCTGGTTCAAAAATTCGGCATTGGCCAAAATGGCATTGTCCACGTCAGCGATTTTTTGTTTGTACCCAAGACGTTCCAGAAGTTCGAGGTCAGCGTGTGGTAGAGTATACAGGTCTTTGCGGCGTCTATTATTCGCAGCCAGCTAGGGTACGCAAAGGTTACGCGAAAAAATCAGATGCGAAGGAAAATGGACTTCGCAAACACACTAACTGAATATTTGGCGTAACATTGAAACGTTGTGATCACGTTCGCGAAGTGGATCTGCTCTTCTTCAACGTCAGATTTATGGGACATGCTTGATCAGTGAGGACAAAACTCGGAGTGGGAACAGCTATGACAGCATTTATCGGCAAAAAAACGGGGTTTGGTATTGAAGGCGTGATGCCTACTTTTTGGGAGCCAAACTGTAATTTTGCCATGAACATGTTTTAGTTCTGTGCACAAGTCCATACCTGTCTTGCTTAGTCAGCTCTTGGTTGTTCGCTTGGTCTTTCACTTGGTCTGAAGTGGCGGACGCTCATCCCACCAAGTAACTTACCAGTGGTTCGACAGGCCATTATAAATATGTATGTCGCTTGGCCCTCTCGTTTTAATACCCCACATTCCTTTTTCATCTTATACACCATCCTACGTTCGCTACCACTCTCTTTTGGCGCTTATTTATCTTTCAGTAAGTCTGCCACAATTTTTAGACATCAATAGGCATCTGATAATCTTGAATGGATGTAGTTTCGCATATCATGGATCTAAGATTGAATCCACAAGAATTAACTCAACTTCAATCCCTTTTAGATCGCATCCAAAACTCGACTAATGCTGGACAGGGTACTGGCAATGTTGTTGCTGCCACTGCGGCCACTCACCCCATTGCAGCTGCCGGCGCTAATCACATCATCGCGCCTGCCGCCGTCGTTGGTCCTCACTCATTAGTCAACTCTAATCACCCCGTCACGCCTGCCACCGTTGGTCCTCACTCGTTAGTCAATCCAACACTCCTCACAAACTTCCAACAGACATCGGTGGCGTCTTCTGGCCAAGTCCAGCCTTACCAAAGTGTTCGCTTATCTCAGAGCCTCCCAGCGGCCCCTCAAGGGCATCCCTCTCCCGCTATGGCAATATCAGCAACCGGCCCGATACAGCCTTTCCTTGGGCGCAATTCCCTCGGCGTAAGTATGGCAGGTCAAGTAAATCAGGAGCGTCGTGCCTCAGCTGCTGCCAATCTTCCAAGACGGCCACCTCGTGCAGCCCGGCGCCGTGGTCCTGCAATCTCTGCCCCGTCATTGGCTCGTGCACCAAGTGTCCAAGACTGCCTTTTCAATATCCCTGACGAGCACGGGGGCACTACTATGGCCATTCGTATCAAAATTAAGGTCTATCCGCCCCAGGTATATAAATACATTACTTGTTGTCTTCTGGCTACTGATGTCACCGATTAGGAAGAAAATTCTGACGATCTCATCCTTTATTCTCATTTCCGAGAGTCATTTAACGCCGCACTTGAGTCTCGTGGGTTGATACATAACTATGAGATTCCCATTTCTACAACTGTCACCTCGATGCTGCAACACGTAGCGAGCGACATGGAAGCCTCCGCTTTTCATTATCAGTTTTCGTCTAATGATGCATATAGACCATTCCTGGTTCATGAGACTTTACCACTACAGCCTCTCATGATCGTCAATAGGGGTGTCCCTCGACCCAATGATCAAAAGATTCGTTTGCGGCGGGCTGCTCATGGCAGAGATCACACCCTTGCGACCTTGGTGTCTGATCGAATGCGATATGCGATCCCGGCATTCTCTTTTGAAGGAAATCATTTTGTTCTCAATGTCGGTGAGTTATGTAAAGGGTTAACTTGTGGGGATTCCACTAATTGACATACTTTAGTGGTCCGAACATATCCCTTGATCGGATATATGTCTTTTAGTGAATCTGATCCAAGCCGCGCCCATTCCTGCCTCTCTCGCAAAATCTACGCATTATTCGTTCGCGATGGGGAATTTGGATCTAATGCTGAAGACATATCATCGGATGAGGAGGAATCACAGCAAACACCGTCCTCGCATGCCAGCAATCGTCAACCGATCGTGTCACCTGGCCGCAATATATCACCATCCTCAGCCGCAACACCAGCGATAGCCGCATCTACATCCTCCAGAACTGCAGCGGCCCTTCAACGAAACTCGTCATTCTCCTTAGATGGCATTCCGCCTGCCATATGGACTACCCAGTGGGTACCAATTGAGAGCCGTCATACTGGCCTTCACTCTATTGATATTGGAACATTGCTCGAGTCCGTGTGCAGCGCTGCAAATAATGGCATTGTTTGGGTCGACTTGGAGGTTAGTGGTCCGGATGTCGCGAGCCTTGCCGCTCAGTTCAAGACAATGCTGGGTGATGCAGTGGATAGTGGAGATTTTACCAGTATTCTGTCGCCGGAACGGTCTTTTGTGATGTTAGTAACCGTTTTTATCTTCCCTTCCCCCAGTTTACCACATCTAACTATCATGTGATCTAGCAATGATGATGTCGGTGGTGTCACGCTCACCCGCTCCCTTGGTGATGGGATCGAACGTGAAGTCATCCATATACTTTTCGAGGAATTCCGATCATCACCAGCAGAATGGTTTACGATGCACGATGACGGGTATGCAACTCTAACAACCACTCACTCGATGTCAAATTCCCGCTTTATCCCTTCATCTCGTCTGCGTGCCATGGGAATACTTGGTGCCGTGTCGGCACTATGCCTCATCCGTGGAATGTCAGCCTTTCCCCTCGACCCAGTGTTTCTGCATTATCTTGCGCATGGATGCAATCTTCATTCGATACACCCAGGCCTTCTAGGGGAATGGCATCCAGCCTTGAAGATGATCATCTCAGACTGGATTGCACTTGGACCACACGGTGATGTTGCGAGCTTCCAGGCCTGCTTTGCGCAATATTTCGATATTCAGGCAAGTCTTCACAAAATTGTGGGTATACCTACTAACTGTTGTTTCGAACTTGTAGGTTGCTTGTTTGCGTGATCGTGATGAAGCCTCTCATCATGCCTGGGCAGGAGCGATACTCCATAGAGCCATAGTTGGGATGGAACCTGCTACTCATCCGGAGTTAATTGCGTTCAGGAATGGCTTTAAACTGCCGTGCCGTAATGGATTCAACTTATTCGAGGTATGTCGTGATCTGGCTTTTTCAAAACCTGCCGTTTTATTCGTTGGACTATTTACAGGTTATCAGATCTTGGGGTGGCGGGTCTGAGAATTTTTTCAGTCTCCTTTGGACGTCGCACATTTCTTCGTATGCCAACTTGGAAGATCACCTCGTGATTGTCGAGCCTCCCCTTCCCTTGCGTGAGCAGCTCCAGCATTCCCAGAGTAACCCCAACGGATCCTTTACTTCCCTCTTCACCGACTTCCTCAAGGGATCTGGAATCCCCTGTCCTGCCCTTTTTGACGACGCGAAAAACCATTTCAACAAGATCATAGATCTCCGCCAGGCCGATGCTGAAGGGTTTCGAGCGAAGATGTTTTGCTGGGCTGTGACCGGCTCATGCGATCGAGAGCAAGGTGCACCCGACATTAAAGTGAGTGGAGCTGAACTTTATACTTGGCTGTTTGTTGACAAATTTGGTTGGACATCAGGTTCGCTTTGTCGCTGACAATGACATTTCCTATGGTAGCAGCCAATTTGCAGCCAGCATGATGCGCCATGGCAAGGTGTCATTCAAGACATGCTATCAAACTGCGCAAATCCCGGCTTCTTACGTTATTAAGTTGGCAAGTAAGGACTACGCCGATGACACGAGGCCAAGCTCCTTCCGTGAAGCCTTGCATCACTGGTTTCTATGCGAGATTCTGAGTGCCATCGGCAACCACACAGTTGCCTGACAATAGCACACATGCTTCACCTGTTCGCTGAACTAAAACATTCTTTTACTACCTCCTCGTTACCTTATCCAAATTTTAATTTACGCGAGACGCTTTCATTCCTTGGATGGACCATTTTATCATAACGACTCTCTACAATACCTCACCATTTTAATCTCAGTAGACGTAATTTTCCTTTGAGGATCTGATCAGTTGCCAATGATATTTTTGTTTTGCTTTTGTGTTCGCCAGAATGGTTTTATTGCAGCCGGATCAATCTAAATCTGAGCAGAAAAAGAAAGTCTTATTGCGTTACAAACAGACGTAATACAAATGACTCTCAGGTTTATACTAGGCTACGGACGGACGTTCCAGCCCATATGCATTGTCTGGTTATCCTTGCAACTCTGCACCATCTTCTGATCGCTCTCGCAATCCTCCCTCACTGCTAACGCCTCTGCTGACTGCCTCTGCCAATGAGCGAACCTTAAGGAGTGGGGTTATTTTAGTCCTGAAGATGTCAATATATTTTTGTCTGAGAGTTAAGGCCTCCCTCCCACCATCCGTCTGCGCCGCATTGTTTGGGAAGTAACCTAGCTCCGCAGGACCAGAAGGTCCGAAGAAGTATTGAATCCCAAGCCAGGTTCGGTATGCTAAGTAATTTTTGTCCTCTTTATCAGCTGCAAGAGAGCGAGAGTAAGAATACACGTGAATGGCCTAGCACTGTGATGCAACTCACTCAGGGGTGTCCCTGCCCATTCTCGTGACCTCGCTGCATCTTCCGCCCATCTATACCATACATTCTTATGCTTGAATGAGTCAACAGCCCACCCAAAGTGTTTAACAACCGCGCCAGCTGAAAGTATCAGACCGCCTGCAAATACGACTGTCCGCGATGCAACAAAGGATGTATTGTGTTCTTGAAGTCCAATGCATCTAAGAATATGGGACATCCACTTGAAATTCTGTACCATTTTGACGAGCACCTTCTCGTTTGTGAGGAACTTGGCAGAGAGCAGTATATCGTTGGAAATCCCATGATGTCTACAAACTGTCTCGATAGGTGTTCCTGGGATAAATTCGGTCGTGTTCTGTGATGGCGTTGTCTCGCTGAATTGGGTGATGTTTTGTGATGGTGTTGTCTCGCTGAATTGGATGATATTCTGTGATGGTGTTGTCTCGCTGAATTGGGTGATGACTGATCCTGGGTTGGATAACTGCCGATAATCGGTACCCATACCGGACGCGGGCGAATTTGTTCGAGTTACGCTGTTGGAAGCGTCTGCCACCCCTTGCAGCCATGCCACACTAACAGGCGTGGTAAAAAAAGGGGATGGTATTGACTGATCCTCGACTGACGAATAGCATGATTGATATCCAGCGGGTATGTCGGGATTGAGGGATGAACCACTGTTTGACAAAGGGGTGAAAATTAATATAAAGTGGGTCTCCAATGTCACACCATAGGGACCCCAAGTGGCCATGAATTCCCTGGTATCCGGGTTGTCACCACCTCGCGCTGCCAATAGCTCGCGATCGAACCCAGATGCAGAGTGTGATGGCACTTCCAACTGTACATTGACAGATGGTAAATCGCCGAATGAGCGATATCCATTCAATGGATCCTGCATGTTGGTTCCAAAGGTTGGAACACGAGTCGTTGCGACTTCCATTGTGGACTCTGTGCCACTGATGATACGTGCGAGTAGACGATCCGACACTCCAGTTTCCATAACCATCCGTTGTTGCAAGACACTCAAGAGGCTTCCAATCATAACAGAACGGACTCCTCCACGCCTTCCGAGAAGTTCGTCCTTGATGGGAACATTGAGGAATGTGTGGGACTTGATGCCATCTGCAAGGTTTCGTGGTCTCAGGACAGCGGTACAACTAATAATAGCAGTGGATGCTATCAGTGAAGACAAACTATATGTGTTGGAGTTTTCTGAAACGTGAAATAAAACAAATTATGCTGTCATATTCACCTAGTTTGCTTCAAGCCGACTCACCAGCAACGTTTGACTCAGACATAAAGCAGTGATAGCAGGTAACACCGCCACAAGTACTAGTCCCAACAAGCACGATCGATCTTTATGTAATTGGGATCAGACCCTCCGCATGAATTTACTCGTCTTTGCTTACTTGTGGAGTCTAGGGGCTTGTTTCTTACAGAATACCCCTACTTTTGATTTCCTGCAGGTATATTCGTACTTCGGAAACACTCCACTTCAACAAAATTGCAACCGTGATCATGATGTCAACATGGTGCCTAGTGATCTGCTTACAGCATTCCGAATGCGATACAGTAGATTTGAGCTTGCAATACAAGATGCTCTACTTTATCCTACCGACTCCACAGTGCTAGCCAGGCTAGGCGACGATCTTGATGAATTTGCTACAATGGTTGCCGAGGTGAGTCGCCAAACCATTAGTAAAACGCTGACATTCAAACTTGGAGGGGCGTTTCCAGAACACCCGCATTTTTGAAGAAACAGAACTATCAACCCTTCGAATTAATCTTGGAATGATGCAGATGGATGTACGTCTGCAGTATGAGCAGACACTAGATCAATCTCATCATGGGCATCCCACTGTGGTTCAAACAATTAACACTGGCCGTCGTGGCCGACCAGCAATACACATCGACCCTGGATTTTTACGATGGGCCTATGCTCATCGAACCACATCTGGAATTGCACAATTTCTAAATGTTGGGCGGCGGACAGTTAGGAATGCGTTATTGGAATTTGGGATAGCGGAGCCACAAGATAACCCATTTCCCTCGGTGCCTGCCTCCGAAACTGACGAGCGTGATGAAATACTTCAAGACGATGATCTTCTTGACCCAAATGTACCTTTTCCAGGACATTTATCGGCCAATGAGGTCTCTAGCATACCATTTTCTCCGTCGACTTACAACACAACAAGTCAACCCGTAGTGTCCTTTACTGGACCACTTTCGACATTATGTGACGATGCGTTGGATAACTTGATATCACAGCTTCGTTCTCACTTCCGACGTGCGGGGATTAGCATGCTTGATGGCATGCTGAGGAGGCTAGGGCATAGGCTGCCGCGGGAGCGGATCAGAGATTCATTGATGCGTATTGATCCTGTCCAACGAGTATTTCAGCGTATCCGGATTCGACGTCGGGTATATTCAGTGCCTGGACCCAATTCGTTGTGGCACCACGATGGTCAACACGGTATACTATTTACTTCATCTCATTGATACTATAGTAAATAATTGCCTTCGCTCTAATTTAGGGCTTATACGTTGGAGGATTGTTATACATGGTTTCATCGACGGATACTCTCGATTGATCACTGGTCTTCGCGCAAGTGACAATAACATGGGAGACACCGTTTTGGATATATTTCTGAGCGCTGCCGAGGTCTATGGTGTCCCGTCTCGTCTGCGAGGGGACCATGGGACAGAGAATATTGTTGTAGCTACCTGGATGGAAGAGCACCGGGGTGCACGTCGAGGGTCTTATATATGGGGAAGGTCTGTCTGTATAACTAGTGCCACAATCATCACATCTGACTTCTCTTCACTTTGTATTCAGGAGTGTGCACAATGTGCGGATTGAACGTTTATGGGTTGACGTGACAGCACAAGTCGGCACATTCTGGTCTGACATATTCACTGACCTTGAGCTACGGCATGGCCTCAACATCAATAATGTTCACCACATTTGGCTGCTACAGCATCTGTTCCTTCATCGTATTAACCAGCAGCTTGCATTTTTTGCTGAATCATGGAACCAGCATCGTATCCAAATCCGAGATGGCCCGAACCGTTCACCTGCGGACATGTTTGGCTTCGATATGCTTGTTCACGGTGTTCGTGGTGACCAGTTACCTGAGGAGGATCTTGCTGAAGAGGAACTAGAGGTTTATGGTGTGGATTGGGAGGGCTTACATGACGAACGATTACTGCATTCCCAAAGGGAAAATAATCCAACAAGCGAAGGGTGGAGCTCATGGGTTGGACAAATTGGGCCACCCGAACGATTAAATTTGGTACGTGTGGATCCGCCAATAGGTTTACTTCAGCCTTCCGAAGTTGCTGCACTTGATGAGACTTTGCAACCATGGTTGCAAGGTTCGGTATCTGATGATGAAGAGATCATTGCCCTCTGGACCCATGCGTTGGCTTATGTACAGACAATGCACTATCATATCTTTAGTAATTAGAATGCACATATATCTCATCCACTTTCATCGTTTGAAAATAGCAGACAGAAATAGGGACCACAAGAGAAAATTGTGGTCCCACTACATTATCCACAAGAATTCCGTGAATTAGCACAAACCAAGCATGCACCGTCATGGAAAGATAGGTCAAGAAAATAGTAGGGCTTCTTGCTAAACCGCTCTACGAGCTCTTCATCCTTCACCATAGAAGAGAACCATTTGTCTATTTCAGCATTAATGGCTGCCTTGGTACATTTGCGTGCCTCCCTCGTCTTTAAATTCTTTTTGCTCTGCAGTTAGTGGTGTTGGCTTTTTGAGAAGTGGCTTGCTGCTCATAATTGCTTGCATGGTGGCAAGAGGTGCCGTGACTGAATGGATATGGAGAAAGATTATACGAGTCCGACTGTGTGTGAAAATGAATGGTCATGGCAATAAGTTGCGGGATTAAAAAAAAAAAAAATCGGCTAATGAAACGCAGGGCGAACATGACGGTGCATGGCACATAGTTTAGTCCATCAACAGAAGAAGAATAGATTGAGGTTCTAGGAGAGCAATGGCAAATGTAAAAACATAAGTGAGTAGTATTTAAGCGCACCACGGACAGAACAAGATCAGAACATCCCAGCTACCATACTACTAGACACAGCAATACAGCCTACTGCTGGATGTGATTGCATGCATCAGTGTACATTGCGTCATACAAACCATCTGCCAAAGTTATAGCCACGGCTTCATCATACTCGGCGAACCAGCCGACGATTTCCTGGTGCCATTTCGCAGGTAGCGTAGATTCATACAGCTGATGTAGCTGCGAATGGAGCCTGTCGCCAAGACCATTACTCTCAATAAAGGCCTCGGATGATGATCCAAAAGATTGAAGTCCACCTGTAAACACAGGACGCCTTGTCACACGACTAGCTGAAGGAGAGGAAAACCGAACCTGCGCCATTGGCTGATCGAGCCAGCTGTGTGGTTTAGATGGCGGGGGGGGCAGCTGGTAAGCAGTATGCCTTGCAGGTGGCTCACGAACAGGGGATGATGATGGCATTCGCTGAGAGGGTGCAGCTGATGACGGTGAAGGGAAAGTGCATGGGTGGCTTGTCGATGGAAAAGGCTGTATTTTCAAGCCTGTTTGCAGTTTGGGTAGCGCATTGTTCAAGCTAGTATTATGAGAGGTAGACGTGATTGGGCCTCGCTTCTCATGTCGAGTCATGAAATTGCGAATCTCCTCTCGTAAATTGGCAATGGTAGCTTCATGGTCAGCTTCTCTAACCTGGGCCCTGCCCAGCTCTTTGTTCAACCGCGTATTCTCCTCTATGATTGCATCTATATCCGGCCCATGGTCCACCGCAGAATATGGACTAAAACCCATATCAGGCATGTCAAATTGTGACACTTTCGACGGGGGTGAACGGATGATGTTTGACGGCAATGACGATTGTAAATCAGATGGGGAAGAGGGCTTGTTCAACTGTAGTGATCCGTATGGACGGCCAGGAAATATGTAATATGACGAGGTCGGCGTCGTTGGGTTGGGAATGAGAGGAAGGTTGAGGGGCGATGGTGCTGGTAGACTGCCCGATTGGGTTTGTGTTAGCGACCAGTTATTGTTACTTGCTGCACGTCGCCACCTCATGACAGTTGGCACACCGATCGACTCGATGAAAGTTTGAACAATATTTGCAATGGGTTCATGAGACTCTGTGAACTCGTTCACAAGGTTAGGAGGTAGATAAACATGTGCCTTGAGATGTTCGGGGAGGGCTGGTGTATTTGGAATGGTGGTACCATCCATGTGCAAAACGATGCTGAAACCACCGTATGCCCGATCCCAGAGTGTTGCCTGATAGATGAATGAGTGATTGGACCGTAGGAGAACATATCCCATACTCACCACATCAAAAATGTGATCACGTACAGAATCCCTGAGCTTGTTTCGAAGTTTGTTGCCTGGTTCTCCGGTGCCAGTATGTTCTCGAGCCGTCAAGAATAATGGGTGGTAAGTGTCTCGGGAGGTTGTATGTTGTCCATCAGTATGCAAGCCACTTGCAAACCAGGCAATATCGCTGTGTAAGAATCTGTCTTTGTATTGCATAAACACGCCTGGCTCACGGCTCAAGGCACCAAGACGACGTCTAAGGTTGTACAGGCCTAGGGGGTTGAACTTCAACTCAGCCCAATCGGGGACACCTCCATTGCCTCCAGGAGGCATCGAGATGTCAACGTGAGTTCCCCAACCAGACCAGGGCATCGGAATGAAGGCAGTGAGATGTAAGGAGATGAAATGAAGATAATGAACGTCTCGCAAACAACAGCTTGATTACAAATCATTACGTTGCTCATAGTCACAATGTCGTTTATTATTTTGGGATCTATTTCTGAGTGATTTTGGTATTAAAATTTAGCCAGTCTGCCCCGTATCCTGCCTGCATGTTGCCATGCAGATTTCAGGAATCAGGAGTGCTGAACATTGCACCTACCAATCTGCTAATTTATTGTCATACTGTTTGTCTTACAAATAGGCCTTCCGTATTTTCATTGTCGTAAAATGTTTGATGTCGTCACCACTGACATGTTGCCTTTGTCACAATTGAATGACTCTTCAAGGGTTGGGCAATTTGCAAATTTCAGAGCCAATGAATAAGTTAACTACGCTAAGTCGCGAATCAGGCTAAATACATTATTGGCTCCGTGGCGAGGGGGACGGTCTCCCGGGAATCTGACGTCACCGGGAGACCATGTGTAACCGGCATCAGGCGCTGGATACAAAGTCCCAGAACAAAACCCGTCATAGAGCAGAGGATGATCACAGGATTTAGGATTTAGTTGTTGATGGCGGCTTGTTTCTGGTCCAGACGCCAGGCAACGGGCATGGTGGGGGCTAGTGCAGGGTGTGGTATTGCTAATGATGTCCCTGCAGTTCTCGCTCTGGGAGTGTAGGTTTGGAAGAAGGTAGACGCCGTTCATTAGCAGCGGTAGTGATTGACAAAAAGATATGTCCGCACTCTGGACAATTTTGTGGTCAATATTTCACACACCAGTTGCCAAATATACATAGATATATTTGTAGCTTCATAGATTCATGGTCATTGATCCGTAGGCCATAGCTATAGCCATGGATCCATATCATAGTAATACCAGGTTCATAGGCCATAGGCCCGTAGCTGTACATCGTAGTTCCGTAGTTCCGTATTCTGGGGATGAACCAATGATGTCATGGCGCACCAGTTTCATTGGTACGTTTTAAACCATGCATACGTACAAATGTGCGTGAGCCGCAATCTTATGTTTATGGATCAATGACATGAGATGTGGAAATGAACAGCAGAACATACCGAAGTATTGACTACGAAAATATTCCACAGATCTCTGTCATGTCCACATTGGCATCGAGGACAATATCTCGATTTCCGAAGCTCATTTCTATTTAGGAGTTCATTAGATAGATTGTGTAGTGCTTCATGTATGAAAATGTTGCTTACCAGCTGCATAATATTGTTGTCTTCTACGGTCTATTTCTAATTGCTTCGTAGACTTCTTGACGGGGGCGTGTGGTTTTTCGCGGCACGCTTGTAACCTGAACCGTCATAGTTTTGGAGAGGCCGCCCATTACCGTGAGGCCGGAAGTGCCAGTATAGCCAGACTCTAGACAGCCAATGAGTAGACACCAGAAAGAAGGAATAAAAAATAGTCATCACGGGCTCGCTGGGTTGAACGATGATGTTGGACGAATTCCCGCATGAAGTTGCGAGCCCGCCGAGACAGCCGAAATGTGGCGTATCCATAGTGCCGACTGAATAATGAATTATTGTGGCAAGCAGAATTCACGACCTGAATCATGGCGGGTAAGTTTCAATTTAGGGCTGAAGGTGGGAATAGGTGCAGAAATGCGCCGATTTGCAAACAGAAGTAATCACATGATGCAATGTAACGAGCAAAACTTACAAATGTCACACAAACTTACAAAAATGTGACAAACTAGGATTATTTGCCCAAAAATGCTTTCATATGCAACACTGAGTAAGTCCCTCAAGTGGCACCGTGGTTCAAGTTCAAAGAAGTCTCGGATGCATTTACACCGAAACGGAAATTTGATTTTTCTCCTCCCGCCACCATGCCGACCCGATATCTGTTCGTTTTTGCCCAAGCCCATGTCGAATTTCGGATACCAGAACTGGTTTCAATAGCGGAACTAAATGGTTTCACTATTATATTTCCAGATATCCATGAAGAACGCGATCCCACCAGACCTTTCATGATTTTGGGCCTCGAAGAGGATGAACATGCTCGAATTTTTGCCAGGAGATGCATTTTGGTTAAGTATATATCTGAATTTTGTTTGTAAATTGAAATATTTCATAATTGCTTGCTACTTTCTTGACAAGATCCGTATACCAATTCTATGCGAGAGGATCTTCTTATGAAGAAATGCACGAACAAAATCGCAGTATTCGCTCCCAATG
>Ga0137401_10000801_pt1 | contig 12961 bp, 9 predicted proteins | sample CZOMad1_1_16fung_FD_108286 | JGI IMG/M metagenome (GOLD analysis project Ga0137401, IMG submission 108286) | Vadose zone soil fungal communities from Angelo Coast Range Reserve, California, USA - CZOMad1_1_16fungal (Illumina Assembly) | ecosystem: Environmental > Terrestrial > Soil > Vadose zone...
AAAAATAAAGGAAATTTTATTCTATCAACTAATTAAAAAAAAAAATAACTCTAAAAATATAAATGCATTTATTTAATTCCAATAATAACAACAATTTAATTAAAAATAAAAAAACAACTACTTCGTATAAAAATCTACGTCTACGTAGGCAAATAAAGATAGATAAAAGAATAATACCTTTATTTAATAATCCTATAAAATTAAAACAAATTAAATTAAAACAAGAAAATACATATAAATTTAATGTTATAAATCCTGCCTTCCCTTCCCTCCCCTTTACCCCTTTCCCGAATACCTCCTTTTCCCTTTTGGGGGCAGGAATGGAGGGGATAGGGCTTCCCTTACCGCAACTCCTCCAAAAAAATGGAGAGGGCAGGGAGGACGGAGATAAAAATTTAAATAATAATTATATAAATTTAAATGAAATACTATCAATCTTTTTAAAAGGAATTAATTTATATAATTTAACTTTGAATAATTATTTAAAAAAAGAAAAAAATACTAAATTAAAATTAATTAAAGAATTAAAATATGATGAATATAATAAATTAAATATAATTTATAATAATTATTTATATTTATTAAATAGATATTTGCCTTTATTAAGATTTAGATCTTTAATTTATAAATTAGAATTATTTGCTCCAAAACGATTATTAAAATATAATTCTTTATATACAAACATTTATCTAAAAATAAAAACAAAAAAAAATTTTTTACATTTAAATAAAAATTTTGTCCTCCCCCTTGCTCCGCAACACCCGTATCGGGATAAAATGGAGTGGAGGGAAGATTTAAAAATTATTGGTGAACGAAGAGAATTTATCAATAAAAAAATAAAAGATATTAATATTAGAATGATTAAAGAAATATTAGAAAAAGGTTTAATTTTATCTTTAGAAATGAATAAATTAATTAATAAAAAGAAAACTATAATTAAGAATTTAAAATTAAATAATTTGTTTTCACCAATTAATAATTTTATTTTTGAGGTTATAAATAAAAAAAAATCTTTATTAGAAGAATTAAAACTAAAAAAAGAAAAAAAAAATAATTATGATAATTTATTAAATTTAAATAACAACAAAATAAAATCAGATTTAAGCTTTAATCAAATAAAAAAAAATAATGAAATAAAAATAAGAAATACGAGAAAATCTATTTTAAATTCTTCTCATTTTGATTCTAATGAAGCTTTCGGATCTTTCGTATCTTTCGGAGCTATCGGAGATAAAAATTTAAATAATAATTATTCTTCTCCAGTTGAAATTATGTATTATAATAATATAATTAATAAACCAATAATTCATAAATATTTAAAGGAAATGAGTAAATTTAATATGTTGAGAAAAGGTATTTTTATTTATTATAATAATTTAATTGGATTTAATTTTAATAATATTAATAAATTAATTAAAAAAATTTATAAATTATTACAAAGTTCATTTAAATCTATGTATTGTTTAATTAGTAAACCTGTGTTTCTTATTACACCAGATAAAATTATTATCCAATTATTTTATTATTTATTTATTCCTAATTTATTTAAATTAAAACAAATTAAATTATATTACAAAAATAAAAAATATAATTATTTAAAATTAATTAAAAATCTTAGATATTTAAAAAATAAACACATAATATTTAAAAAACAAATTAGTAGATTCAGAAGATTTAAAAAAAAAAAAATAAGAAATAAAATTAATTTGATAAAATTAAGTAATTATAATTTAACTAAAATTTATCCTAATAAATTTAATATTTTATGTAATATTTTAAGTAATTTATTTAAAAAACCTGTTGAATTAAATTTAATTAGATTACATTACCCTTATTTAGATAGTAATATTTTAGTTAATTTATTAGGTATTATAATTAATAAAATTAGATTAAGGATTCTAATTAGAAAAGTTTTTGAAAATACTGTAATTAAAAAATTAAAAAAGATTGTTAGAGGAGCATCAAATAGAAATAATAATATTATTCCTGCTTTCTTATCTGGTATTAATATTAAAGTGGCAGGTAGATTATTAACACAAAGAGTAGTACCTAGAAAAACAGTAAAAAAATTTATTAGAGGAGCATCAAATAGAAGTAAAATAAATTTCTTAGATGTAGCTAGATATTCTAATAAAAATAGAAGAGGTGCTTTTAGTATTACAGTTAAATCTGGACAAAATTTTTTTTAAAAATAAATTTTATTTTTATATATATAATATATATTTATTTTTATTAATATTTTGTATATATTTTTATATTAATTTTATATAAATAAATATAAACCCCACCACCATTATTTTTAGAAATAATTAAACTAAAAGAATATTATTTCTAATATAAGATATTAAGAATTCTAGTTTTAATTATATTATAAATATAATTTTAATAAATTATTAATATAAAATTTAATAAAATAATTATAAAATTTTTAATTAAAAGTCTTCTAAATAATTGTTTTAATTAAATTTGCCCCCGCCCCCTCCCTTCCTTCTTATCCCGAATACCTCCTTTGCTCCGCTAGCTCCGCTACCTAAAGGACCCCTTTGTCCCGATACGGGATCCACTTCATTTTGTGGATAGTGGAAGGGGCAGGAAGTGGTTAGAGCGGAGGGAGTAAAAAGGTCCCTCCATTTTATCCTTAGTGGACGGGTAAAAGGGGAATGGAGGGGAGAGATTCATTATTATTTCTACCTAGTTATCTAAAAAAAATTAGTAATTAATTTTAAAGAGAATAAAGGAATATTTCTTTATAAATTTGTAAATATTATTTCTCCAAAATAAAAATATATCTTTAGATTATATTGGTGATACACCCAATTTTTATTATTTGTTTTGTTTTTTTCTTTCTTTTGGGGGGATATATACCTTTCTAAAAAATAAAATACAAGGACCCATTTATGAAGAAGAAGATTTTAATTTTATTCTTATTTAGATAAATTATAATCGATATTTAGTTAGAGGATAAATAACAATCTTTTCTTCTTCTTTAATTCTTATTAAGAATTTAATTAGCCTCTTTTTATTACTCAAAGAACAAAACAATTATTATATGATTAATTTATACACAATATTTGGAAATTTTGCCAATAATTTATTAGATTTTATTAGTATTCAATATGTATTTATTGAAATATTATTCTACACAGGAATTATTATTTTTCTTAATTTTATATTATTATCTACAGGTAAAAAAAGCTGTTGATGTAGCCCATAAAATTATAACTGGTGTAGCTGCAATTGCAGCAATGGTTGTAACTAAAATTTTATTTGGTGGTGATGGTTCAGATAATAAAGATGAAGATAAAAATAAAGAAGATTAAAAACAAAATTCCGGATAAAGAAACAGAGAATAAATAACATTAAACTGGATCATTTATCATATTCAATAAAATATTCTTTTTCTCCCGCATCCCCGCCCTGCCCTTTTCCACAAGTCCTCCTTTGTTCCGCTAGCTCCGCTACCGAAAGGACCCCTTTGTCCGTAAGGGGGAAGGAGTGGCCCGCTATCCAGCCCCTGCTCCGCAACCACTATCGGGATCCACTATCGGGAAAAAGGGCTCCCTCCACTTTATCCTTAGTGGATCCACTTTATCCTTAGTGGACGGGTAAAAGTGGAGGGTTATCATTAATTTTATCTTATTTAAATATAAAAATAGATAAATCAAATTCTTCTACAATTAATATATTTGTTGGTATATTTATATTAACTTTAATATCTATTCTTTGCTTTATAAATGTTATAGGATCTTTGTCTATATATATTTTAATTAAAAATAAAGATTATGAAGAAAAATATATAAAATATATAAAAATCATTAATTATTTTAAGAAAAATAGTCTTTTATATATAATTATAGAATCATTATCCCGTCCTTCGGCCTTCGGCCTTCGGAGGGCTTGTTTATTATCTTTAATGTTCATATTATTTATTTTTTTTTATTCCTTATATATTCAGGAATAAAATAATAAACCCCTTTTACGGAATACCCCTAAAGTAATTAAAGAAATCATAAATTTTATGACAGAATCAACAAAATTTATCTAAATTTTGATTCTTTTTATTGCGGAGCAATGCGGAGCAAGCCTCTTTTATCTTAAAATTTTTTAAATAAAAATGAAAAATACAATAATAACACTAAATAAATGGAATGATTATTATTACGGATTACATCCACAATTAATTACAAATATAGCTATTACTAACGCAATTATTACTTTCTTTAAAGGAGAATAATATTCCAGGAGGATCTAAGATATTAATACAATTTAAAATAAAAATAGAAGAAAATAATTTTAGATCTATCTCTATTCTTCAATCTATTAATTTAAATCAATAATCTGAATTTAAAGATATATTTATTGAATTTTGGATAATTAGAGAGGAAGATTATATTTCATTAACACCAACAGATATAATATTTATTTATAAAAATTTTTCTTCTATAAATCAATTAGTCATTAGAAGAAAATTCTAAAGATAAAAAAACTACGTATAAATATTATTAATTAGATCAATAGAAATAAATTAATTAATTATAATATAAATATTTTTAATTTTAAAGGTTTCAATCTACCTTGTACAATGGACTATTCACAATGGGGATCTTTTATTGAAAATTCTGACTCCTTTTTATTAATTACAAATATAATTCTAAACTTTATTATCATATTAATATATTTAAATTAGTAATGAAAAAATTAATTAAACAGACTAATTTCTAAAAAAAATATAATTCCATCAGGATTTATTAGTGATAATTTTATAACTATGGATTTAGAAACTAGAATTATCGATGGAATTATGACTCCTTATTGTATTAGTATTTATGATTATTAATTATTAATATTATAAATTATAATATTTTATATTTATGATTAAGGAGTAGAATTTTAGTCCTCCGCTCCCTCCCCTTTTCCACTACTCCTCCTTTTACCCGTCCACTAAGGATAAAGTGGATCCACTAAGGATAAAGTGGAGGGAGCCCTTTTTCCGTAGGGGGGTGGATAGTGATAAGGGCGGGGACGGACATAGTGATAAGGGCAGGTAGTGGAGGGGTCCTTTCGGAGGGATAGGAAGGAGAGGGGTTAATTTATAATATTTATTATTTTTTATTTGTATCTAAATTAGTTAAATCAATAGCTCCTGATCCTATTTCTAATACAAATCCTATTGTTAATACAATGAAAAATATAATTGCTATAGAGAAACCAAAAATAGAAACTTGGTAAAGAGTAACTGCTATTGGGAATAATAATAAAATTTCAAGATCAAAAATTAAGAATAATAAAGCTACAACCATAAAATGAATTTGGAATGAAGATCTAGTTTGACCGTATATAGGTTGGAATCCACATTCATAAGCAGATACTTTAGCTTCATCTGGTCTATGAACTGCTAATAATACATTTAAAGCTAATAAAATTAAAGCTAATAAAGGTATAAAAATAAAAAGAAAAAATAAATTATTCATTTTTTAAAAATTAAATAAAGATAAAGATATCAATTGTGTAATATTTAAGATTAAAGAAGGTTTTAAAATAAACAATAATATAAATAAAGTTAAAGTAGAAATTATAAAACTATGGAAGTTTGTTAATAATATTTCACCTATTTCTTTTCTTTCAAGCCCTGTTCCCTTTGTAAATAAAGGGAGGGCGGGTAAAGGGGTCCCTTTTATCCTTAGGGTTGCGGAGCAAGGGGGAGAATTAAATTCTAATTCTTTATAATTATTAATTTCTTCTTTATTTATTTCTGGATAAAGAAGAACTTTAATTATTTTTAAATAATATGAAGCACTAATTACACTTACTAATATACAAATTAAAGTCATAAAATAATATCTACTTTCAATAGCTGAATATAATACAAATTGTTTACTAAAGAAACCAATTAGTGGTGGAATTCCAGCCATAGAAAATAAACAAATACATAAACTTAATATTAATAAAGGATTTAAGAAAAATTGACCTTTTAATGAAGAAATATATTTTATATCTCCTAAATAATTTCCTTCATTAAATAATAATTCTTTATTATTAGAATTATTTGTATTTAAATTATTACTAATAATTATATAACTTAAAGCTATAAGTATTAAAAACATATTTAGATTAGTAATAGTATATTGAATAATATAAAATATCAGTGAATCAATAGATTGTTCAGTATTTATTGCTAATGCTAATAAAATAAATCCAATGTGAGATATTGTACTATAAGCTAATAATCTTTTTATTCGTGTTTGAGCTAATCCTACTACACTACCAATAATTAATGAGAATAATGAAGAAATTAATAATAAATTTTTTAATAAATTCATATTCATAATATTTCCTTCTAATAAAGAACCTAAATTATTAGATGTAGAAGAAATTTTTAATGTATTTAAATTATTTAAAATATCATTATAAGTATTTGTATTTATATTTAATAAATTTATAGATTCTATTGTTCCTATTGTAGCTATTTCTTGTAATTCTAATAATAAAATTATTATTGATATTTTAGGCATTATTGTTAACCATATTGTCACTATAGTTGGAGTTTCATCATAAACATCTGGTGCCCAATTATGTAGAGGTGCCGCTGCAATTTTAAATAAAAACCCTATTATTATAAATAATAATCCTAAATTTAAACCTTGAATAATATAATTTATAGAAGAACTAGAAATTATTGTATATATTGATTCAAAATTTGTTAAACCTGTTAATGAATAAATTATTCCACAACCTAATAAAATTAAACAAGAAGATAATCCACCTAATAAAAAATATTTTAATCCTGCATTAGTAGATGATTCTGAATCTCTATATAAAGTTGATAGGACATATAAACCAAAAGATTGTAATTCTATACTTAAATACATTGAAATTAAATCTGAACTAGAGATTAATAAACAAGAACCTAAAGTACTGAATAATACAATTAAAGAATAATCTTTGTTTAATAATGTATATGAAGTTTTTATTTCTATCCCTTTATATAAAGGCCAAGCGATTAATATTAAAAACCCTATAATTAAGAAAAATATTTCTATTAAAACAGATATTTGTGTAATTTGAAATAATCCACTATATAGACCTATACCTGATCCAATTGACTGAATATAAAAAGTATTAAATGATAATACTCCGGCATATACGAAAATTATAGCTGATATTCTAGTGAAATAAATAGATGATAAATTACGATAAAGTGATGGTAGGGCCTTAGCCACAATTAAAGTTAATACAGATATGAAAATCATTTCTTAGCCTCTTTTACTTTATAGTGTTTATAGTTTTTATATTTTAGATTTTTACAATTATAAAATATTATTTTATATTTATATTTATATTTATATTTATATTTATATTTATATTTATATTTATATTTATATTTATATTTATATTTATATTTATATTTATATTTATAAAATCTGAATAATTATAAAATTTTTATAAAAAAAGATTTATTATATAAAATTCCTATTATAAAATCTATTAAAAAATAATTATTACTTCTCCCCGCAGGCCCCTCCATGTCCTTTCGGAGGGATAGGGGTAAAGGGTTAGGGAGCCCTCCCGTCCCCTTTGGGGTTAAGGATAAAGGGGCTTGTGGGTAGGGAGCCATATTTCATATTTCATATTTCATATTTCATATTTCATATTTCATATTTCATATTTCATAGGGATGTGGGATAAGGGGGAAAGGGGAATATGGATTAAATATATTTTGTCATTTTTATTTAATTTTTTATTATTAATTATTCATTTTTAATTTATTTTAATTTTATAAAAAAAAATTAATATAATTATATACCTCTATTAATAAATATTAATTTTATTTAAAGATATTAATAAAATATAAATATCTAAAATTCTAATAAAAAGGCTCCCTCTTCCCTCCCTTTTCCACTATGTGGATCCATTATCGGGATCCACTATCCACAAAGTGGAGTGGAGGGGAAAGGGGACCCCTTTATCCTTTTTAAGGGAGTGGCCTGCGGAGGGGTTAAATCTATAAAAAGAATCTAATTATTAATTAGATAGATTTATTATGATCAGTTGCTATATCCATTAAAGTATTTTCACTAAAACCGATCAGTGGTATTATAATTAAGAACCATGAAAAATAAAATGCAGTAGCAATTTGACCTATAGAAACATAAGGTTCTGTTGGATGTTGACTACCGATCCACATTAATATTATGAAATCTACTACAAAGAACCAAAAGAATAATTTCATAGCTGGTCTAAATGTTGAACCTCTAATTCTAGATAGATCTGTTAAAGGTAATATTAATAAAATGATTAATGAACCAAACATTGCTAGAACTCCTAATAATTTATTAGGTATTGATCTTAATATAGCATAAAATGGTAATAAATCAGTAACATAAAATAATATTATTTAAATTTATCATAGTTTATTTTGTAAAGCATATTTTTATGCATAAACTTAGATATGTTGTGTCTTATCACATCCATGCTTTCTCCCCATATATAAATTCTTTCTCCTTTTTTATGTTTATGTATTGAACATTTCAAGATATTTTCTCCAAACATATTTTCTAAGGAATTTTTTAAATTTAAAACATCTTGGTTGGTAAAACCATAAGTATTTAAATGTAAACCTTTATTTTGAAGAGAACCATCATCCATAATCCAATAAGCTAAACCTCTTGGAGTAAGTAAATCTTGTATATTTGAAGGTACTATTTTCAAATTATCTGATAAATAAAAAAGATTTTTGTAATAATTAAAACATGGCAATGATAATGTAGCAAAATTAACGGTATTATAACTATTTTTAGTTCTCTTATCTATAAATGATTTTGTTTTAAATTCAAAATCTTTAGATAAGTAGGGTTTAAATAATTCTAAAACGTGGTTAAAATAGTTAATATGTTGTATTCTTAAACTACTTTGACTATACATAAATCTAGAATTACCTGTTAAAGATCTTTTTTGAATATGTCCGTCTCCTAGTAATAATCCAATAATAATTTCATTTAAAGGACTTTCAATAGTGAATTTGGATCTTTCAAGTTTTGATAATCTTTTTGTAGTTATAGTTGATAAATTTTGTGATCATACTAAACTTGTGGAAGTTATCAGATCACATTAATTAATACGTTTATGTAATACCCATTATCTTTCAATAATGGCTGGACTATATCTTCATCCTTATTTTTGTTTTTGTTTTTTTATTTAATTGGTTGTTTCCAATAAGGAGCTTCACGTGTAGTCTCTGAGGAATCTACTCGATTATTTTAATATATAATCTTTGGTTTCCTGCTGATTGTCCATTGTAATATCTTAAATCATTTTTACTTTATTTATTTAAAGTAGATTAAGCTTTAGGAGTTTCCAGCATATAGTGAAATTTATTTTTCATAAGATTACTCTTATGCATGGCATCTATTAACATACCATTCTGGAACAATAGAAGCAGGTGTAATCATTGGATCAGCTGGTATATAATTATCTGAATGACCTAATAGATTAGGATAAAAAAACACTATAATAGATAAAATTAAAAAGAATGCAAAAATAGTAACAAGATCTTTAAATATAAAATAAGGATGCATTGCATATCTATCTCCACTTGAATTTACTCCATTTGGATTATTTGATCCATGTTCATGTAATGCAATTAAATGTGCAACTGCTAAAGCTGCTAATAAAAATGGCAATAAATAATGTAAAGAAAAAAATCTATTTAAAGTAGCATTTGAAACTGAAAATCCACCCCATATTAATTCTACAATATCTTGACCAAATATTGGTATTGCTGATAATAAATTAGTAATTACTGTTGCTCCCCATAAACTCATTTGTCCATAAGGTAAAACATACAAACTTATTTATTAATGAAAACATTCATAATAAGCTAGAATAACTTTGATTTCGTATATTCTATTAATTAATAAGAAAATTAATTAAAAGTTTCGACTGTGCATTAAGCATCATTTCAGACACCCATCAGTGACCCAGTCTGTCGCGATCATTTATATAACCGACGATCTTAAAGTTTTAAAATAACCTCTTTGATCGTTTTCACTAATATTGCCAAATAATCTTAAAGATTATTTTATATTCCTGTCGGAACATACCACTTTAATCTTTTTTTTTCTATAAAGATTGCAAAAAGATTGTTACTCATGGGACTATGATTTAATATAAAAAGAATAAAGTAATAAATTTATATTTTATTTATAAACTATAAAGTTTACTCCCTTCTTACCGTACGGACCGGAGGGAAAGGAGTAATATCTCCATCAAGATAATACGGAGGGTTGGTTGAAACCCCGCCCCTTTCCCTTTTAAAATGGGTCCCTTCCCCTTTCCATTATGTGGATCCACATAATGGAGGGGAGGGGGAAAGGGGAGGGGGAGAGGAACCTAATTAAGATTATTTTTTATAATTAATTAATAAATATTTACCTCCGTACGGATTAAAAAATAAAAAAAAGTAGTGGTTAAATTAATTTAACCTCTTTTATTTAATTTATAATAAGTAAAGTAAATAATAGGAGATCCCAATTATTTTTTGTTTTTTTCTTTCTTTTTTTTATTAAAAAAAATTTTTTTTTTTTATTTTTATTTATTAGGATCCGTACAATTCCACCCTCCTCCACCCTCCTTTCCTTTCTTCCTCACCTTCTTCTAGTCCGTAGAAGAAGGGGTACGGACAGGTGTAGCTATTCTCCGTATTCCTAAGGATAAATCTCCTAAGGATAAATCTCCTAAGGTGGACAGATTAGGTAGGGAGGGATTATTTATTGAAATCTTTTACTATCCATTGTCTTTTGACTAATTTTTTTTCTGTCTGTAATGCTCTTCTAATTGTTTTTTCATGACAGTTAATAGCTTTTGCTGCCTCTAAAATAGTAGAATATTTACCATAAATACTACCATTTAGATTATACAAAATTACAGATCTTGTATGTGCTATACATTTTAATTTTATTTCTTTTGACATGGGTGTTCTGTTTAAAGCTTTTTCTCTCATTTTTTCTATTGTTTCTTTAGATAAAATTTTACCTCTGTTTAAACTACCTATTCTTTCCCGTCTATTTAAACTATAAATATCTTTCATTTTTATTCGGTCAACTTCAGTATGTTTATAACCAAAATTAGATCCTGCTTCAGTTAATATATTATAATTAGGCAATAACAATTTTAAATATTTATCTTCTAAATCCATCAATTCTTTATTATTTTCTTTAGTTACTACATTAGGATATAATTCTAGAACTAAAAAAGCAAAATTTTCTAATTTATATTTTTGAATTGCTAATTTAATTATTTTGCTACCTTTAAAATAAATGACATGTTTATTGAATCTAGAGAAAATTTTATTAGTTGAAGCGGAACCAATATAATAATCTTTAGTTATTTTGTTAACTATCATATATATTCCGCTTAAACCTTTAGTCTCATTTAATATTTTTTTTCTAATATTTTCTAGATTTAAATCTTCAAAAATATATACTGGGGTTAAATCTAATTCTTGAATTATTTCATTTAATCTTAAAGAAATATCAATATTTCTATTTGTCTCCGTATTACAAGTAGAATATTCCCTTTTTCCTATTCTTTTTTTATTTAATAATCCTTTGTTTACTTTATTATACTTTAATTCTATAGTATTTAATTTTTTATTGTTATTTATAATTTCATTATTTATACTTATATTTAATATAAAAATAAAAATAATAGATAAAACATAAAAAAAGAAAAAACTTTTATTAAACCATTTTGGGCTATGTTGATAACCCAAGAAAGCTACAGCCATCATAAGAATTAAAATTATAACTCCAATTGACCAAACTAAAACCCTAGGTGTTTTATATGAACTATAATATAGTCCTCTAGCTACATGCATATATACAAAGATAAAAAAAAAGGAAGCAACATTAGCATGTGTATATCTAATTATCCATCCATTATTTACATCTCTCATTATATGTTCAACACTATTAAAAGCAAATTCTACATTAGGTGTATAATGCATGGCTAAAAAAGCTCCTGTTAAGATTTGTATTATTAAACAGACTGCTAATAAAGAACCGAAATTCCATAAATATGTAATATTAGCAGGTTGAGGCGAATCTACTACATAAGAATTTAGCAATCTAAGCAAGACATGGGTTTTTAATATTCTCATTTATATTTTTTGTTTTTTTGTTTCCAAAGGGGCTTAATATTTTATTTTATTTTTATTTATAGAAGTAGTAGATATTTTAATAGATACTTTTTTAGAATTATTTATATTCTATTTTTTATTTTTATTTGTATTTTTTATAAATTTTTAGTTTGTTTTTTATAATTTTTTTTCTTTCTTTTTTATATTATATATAATATATTTTTTTTTTTTATTAATTTAATTTATTATTTTAAATTTTGTTTATAATTTTATTAAATATTTATTAATAAAAATATTTTATTTATAGTATTTATATTTGTATAATATTATATTTATTATTTAATTTATATTATATACTATTATATAAATAATATGATTTATAATATATAAAATTATATAAATACATTTCATTTTTGTTTTTTTAAATATTTATATTATATTTATATTTATATTTATATTTATATTTATATTTATTAATAGAATTAATAATTCTTTTAATTTTTATTATTATTATTTTAGTTTAAATCTTTTAAATTTTTATTATTTATTATAATTCTAAATTAAATATAGGTGAATAAATAGTTCTATCTTCTATTACTATTGAGATTAAAATATTTATGATTAATTATTAATTTCTATTTAATTAATAAAATGATAAATTAAATTTTAATCTATATATTAATTAACAATATTATAACTAAATTTAAATTTGACACTATAACTATTATATTTTATATTATATATTAAATTATATTTTATATTATATTTAATATTAAATTTTATGTACATAAGCCCAAGAAGATTTGAACTTCTACAGATTCCTCA
>Ga0137401_10000803_pt1 | contig 12937 bp, 24 predicted proteins | sample CZOMad1_1_16fung_FD_108286 | JGI IMG/M metagenome (GOLD analysis project Ga0137401, IMG submission 108286) | Vadose zone soil fungal communities from Angelo Coast Range Reserve, California, USA - CZOMad1_1_16fungal (Illumina Assembly) | ecosystem: Environmental > Terrestrial > Soil > Vadose...
AGCAAAAGGCGCGCGCGCTCGCGCGCCGCTCCATCTTCGAAAAAAGCATTCCTTAAAAATGTATTAGGCCGTCACACAAGTTTTCCGCCGCCCTGAATGTAGTCCGTTGCCGCCTTCGCCGCGTTGCTTGGAAGTGAAGTCAGTTCACTTCCACCCGTGCAGCACACTTCCATGCCGCCTGCCACGGCGCGCCGCCCCGGATGCCGCGCCGCGCCCCACCGGATTTGCCGCGCCCTACCTGCCGGGCGTCACGGCCATCCCAAACCCCCGATTTGTCAATTAGAGCCGATTTGCCGGGCGAACGCCCCGCCAAGCTATCCCCCCACTAGCCGGGGTGCAGTTCGGCGCGCCTTACCGGGGTTTTAGCCGGGTAGATTTGCCACTTTGGGGGTGTGCCGTGGTTTTCAGGGCACCGTTGGAGGGGTCGGGGGTGTTTTGCCTGCCGCCTTCGTCGCCGCCGCCTTCGCTTTCGCCGCCGCCTTCGTCTTGTGCTCACTAACTTGTAACAGTAACTCTACCTCAATCAAGTCGGCGTCATCTTGCGAGTATCCGAGTTCCAAAACGTGGCGCATGAGTTCATCGACCGTGATCTGTCCGTCGATGAAAGCCCGTTTCAGGAAACCTAGCGAGAGATGTTTCCGCCGCGATTGCATCCGCGCCGCCGCGTTGCGCGTGAGCGCGTCCGCTTCGAGCTTGGGAACCCGTAGCGCGTTGATGGCCGCGTCGAAATCGCCCTGCGTCATAACGCCCGCGAGCAATTCATCCGTGAGGATCGCCGCGTACTGCCGATCCGCGCCCTGCACGGCGTCAAGTTCTCTGGCTTGCCGTATCAGCGGCACGTCGGACGTGTTGAAACCGAGAGCAGTGATCCGGGCCTGTGCGTCACTGCTCGAAATCAAGCCGTTTTCCTCTAGCAAAAACACGTCATGCTCGCGGAGTCGAGTGAACGTATCTGCGATCAGCAAATCGATGTCACCCGTTTTGTAGCCGAGTCCTTCCAATCGGTGCACGTAGTCGCTGCGGTCGATGTCGCTGCGGATGAACGCGCTCGCTAACTGTTTCGCGTCCATCGTGTGCGGGCGATATTGCCGATTCAGCGCCTCTTGCAGCGGCGACGCGATCAGGGTTTGTATGTACGGCTGCAACGCGCGGCGAACGAGTCGGCCCAAGCCCAAATTCTTTGCCATCATTTCGCCGTATTCGCGGATGCCTTCGAGCCAGTGCCACGGCAGCGCGGAAGAGAGAAACGCCACGTTGCCCTGCCGCACCGCAAACGACAGCGCGAAACCGATAAAACTCTGCGCCGCTTTCACGCCCTGCTCTGGCGTTAACGGCGTTCCGGTTTCTCCGGGCAATCCCGCGATGCCCGGCCCTGCATCGGGCGTTGCGCCCACACCTAGAAATTCGTTGCCGAGCGTTTGGAATAAATCCGCGCCAACCTGATTCATCGCGCCCACGCGCCCGCTTTCAAACTGTGCTTGCTGCAACTGCTCCGCACTCACTTCCACACCCAAAGTGTCGGACAACACTGCCGCCACTAAACGGTTGAATCCGGGTGTGTCTTGCCCTTGCGCTGCGGTAAAAAATCCTGTCATCAGCGCCGCGATATCGTCGAACGCATCCGCGAGCAGCGTGATGATCTTCGAGAGGCCGTCTACGAGCGTCGCCCAAAACGTGGCAATCGCGTGCCCGATAATCCCGCTCGAACGAATTCCTAGCCCTTCGAGTTTTCCACTCTCCGCGAGGTCGGGCGTGGTAACTGGCGGGACGTCCGGGCCGCTGTCCGATGGAGTGATGTTAGGAAGCACTTGTACCCTTTATCAGCGCATCGAGTTCTGCGTTGAAGTCACGGCGCGCGATGTCGTCATCCGGCGTGAGTTTTCCTTGCGAATAGTACGTCTCGAAATTGCTCTTGCGCGTCGCGGCACTGGCAAGCAATCGGTCGCGCGTTTGCGTGTCCGTTTCCCCTTGCGTGAGTGGGCGTTGCTCGACGGTCAGGAGAATATTCCGCAGTTCCGCAGCGCTGCGAATCAAGCCAGCGAAAAGCGGGTTGCGCCGCAAGATGGCCGATGGGTCTGCGATGATCTGCAAGTAGGAAATCACTTTGTTCAGTTCGGCGCGGATCGTGGTGTAAACCTTTAGGATGTCTTGCTGGATTTTCGCAAGCAGCGCGTCGAGTTTCTTGGCCCATTTGAACCCGAGCAGCCGAAACACCGTGAGCACCTGCCGGATGTGCTGGATCAGGTCTAGCACTGGCTTTACGTACTTGTTGAACGCCCAATCGATCCAACGCCTGATTTTCTGTAGGTAGCGGATCGTCGGGCCGAACACTTTTTGCAGCCACGCCCGCACCTTCACTACCACGTCGATTATTTTGGTGAGTGCGCCTTTGATGACCGTCTGCCAAATCCATTTGAAACCGCGCTCGATGTCGGCAAACAGCGTGGTCGCAAACTTCCAAATGAACTGCAAAACGGAGAAGATGAAATTCGCAACGACTACGAGCACTTGCCAGATGTAATCCAGCACCGCGACGAGGAAGTTAATCAGGTCAACGAGCAGCCCTTCGAGATACGCGCCTATGTCTCCGAAGTTAAAGCCGAATTGCCCGACGAGGAACGGAACAAACGGCAGGAGATTGTGCCAGCCGTGTTTCACAGTTGCGGCCCTGCGGGAAACGCGCCGACAGCCGCGAGATGATTGATTCGTTTTTGCTGCGCCGCGCGCACCGCATCCGCCGTATCTTCGCCCTCAAGGAACGTGTCCACAAACGGCCCGTGGTCGCCTATGAAGTAGCTGTACTGCACGTTGGATTTGACGTTGCCGCGCCTGTCGAAATTCGGCTGCGTGGTCACTTGCAGATGCGAGATCGTGTAATCCATTTTCGCTGCCCTCTTTTCTAGCGCCGTGGCCCGCCGCCGCTGCCTTTCCGTCCGCCGCCGCCGCCGCCTGTTTGCAGAACAATTTGCAGGCAGAGCACGTTCGGTGAGTTCGGCGCATCGTTGACGATAGTGTACGTCCCCTTCGTTCCTTCAGGAGCTTCTTTGTTCAGCGTGACGCTGATTACCCACGCGCCCTGTGGTGTCAGCGTCGCGGGGATATTGTCCGTCACGCTGAAAACGCCTTCAATGTCTTGCGTTAGCGTCTTACTCGAAACGTGATAGGTCTGCGCGGTTGGATTGCTGTACGAAACGGCAACGGTTACGGGCGTGGGAACGGAGATACCAAAATCCTGCTCGCCTTGACACTGCGGCCCGCCGCCGCTTGGGGGTGTGCCGCCGCCGCCGCCTGTCGGCGGCGAGTTCCCGGCAAGGTCCACGCTGTACTGTTTGAAATCAGAATCGCCGCTAGAAATCGCGCCAGAAAGCGAGTCAGAAAAACTCTTCTCCCACGGTGTGGCGAGATCAGGAATTGCCGCGCCCGCGTCGAACAAATCAGGGCCGAGAGAAGAGACTAAATCGGGCACGGTCGCCATGCCGTTCATCACGTCGACAAACATGGAATCGAAACCGTCCGTCGAGGTCGCGGCGTTGCCTAAAGTCTGATCGAAATCGCGGGTAAATCCGGGGTCGATGGGTGAGAGGTCGATTGCGTCATCTGGAATCGCTTGCGGATACGCTAACATCGCTTAACTCAAAGGCTTGTCTTTCGGCAGCCAGTTCTCTATTTTCTTGAGCCGTTCGTTGTTCTCTTTTTTGTCGCGGTAGCGTTCGTGCACGCGATCCTCAATCCGCGTCATTCTGCGTTCTAAGCGTATCCACATGGCAACTACAAGGCCAAGCGCAACGATCAGTTCCAGACACGCCTTGACATCGAACACGTTTAGCCCGTTTACGCCTTCGTTGACGGTTGGAAAATCCCTATTGCATTGTTAAATTTAACGATGGCGTCTACGAGGTCGCTAAACGCCTGCTCCGAGTCACCAGAAATCTTCGGCAGGTTCAGCCCGGTAGCGTTCTGCGCCACTGCGGAATACGCGCTCAAGCCGCCCTGAAACGCCTGCAACACGGCAGCCTTTTTAGCCTTGCCGTTGCCCTTCCCGAAAATGTTCTCGATCCCATGCACTAGGGACGAAATTCCTTGGATGATTGTCGGTGCAGCCGTCAACAGCCCTAGAGCCATCGTTGCCATAAGTTCCTTTCCAAATCAGCGCCATGCGCGCTCACTCTCTACAAGACAACCGCGATCAGCGCGCCGTCGTTCAATTGCCCGTTGGCAGTTGCTGCTGTTTGTTGAATCGTGAGCACGTATTGCTGGCCCGCAACTGCGCCCGGAATGTCTCCATAGCACCCGGACAAGCTGAGAGCGTTTCCGCCTGCGGCTGTAGATGTAGTGGCCACCTGAAATAAATTTGTCCCGGTCAGGGCGTTGCCACGCCTGATTCTTACAAATACAGCCGTTGTCGTAGTTCCAACGGTCATCGTTAGCCACCAGAACAAAAGTATCTGCGAGAAATCCAACGGGATATTCAACGGCGGAGAAGTGAGCACAATCGTTTCCGCCGTCGTGACGATGTTTGTGATCGTTGGCTGCGGTGGTGTCGCAACCGATGGAAGTCTAACGCCCATGTGTCCGCTATGCTCCGCGCGGCCCGCGCCGGATCGCATCTTGCGCTATCTGATTCATGCGCGCATTTTGCACTGCTTCGAGCGCCAGTTGCTGGCCCAAAGCAAACTTGACGCGCGCCTCTAATTCCACTTCCGCGCGCCGCAGAATCGAGAGTGCTTCGTCGAGGCTGCGCGCGTCTAAATCAACGGCAAGTTTGCCCGTGGAATTGTCCACGGAAATTGTGATCCGTTGCACGCCGCGAGGGTTGTTCGCCGTGCTCGCGCCGATGGTCGCCACGTCGCCGTTTTCGCTCATGCCTAAGCCGCCGCCATCCATTCCATTACAACGATTCGGATGTTACTCCACTGATCCGCCGCTTGGATGTTTGTCGTCACACTCTTTAGGAATTGCGACACGTTCAACAAGGCCGGTTGCGGCAGTGGAATACTTTGGTCAGTGGGAATCAAAACGGTGTTAATTTGTCCGCTCGCCGCGCTGTACTGCACCGTTGTCGTTGCTACCTGATTCGCTTGCGCTTGCCCGATAAAACACGGCACGCTTCCCGCGTCCTGAATCTGGAGTGTTACCTGCCGATTGGCTACAGCCACCGCCGTTAAGAGTTGCGCGTTCAAGTAGAGAATCTGCCATCGAGTAAACGGACTCGGCTGTATGGAAAAATCAGCCCCGGCCAGCGGGTTTGCAACGGTCACAACGCGCACCGACCCGGGCACATCGGTTGGCTTGATGATGCGGCCAAACGGCCAGCCAATAGGCCCGGCCTGCGTCACGTAATCGGAGATCAGCACATAGCCGGGGTTGAGATTGAAAATTCCGAATTTTCCACGGTTGAGAACGACACGCACATACGTTTCACCGGGCGCGCCCGCATTTGCGGATTGCGCGGTAACGGAGAGTAGATATCCTTCCGCCAGCGTAATCAGTTTTTGCAGCATCACGTAAGGAGTGGTAGGCCCTGCGGTGTCCTGTATGGTCGTTATCTGCCCATCTGTTCGCAGAAGGCGCGCCGTCACTAAAACCGTGTCAGCACTGGCCGTGACTACCTGTGCGACGATGGCATCGTCGCGCTGAATGTAGACCAGTGAAGGCGGCTGATCGTTCTGAAAGGCAAACGTTACCTTGTTTGCTAGTCCAGTCAGAGGCGCGGGCGTCTTGTCGGACGCGAATTGATGCGCCGCATCGAGCAGTGACGTGTTCGGTGGTTTAGTCGCCATAAGAAGAAAACGGGGCGGGTTTCCGCTGCGCCCGCCCCGGTACTACAAGCCCCTTTCGCTTTCGCGCCAGGGCGACCTTACAAGCCCGTTGCGCTCACGCTGCCCTGCGCCATTTCCAGCAGCGTGAGGTTGATGATGAACGTCCCGCCCGCGCCGTTGGTTTCCACGTCGATTGTGATCGCGGATTTGTTCGTCGAATTGATGACCGGGATCGCTGGCAATCCGATGTTCTGCGAGAGGCCGACAAACCAATTATTCGTCACGTCGCGGATCGATGGCTCTGCGGGAAATCCGAGCCGCAAGTTGCCGAGGTCAACGCCCGTGATTCCCACGGCGTTTCCGCGCGTGTCCGTCATGCCGCCGAGGATCGCGTAATCGGTGTTGGCTTTGAGCGTGTCAAACGTCGAGTTGATGGCAACCGCGCCGCCGAAATTCCCGGTTGCCACGCCCGTAACGGTCACTTCCGCCGTCACCAAATTGATGCCGCTCTTGATGATCGTCGCGTAGTCGATGAATCGCCCCGCGATCCCGGCCAAATCTTCGTAGTAAACGAGGATCGAGCCGCAATCGAGTTCCGCGCCGCCGCCGCTGATTTGCACGGTGAGGTTGTCTTGCGCGAAAAGCCGCTGGCGCGCCATCGGGTTGAAGGGGGAATTAAACAGCGGAAGAGTGCTCGCCGCCGTCACGCGGTTGCGGATGCCCTGCACGTTATCGTGCAAGCGTGGCGATTGAATCTTAAACTCGCCCGCCGTCGCGTTGAAAGCCCACCCGGAAAGCAGCCACGCATTTTTCGATGTGTCCGTGCCGCGAATCGTAAAAGACGTGTTGGTGCTTGGCGTCAACGTGGTGAGCGTCGCGCCTGGGTTCGTTGCGAATCCTGCAACTACTTCGATGCCGCGTCCCATGTGTTACCCCTTTACTCCGAGAGTGGCTTTTGCAGCCATAACTTTATCGATGCCCTGCTCCGCCAAAATCGCCGCCGCTTCCTCTGGCGTGTGGCCCTGCGTTTCAAGGAAATCGAGGGCCGCTTTTTCCGCCACTTTTGCGGTGTCCACAAAACCCTCTGGAAGCATGGGCGTTTCTATCTGCAATTTTGCGAGTGCTTGCTCTGCGGCTTTGCGTCCCGCCGCCTGCGCTGGCGTCGCCCCTGTAAACGCCTCTAATTCCGGGTGCGCCGGGTCCACACCGATAGTGACCGGGATGTGGTTCTTATTTCCGGGCGTGTCTACCGCCTTCGGATGGCCCACTGGAAAATCGCGCTCGCCCTTGAGGTTGACATTTTTGCGCGCCCATTCTTTCGCTTCCGGCGAGTTCGGATCGTAGTCAAACCGTTTCGGGTGTCCCTTCGGAAAATCTTCTTCGTGGATGGATTGCGGCGTCATCAAAAGCCCTCTGTTTTCTTGCGCCCTTGCCGCGCGGTTTTTAGGCCGCGCGGCGTTGGGCAATTTTTCTCACTGAGGAGAGAAAAAATATCGACTCTGAATTACGCGCCCGTGCGCGCCTTGTGCAGCGCCGTTTGCACGTCCGTCGAGCGTTGCTGATTGCGCGGGTCGCCGCGCGGGAAACGCTGCGACAGCGTGAGGTTCTGCAACACCTGAAAAAACGGTGTGACGCCCGCCGTGTAACTGCTCTGCGCGGCAGCCACGCCAGCGGGATAATTCTTGACGCCTTTTGTGGTCGCCATCGTTTGCCACTTTTGCGGCCCTGCTTTGTTCAGGCCCTTCGCAAAACGGTCATCCGCTGCGGCTTGCTGCACGCCTGCCGCCCACGATGCTTTCGCGGCTAGCGCGTTATCGAATTGCGACGTGCCCGCCGCCTGCACTCCGCTCGCGTAATCTTGCCCGGCAACGCCAGCGCGCGCGACGAATTTTGCAGCCGCCTTCGAGATGTCTTTAACTTTCAGCGCCATCACTCACCGCCCTTGTGGAAAAAAATGTGGAAATCTGTGCGTTAATTTCCGGCCCGGCGTTAGGGTGTGGCACCCTTGCACCGCCGTCAACAGAAAACCCACGAAATCCCCTCAGGTTTTCCAACGTGTCAAGCCCTTTGTTTGCACTACGTTTCGCCCACTGGCGAAAGTGATAGTTTGGCTAGTACTGGCGCGGCTGCGGAGGGGATCGGCGCGTGCTGCGCGGAAATACGTTTTGCACAGCACTCATCACTACAAGGAGTAGTATAATACTTAGATTGCCTTGACATATGAGATTGCCTGTACGTAGAATCCCTCTTGTTGTAGCAGTTTTTAACCCTGTGAAAATGTGGAAAACTGGAGCGTTTTCGATGGCAAAAGTACTGCTCAAAATCGAAACGGAAACTCTGCCGCCGCTGTACGCGGCGCGCGAGGTGAAATCGCTCAAAGACTTGGCGCGATTGTTGAAGGACGCGCAGGCGACGATTGCAAAAGCCGTGCGCGTTTTTCCTGACGCGGCTACCGCAAAATTTTCGCGTGTTTCAGTGAAGTAGGTAGAGGGGGAGGACTCTCGAAAGTCAGATGGCCGCTGCGATCCTAGGAACGGTGCGAAATTGGGGGCCGAATTCGCTCTGCATTACCATCGCGCCCGAACTGCGAAAACAGATGGGGTTAGTTAGAAAAGATGTGCTCGCCTTCCGCGTGGCAAACTGGCAAGGCAAACTTATCCTGATCGGGGAAAAAGTGCCGCTGCACGCGCTCGCCAATTTGAAAGAAGTCTCAACCGACATGCTGCCCACGCGGGAGAAGTAAAATGGACGCGCGAGACTTGGAAAAAAACATGCTCGTTTGGTGGAAGCAGCCGAGGGGCGATAAATTACTCTGCCGCGTCCACACTGTTGCGCGTGATTTTGTCGGCCTGCGGATCGCCGCCGCCACTGCCGAGCAAGTGGTCCGCACGGGGTTCGGCGTGGGCGAGCACGCCTATCCGAAATTCGATGCCGAACAATTCGAGAAAGTGTGAGCCGATGGCCGAAACAAAAACCATTATGATTTTTCGCGGGCAAGGACGCACCGAAAAAGACGAGTGCGCCGTGCTCACCATTTCGGCGGGTAAAATCGAGCACGATCCGGGCGTGATTACGGTACACGCGCCGGATGGCAAATCCTGCGCGATCATCACGCTGGCCGAGGGCGTAAAGTCGCGCGTTGTGGGGGCGTGAAAAATGCCGATTATTCAAGAGTTCCCGGCAGAGCTAGATTACTGCAACGCGAAACTGCACCCACTCGCGTCGAAAGTCGGTAGTTTCCTAGAGTTATTTTTGCACGCCTGTTTGCGCGCCGATTCTGGCAACTATTCGCTGCTCCGTCCGATCCTGATTCACTACATGGAATACTATCCGGCAGATCAGGCGCGACTCGAAGCCGAAAGGCTGGGCAATTCGCCCGCGCCTGTTAAGGGAAGCTAAAAATGCCGAAGTACGAATTGATCGCCATCGAGCAGTTGATCGAGCCGGAAATCGCGGCGCGCGAAGGCATGGACGAAACCAAACTTGCGGAATTGTGCGAGAGCGTGAAAGAAATCGGCTACATTCATCCGCTCGCCGTTGTGCTTGCCGATCAGGGCAAAGGTAGCGCGGAAGGGCGGGCGCGGAGTCGTTCTGCGGCTGGTAAACGACACGCGCCCGTGCGCTACGAAATCGTTGATGGGCATCGCCGCTACAAGTGCGGAATCATGCTGTCCCACAAGGTCATGCCCTGCCTGATCTTCGATGATCCAGAAACGGCAAAGCAGGCCGTCAAACTGCACGCGAATTTGTTCCGCGAAGATTTGAGCATCGCGGAGGAAGCTGCCTTCATCGCGGACCTGATCGAGAAGTACGACTACACCGAAGAACAGTTGTGCCGCGCGGTGCGGCAAAAAGCATCGTGGATCAATGAGCGTCTGGGGTTGCTTCGCGGCAATATGGACGTGTTCCGCGCGTTGCAGGAACGCAAGATAAATCTGGCCGTCGCCAAGCAACTAAACCGCGTGAAGGATGAGGCCCACACAAAGTATCTGCTTTCGCTCGCCGTCGAGGGTGGCGCGACGGCGCTAACAGTCTCGCAGTGGGTTTCGGAGTTTCTGCGTCCGAAGCCCTCTCAACCTGCGGGTGACGCGCTCGCGCCGGGGGCCAGCGTGCCGGAAACGGCGCCCACGCCCGGCGCGGTGTGTTTTCTATGCGGCAAAGAGGACAATCCCTACTCGATGGAATACGTTTGGATTCATCCTTGGGAAAAACAAATGCTGCTCGCACAAATCGCGCGCGCTGCAAACGTGCAGCCGTCGCAGTTGGCGGCATCCGAATCCTAAAACGGAGAGAGGAAGAGAAATGAAAAATGCCCTGATCTGGATCGTTGGTTTTGTCGTGATCTGTTTGATTGCCGGAAAGACTCCCAAGCAAGAACAATTCTGGCTTATCGTTGAAACGGGCGCGCTGCTCTTTTGGTCGTTTGTGGGCATCATGCTCGCCGCGCGCGGTTTCTATCGTTTTGTGAGGCACTAGCCATGCCGTGGATTCCGCCACGCTCGCGCCGCGAAATGGCGCACCGTTCTTCCGAGCGGGAGAAGCAGAAATGCGCTCACTGCGGGCAGCCGTTTTGGTTTCATCTTTTGGATGCGAGGCAGAGGCTAAATTTGATCGGTTTGGAGCACAGCACGCGCGCGGTAAATTGCGCGGGGTTTTCCCCTACGGTCACGCCTGCTATGCATGGCGAGAGGGCGGGCAGTGGCACACGGGAGAATGGGGGGCGTGGGCACGCGCGACGGTGACGGTTCATAACCCACTCACACGTCACGATGCACAGCGTCGCCGCGCCCCTCACAAAAGGAAACGATGGAAATAATGGGGTCAGACGGTCATGCGAACACGATACAGCCCGCGAGCGATTCACAGCCCGCGCCTTCGCGCAGAAAATCGGAGGTTCGCTCGATGCACGTCAAAGAAGAGGCACGCTGGTATCCGGCCCACTGGAAAGAGGGCCGTCTCGCTAGTTTTTTGCGGCACACGTACAAACAGGCAAAGTGGGCGTGCTGCGACATTCTCGGCCCGCATGACGGCATGATTCTTGCCGCGCAGTTGCAGGCCGAACAGAACGACATGAAATCGGCTGCGTTGCTGCGCGCTGCTGGCGTCAAGACAATCGGGGGTGAACGTGAATAGCGAAACACAACGGCGCGAACTGTGCGCGAAAATCGATGTCGCGCGAGACTTGCTGGACCGCGCGGAAATCGTTTTGCAAGTCGAGTGGAAAGAGGTCGCCGCTGAGATGTTCTTGCATTACGTTGGCCGTGCCCTGTGTGTGGCGATGAAAGAGTGTGAAAGTGCATCGTTCGAGGTCGCTGTCCTGCGGGGTGTCTACGAAAGACAAAAGGCAAATGCCTAAGCCCTTGAGTGACGTTTTGCCGGATGAATATTTCTACCAGAATCGCAAGCAGGATGTGATCCGGTTTTTGCAGTTGCAGCCCGCGCCGGGCAACACGCGGCGCGACTGGCTTTTTCTGTGGGCGTTGTGGGTCGGCATGAGAATCAATCGAAGCGACTACGCCAAAGTGCAAGAGGGGAGTATCGACGCATGAGGCCGCTATGAAAATTCCCGGTTGGGTGCAGTGGGTCGCGTCGCGCGTTGCGCGTTTTCTAAAGTGGGTGGCAGGAGAGTGACCGGATGCTTGTCAGAGCTACGGTGATCCAAGGGCACTGCGCTGGCGCGTGGTCTACGTGGGTAGTTTTAGAGGATGAAGATTTGAAACAAATTGAGTTTGAGTGCGGCAGACAGGTACTCGCGTTTTTAGAGAACGTCCGTATCTTGCCGGATGACCGCGAATTTCTTCTGAAAGTACAAACCACACAGAGGCCCGCAAACGATGGCGACGCCAGCACAACGCATGGAAGCTGATCGGCACAAGTTCCCCGGCATGGCTCCGCGCGAAGTCATCATCTTCCGCGCGTGGCTCGCGCTGCACCAAACGGAGTATGACCGTTTCGACTACAACGTGCGCGTGGGCAACGGCACCGATCCGGGCGAACAGTACCCCGCAATCTATCGCCAGCAATACATCGAGAACACCCAAAAAAGAATCGACGCGATAGGCTGGAAAAACGTGCCGGAAAATCTGCGCGCGCTGCCCGCAAACGATGAAAGCGCCGGGCGTGTTGCGAACAGCGGCGCGTCGCCCACGATTATCGAAGTGAAGGACCGCGCAACGGCAAGTTGCATGTCGCAGATTCTCACCTACAAAGCCCTTTGGCCGTTCACGTTCCTGCACACTCCGCCGCCGAAACTTTTGCTAGTCACAAACCGCGTTGCCGCCGACATGCCGCTAGTGCTCGATGCCAGCGGCATCACTCTCGAAATCGTGCCCGCCGACTTCTCTTCTCTGGCGAACAATCCAAGGCCGTGACTCCGCGTTGGTTTTTTCCGCCCGTGCCCGTTCCCGGTGAGCACGTTGTAATTGATTTGTGTTGCGGCGTTGGTGGCTGGACGGATGCTTTCATCGAACGCGGCTGCACCGTAGTCGGCTACGACATCCGGCCCGACAAGCGATACAAAGGCCACTTAATTTTAGCCGACGTGCGCGAGTTGGACGGTCGCGCGTTTCAGAGCGTTCTTTGCATTGTGGCGTCGCCGCCATGCACGGAGTTTTCGCTCGCCAACCCGAAGAGACACGATCCTACTTTCACCCCCGATATGTCGATTGTCGAAGCGTGCTTTAGGATCGGGAAGGAAAGCGGGCGTCCGCTGATCTTGGAGAACGTCTGTGGAGCGCAAAAGTACTTAGGCGCTCCTGTCGTTCACTACGGTAAATTCTACCTGTGGGGCGACGGCACGCCCGCGTTGGTTCCACAAGGGCCGAAATGGAAGGACAAATACAAAATGCGTTCGCGTTCGCGTCATCTGCGCGCACGAATCCCCGCTGATCTTGCTCGCTGGATCGCTAATTTCGCGGTGACCGCGGCGGTGATCGATCACCGGTGAGCTCACCGAAGGCCGGCCACCGGTGCAATCACCCGCGATCAATCACCGGTGCACGTGCGGTGGCCTGGCCACCGCCTGGCCACCGCAAAACTTCTGCACGCGAATTAAAAACCGCAATCCGTTGCGCTTTGCGAGCTGCCGGCGGATCTAAAAACCACAAGCCCTAGTGGTCTAACTCGGTTTGCGTTATGAGAAGGCCACTTCGAGAAGGCAAAGCAAAAGGCGCGCGCGC
>Ga0137401_10000805_pt1 | contig 12912 bp, 21 predicted proteins | sample CZOMad1_1_16fung_FD_108286 | JGI IMG/M metagenome (GOLD analysis project Ga0137401, IMG submission 108286) | Vadose zone soil fungal communities from Angelo Coast Range Reserve, California, USA - CZOMad1_1_16fungal (Illumina Assembly) | ecosystem: Environmental > Terrestrial > Soil > Vadose...
AACGAGATCCACATACTGTAACCTCACACTTTATTCACCAAATAGTGTTGAAATGATTTACTTGCTCCTGACAGCCATCGGAGCAGTAATCAACTCAAAACAGACCAGAAATGGGACGAAATCAGTGAACTTTCCTATTTGGGATGACGCGGAAAAAAAAACGTGTCTGTGTCATTCTTTGTTGGAACGGCTATAATATCTGTTTGCAGTTTGAAATTACAGATGACGAGATCGAGGAGCTTCACTTAGGATTTATTGATTGGGTTCAGGAGTACGAAGAGTGAGGTTTACAATTATTTTATATTTCTTCTGATACTGACATACACTTCGGATATAGCATCTATTACCAACACGATCCATCACGCATCTCTTCCTGTCCTGTGACGATCCATGCTCTTCTGCACATTGCAGATAGCATCAAGGCAACAGGTCCCGTCTGGTGCTATTGGGCGTTCCCGATGGAACGTTACTGTGGAGCACTGCAACCAGCTATTCGAAGCCGGCGCTTTCCTGACCGATATGTTGCCGAAGATGCACAAATCACTCAACTCAAAGTGGTGTACAACATGGCTCAAGAACTATCTTTGCGTGCTCCTCGAGGGGCAATTCCCGGCTCTTACTCATGCCCATCTTGTACATATAGCTCTGCATTTTTTGGCCATCTCTGACTCTCTCAATCTAGACCCAACTTGTATACTTCTTCCGCCAAAACACCCCTCCAGACCTGATGCAAATCTCACGAAAGGTCTCATGGCGGCACTAGCAACCCGATTTGGTGTTCAAATAGCACAAGTTCGGCCACATTTGGATGCTGCAGAGATAGAAGCCTGGGGCAAGATCCGCCGCATCGATTCAGATGCTGGAGATACTATGTGTGCATCCATTGTTGCACCTCTTCAGGACGATTCTAGGGATGCAACTTATGTTCGAGTGAGTCAATTACCCCTATGGATAACTTTTGTATGGACTTAATGATTTTTCAGTACGAGATGCTGGTTGATGTCCATGCGAGGCGCCACCAACACATGCCAAAATACGAGCTACGGACTTTCTATGGTCAACTACAGCACATCTTCGTCATCCATTTCAACCGAGAATGTAATCTTGACCTTGACGGTAAAGACACAATTATCATGGCTGCTGTTCGGAACTGCATCCTCGATGACAAGAATCCTGCATCATTTGAGAACCTCGATATTCACAGATACTCGCGACAAGGGCCTCTGCATTTTTTTCGATGTGATGGGGTTGCAGTGTCTCGTTGCTCGAGTTCAGGATGGTGATCAATGGTCCATTTTGGACCGAAGTGGAGCATTAGCTCGTGCTATGTACTTAGATGATAGCATGGAGTAGTTATACATCAATTAATCACATTCTAACCACTACATACATGATGGATATAGTACAGTGCAACCAGCCCCTAGCTGATTTACAGCCGGTAGGACTTTGCATTTTGGGCCTTTAATTAACTAGATGAACTTGAACCTATGACAGGTTGCTTTCGCCAGCTGATAAGCAACCAATGAAACTGGTTGATCTAAATCAACCTAACATACAACCTGGGACTGGTTGGTGGCGACTTTTCAACATACGAAAAGTTGACTTTCAACCTTTCCGAACTCCACAGTGAACAGAATCCATGTGAAGGACAAGCACTCGGACTCGGATTCAGACTTGAGCAGGAGATGAGCTAGGTCAGGTAGGTCAGGTATAGAGTGATCTGGGAAGAACTTCCATATGAAATGGAACTCATCTAGAGTAAGATCATTGCGTGCAGGCCACTCGTCGTCCATATGCAAGAGATTGTAGGTTGAAATTGGGTTGAAAGATAACAAACGCTGACAGATCCTTCAAAACATAGCACATTTTTGCATGACCATGTGTAAATTGCCATCTTACAACCTACTAAGCCTGACCTTGATGTAAATCAAGGGAAAGGTGATAATAAGAGCAGGTCATTTGGTCCATGATATTCTGTGGGACTACAAGGCGCCTCATCTTTAACTATGCGTTGTCCAGGGCAACACAATGGCCTCGCCGCGTTCGAACCACCTAGCGCCTGTTGATTCCACCTCGGATTTAAGATTACGTTCTGACATGTCGATGAAAGTCAAAATCTTCTTTATAATACCCTGTGCTTCGACGAGTTCAAAATGTTCCTCGCGTGCCAATAGGTCTGTCGGGCGGAGACAAAGATCGCGTTGTTTTCTCTCGCTTTGCGGTACATACCGCTTAGGGTCCAGGATCATTCGTGCTAGGGCCAATACCGGTCGTCTATACAAAGCTGTCAGGACCCCAATACCTGTGAGCACATGAAACAAAATTAAAGAAGACCATGGCTCACTGCGTCGCTCGCACACTGTAGGAAGCGCCAGTTTCAGACGTGCTAATGAACGATCCACCTGATGGTTCGAATTGGTAGAATGCTCGGAATGAGAAGAGTCGAAGGCACGAGAGAATTCCGTCAGATGCATGGTGTCATACATCATGAAATGGCCGCCACTGGTGAAGCTTGGAGTGGCCGTGTAAACAGCATGCCATGTTCCAGGAGGCATGATCCTACGACACAAGGGGTTAGCATCTCATATGAATACCTTGTAAATCATAAATCGTACAACATGTCCCCAGGAGCCAAAAACGCTGTATACATATCTGACGCATGCTCGTAGTGCCAGCTGAATGGCGCTCCCATCATTTGAATGTGGAGTTTGAATTGGGCAGCACGTTTGTCATGTTGGGGGGATAAATATTTGGGTTCCATAATTGCCCAAATCTTGACGCCGACATGGGCAAATATCCAAGTGCAAAGTCCGTTGGCATCCTTGTGAGGATAAGTAGCATAGCCGCCATGAGTCATTAGAGTCCACCGAAGCATTGACACTTGGTCGTATCTCAGCGCCTGCGGCCCAATCAGCGATTGCTCATGATTTGGCAAAGAGTCGACGGGTATGGATTTCGCGGTCTGTGATTGTCCTTCTGGCAGATGAGCGTGGCACGCATGGTGAGTCATATTCCATGCCAGACAGTCATCGGATAGCCGCCTGGAAGGGGTGTGGTTAAATTCCATGACGCAACAATTCCAACGGCAGAAGCTCACGATATTAGTCCTGGAATCGGCGCCGACATCGCTTTCATGTCCAAGAGATTACCACAGATTCTTGGGTCGTGTGCGGAATCGATAAATTCCTTGAGTGTGCTTGTCGAGTGAACACAGGGGGTAGCATCGTCGCCCGTATGGAATTCAACCGCACGCTTCTTAGCGTCTTCAAAGCAAACGGAATGAAAACTCATTCCATGGATCCAGCATATTTATTACTCACCTTGCCACTCAACCGCCTGCGAGAGGCTGCCTTTATATGCCTCAATCTCCTCATGTGTGAAGCTGGTAGGACCCTCCAAGGCCTGACCTCTAACGATGACACTGCGGTTGTCGGCCAAGTGCTTTCTGATAAGATCGTCATTACTATATGAAGGTAGCGGTGGTTTCGGTAAATCAACCACTATGTACTGCGTCCTGCTTGAGAACCCAGCGTGAACATGTTTCGATCCATCGGGAGACGCAGCCATCTTGTGTATGAAGAGAGCATCCTATCCACACTACTCAATAATTTGTTCAAAGAAATATATGAATCATGAGAAAGTCACAAAGTTATCCTTTTCTGCACATGTGATGAACGGCAGGGCCGTCACCCGTCCAGAAGACCACTCTGTCGTTTTTACATCCGATGGAAACGCTGTGCCACGATAAGGCGTTACCAGATCCTCTAGGATGTGAGCTCCTGTTGGATAGAAAACAATCACGTGTTAAAAGAACTGGGTGGAATGAAAAATCTCACCCGAAAAACTTATTTTACGAGGGATATCGTGAGATAGCATACCGATTGACCTCAATATTTCAAATGCAGTGACAGGCGTGGTGAAATCGCCACCGAAATGAAATGTGGCTGGTATTAATCTTTCTTCGACCGATGCATACTCTTTAGCGTTCTTCATAAAATGTCGGATCCAATCTGATGCGACATCCAGGTTTTAAACACATGGGCTGCCAGTGGGAATACACATGGAAACACTCACCCTCATTCTTCAGTTCTTGTGCATAAGGGACCTTTTTTTTCTCTCTGCAATGTATCAAGTATTGATTGCATCCAAATTCAGAATGAGAAAAATCGTCCAATGTGCGGGTGCACCACTGATGAAGCCTGGCCATCTTCCAGGAACCATCCTGGAGTGTTCGCCTATCTACTGTAATCACATCCAGTGATATTGCACGGCGAAGGTCCTGCATGCGCTGTTGCTTTAATTTTACCTTCAATAACTCGAGTCTGTTGTCAATTGTGACTGGAATGAACATAGCCTGCCAATACTCGATGTCAAAGCAAGCCAATGCTGGACAATACGAAAGATCAAGGTCCACATTTCTAGCCTCGCCACCGTCGTAGCCGACCCATAATGTTATGAGATTACTGTCCTTTATCGCATATTTCCACACGAGGGGGGCATCTGATTGGGTGAGGTTTTCTTTTGAGCGGAACATAGAAGAGCAACGTTGAACAGGGTATGACGTAAGATAGGCCTCATACAGAATCATCCAATATCACGTGCCGGAGCGTTACTTCCGTGACAATGCATTGTTTAACCCAAGTACTGACCATATGAGCACATGTTCAAAATTCTGTCACCATCATCTGTTGAAATCATACTGATTCCTGCACTTTGCTGACTCAGATTTTTTAAATAATTTTTGTGGAATAAGAAGATGACTTTTTCGCCACCAGAATGTTCAGCCACCATGACCCAATTTGGCAATACCTCAGAAATCATTACAAATGTATCTACTTATTCCTCAATCCATCTTTCAAAAAACGGAAAAAAGGAAAGTGCTTTGAAAAGAAACAGGAACAAAATAATGGTAACCAATTTCCAATAAATGTCCCCAATCCTGCACTATTGGCTCACCAGAGATAAAATGTCGCGGAAGCATCACAGCACGTGATATTGGATGATTCTGTATTACTATCTATCTTACGCGTTGACTGGCATGTGCCGAAATTCTGCCGGATTTCCTGCCTTTTTTGGGTTTAACCGTTATAGGACACGGCCACGCTACTGTCACAGTGCCACATCCTTCAATGTAGCTGTAGCAGTGTGGCGCGGGTCAATGACGAGTCACACGTTGGTCATGACTTGACCGAATATTGACTTGACTTTGCCCGCGGGAGCAGTTTCAAGCACACATATGGCATGACGCAGGCAGTCGTTTTATTTTTTTGGTGTCGCGTGGCTTACCATGCAAAATTACTCAACAACATAGTCAAGCGAGGGTGCTTATTGTGAGTGGGAAAAGTCACGGTCAAATCGAAGTCAATGACAGTTCTGGACTGCTAAGTCATTGACTGTTTGACTTGACTTTTCCGTTTGGGTCATAGACTGTCTAACCCTGAGCTGTAGAAATGGTGAACACTCACCATAAGCGGTTCAATTATATCACCTGCATCACGGTCTACAACCTTTGGGAAATTGGGAGTAGCGAAGAATCCCAAGAAAGATCATCATTAAATGCCAATACCTCACGCTCATTCAGTTAAATAAATGTCCATTGATTGTTGACAATATATACTGTATTTATCTCTTTAACGGCAGGAATACGAATAGAAAAAAAGACACATAATGATCCTGACACTCTGGCCTCATGGCTTATGGATATATATATTCAACACTAAGAAATCAAACGGACAAGCAAGCCAGAATAGTGCTTCTCAGTTACGAAAATTCGGATTTGGCGAGCTCCCCATTACCGTTGGTAACCCCACTGGACATATTCAATCTCAGAGAGAGTGACTAAGCAGTGAAATCATGATTTAGAACTCCGATTGATATGCCGGCCCTTTTGTTAATCGTCAATGAATCCAATCACCATGTCCTAAGTGCTTCCCTCTGCTGACATGGCAATGTGAGCACTTTCTTTGTGCCTCTCTCTTTGTGTCTCCCTCATCTTATTTTCAGCTCAGCTGGTTCAGTATCCATGGAAATCATCAACATGATTGCTTTCTTTGTCAGGTTGAACCAAGGCCAACGGGCAATGTTGCCCATTATGCTGCTCAATCGGCACTGGCATGCATGTATAATTGGAGCTCCCCGCCTGTTTGAGCATGTGGTCATCAGCTCTAATATGACCTTGGATGCTTTGACCTACCTGTTCTCACTATCAAAAGGAATGCCTCTCCAAGTTGGGTATTTGATCCAAGGGAGCAAGAATTCCAGGAAAAAAATAACACATAGAGTTACTGATGTCATTGCACAACACTCACATCGAATTCGTTATTTAACCTTGCGATGCTTGGACTGGAGAGCAGTAGATATCGGTGCATTGGCACAAGCCAGCTGGCCCATTGTGTGCCAGGTGCATGTGGTGGGATACGGCCTCCTGGAGCACACACACCACTTGATATTTTCGGCTTGGGAGATCGATATCTTCCTCGATTGGGCTAGACGATACAAGGCAATTGCACCATCCCGCATCATCCTGTACGGCGGTATTTCATGTGCATCACAACATGAGCTCCTGCACTTCATTCCCAAATCGAACGAGGACATTGTCCCAAGCGATATAGACATTTTCCATAATCCCCATAATGATCCAGCAAACCTCGAGATCCTGCGCATGTCCTGTCTTGAATTTGCTCCCCACATGGCACCCATGATATTGATGTTATCCTTCTACTCATTCCCATCATTGAAAATACTCAGCATCCACACACAATTTCATGGGATCTCTACTGGTGACACACGCACACCCTGGACACAGCTGGCAGCCAAATGTCCATCTGTTCAGACATTGACATTGCCATCTGGTGATGAGGGGACTAGGCTCCTGTCAGATATTAGCATCTGGCCAGGCCTGACTCACTTGACATTCGTTCGAGGACGTTTTGCATGGGATCCATTTTGCAAAATGGTGAACAATCGACACAGTGCTGGGATACCACTGCAAAGGGTTCAGCTGTGTGATTGGGAGAGTGCATGGCAGTCAGATGAAGTGACATCATTGAGGAAGCTAGTGGATGTTGTTTTTGTGAGCAACCAAGGTGAACTCGAACTCGGCATCGGAAACATGATCCTGTAGCACAAAGTAAGAGAATATTTATGGAGTTCACGATTACGAGCTGGAGGAGTTTAAATGTTCAATGGCTGATGAAAATCAACATTTAAACTGGGTATGATACCCCGTTCGGGGGTCTTTTATATTTCACAGCAGTGGGAATTTTGACGTGATTGTAACGGCTGTTAAATTTTAACCGGGAGGTCTTCCAATTATGAATAGGGCTGTCAACCATGAACCGTACAGGCCGTACATACTGCACCGTCATACGGGTACTGTCTAATTATTCACCAATTATTATTTTTGATTGGCACATGCATCAGGAAAATGACACCGAGATTAAAACAGGTTATGGCAAAATTTATGATTTCACGTTGTGATCACATCAGATACTTGAATAAATTTCAGCATATAACGTGCAAAAATTTTCCTGTAACTTGAGAAAACCTTGACCAGGAATTGTGAAAAGATTGTGAAATCCGATATGAGACGAGACAATAACTAATCACATGAGCTACTGCTTGTCATTATGAAAGATGAGGATGTGAACACGCAAAATCATACATGGTAATTTTGGTATTATTACGATAGAATACAGGCCTCAAAATAGCAGGGCCAAAGCAAATTGTTACGTATACGATTCCATCTCCTCACGAATCAGTGGATTTAGATGCACAGTTCCACCAACTCTATAATAACTAGTGCATCAACTCTAGACGAAGATGCATATCTGGGCTTTGTAGATCCTGAACAGTATAGTGATGGTTATATGTAGAAGGTGGTAAGATATGCAACGCTCGGATAATAGTGTCGACAAATATGAAGCAAAAATCATTGCCATCTTGTAGTTCGATGTATTCGGAAGATGGATGCCGGCCCACGAAGTGAAAGCGATGGATTAGGGCAATACGGTATGTCATGCTCGATAAGCGAACAGAAAAGAGGCCATATATCTCCACGAAATCAAGTTGACCATCACGATTGCCATTAATAAGTGCACAATCATATCTCGGACCTGTTTTTCTCCAACATGGGGTGGCGCGCAAGATATCGTGTTTGATTGCAGCACTCATCATGCAGACATAATTGATTCGTATGGAGTGGTAGCGGCGTATCTGGGATAAATAATATTAGCTAATAGTTTGGCAGATGGAAAAAATGAGACTGACAGAACAGGATTGAAGACGCTTTACATCGATTTTCGTACCTGCATAAAGATGAAGGAACTGGACCAATCGGCTGGCGAAATTTGAACATCTGAACTCTTGAGGGGCCAGTTTGGAAGAGATATCCTGCACTCTAACAGGCTTCTGTGGCGCACACAGTAAGACCCGACTATCCGGTGGATTCTCAGGCTCTACGGATGGCCTCGCATCCAATGACTCTTCCCATTCATCAAAGCTGTCCACTTTTGCACGGATACGAAGAATACTGTCCCGCTCTTCAGCCATTCGGGTCATCTGAATTCATCTTGCATAATCTGCCTTAACTTGTGGGTGTAAGCTTTCTTTCTCCGAGCCCTGGCTCGTAATTGTCAGTGGGGCCCTTTTTTGAATGATGTCAATTGCATGATCTAATGAATGGTGCTTATACCGTTCAAATTCTATCCCTAAGTCCTTATTCCGAAGTTCCTAAATATCAAGTGAGTGGTAGGACATGAAATTGACACCAATAGATTACCTTGGTTGCCTCGTCATACTGGTTAATATGGTCTTGAGGTGATTCAAGGGGAATGTCAGAGTGTACTGTAAAGGACTTCACATAAAGGTGGATGCACGCAAGGTGTCGAAAAGCCCGGAGTAAATGGTGCTGGTGTTCGGGCCATAAATTATTGATGAATGGCGAAAGGTACTACCTCATATGAGCACTACCATATATTCACATGATATCAGACTTACCCGCAAGATCTGGCCATGCTCAGCACCGGTAATATACTTGAGAGATGTCACCCCATTTTTAAAATGATGGACACCTGGAAATCGTGGACATTGTTGAAAGCTAAAGGTATCAGTTACGAAGCATCATAATGCGTAGATGTGTCTTACCATCGGTCAATTTCCGATTGTGATGAGCTTGGTAAAGCCTCGAGAAGCCATGGCCACATGTGTTTACCAAACTCGCCTTGCTCGATGGCGTGAAGATGATCAAGTATGAATGCTTTAAATATAGCATACCACATGGAAAACATTGCAAGGAATATATTCTACATGAAGTTGAGTCAAGTAAATGAAAAGACCGAAATACACTCACGTAAATATAACGTAATGATTGGCTGCCCAATGTATTCTTGCGTGCTTCTTTTGTCCGCTGCCACGATGCCTTAGTAATGAGTGCATCCGTACTTTCCTTAGTCCTTGCCGGCCATGTATGACCAAGTTCTGACAGTTTATCCTTCGGCACAAGACATATTGGGCACGGGTATAAGCTCTTGGAGCCCAGTATCCCTGAGATGCGAACCCTTGGAGTAGCTGTAAGCTTCGTTAGTTATGAATGCAGAAACAACGACATACATTTCTTCATAGTCAGCAGAGACTACCATAAAAATAGGGATGCCACTTTGGAAAGTATCGCAAAATTTGAATACAGTGCCATGCTCAGCCGGTAACTCAAGATCAGCGAACACAATTCCAAGAGCTGTATGGTAGACCTCTGCACGATGAAGTGCAAGTTTAGAGGAGGAATCCTCTTTGAACCCCACCACCTGCGATATGGGAAATGTGTCAGCAAATGTAGCAAGTCTTACACTTTCAAAATACCAACACTGGGAAGATATGCAACGAGGACTGCTCGTCCACGGCCTCCCTGATCATTACGGTCTGCTTTCGGGACATTTCCGATCCAGAGAAACACTCCCCAATATTTCACATTGCCGAAAGACGTAACATGTGTTGAGTCAATATAAAGCTGAAGATAGATTATCACATTGTTTGGTCCAATAAGTGTCTGGGATCAAAAGGCAGAACATGAATCAAGCTGTAGTCACATAAGATGCAAGACTTACTTGGACGTCCCACCAGTCATCACCAGATGAGTATTCTTCCCAAAGCCGCATGATACCACCTGCAGGACCGGGGCGCCGCATATATCGACGTTCCGGGTATAAGCAGATACGATCCTGCAAATGTTCATCTTCCAGAATGTCAAGAATAGCAGAGAGGATGCTTTCTCGGAAGCGAACAAAGTAGTTACGAGCTTTCTGTTTAGGATACGGAACTTCAAATCAACTGTTTTGAACTAAAATTGAGATCATTAGCCCAGAAAACGGTCGATAAAATTGAGTATACGTACGCCTGGGAGATGTTCTATGCGTGGTATCTGAGCTGGGGTGGCATGCATTACTTTCGAAGACTCCAGTGTTATATTGTGCCCGAGCGGTGAACCAGAATGGATGAGTTTTAGCTGTCCATCTATGTATGAATCCGTGCAGTCATAACGAAGGAATAGCTCTGCTTGCTCACAATCGGCTCGAGTACGGAATGGATGCCAAGGAGGTGTAGATGCATCATATGGCATTACAGGAGCAACACACCGGACTACATCTTGGGGACGCAAGATTTCAGGGCGTTTTCCAGAAGCTGGATGATACTCAACCCAGACTTCGCCCTCTTCAAGTTGTGAAGGCCGATTTGCTGGGCCAGTCAACACTTCATGTGCCGTATGACCTGTGCAGGGGCAATCGTTTGGTGCAGATGCTTTTGTCAAGCGATTTAATATAGTGACATCATGAGGCATGGCTGTACTCACAAGTTTCAGCAGCAGAAGAGCTTCGGACCTGCTGAGCTCGTCTTCTATGGGTCACAGGCATGTCGGATTCAGAACACGAGCTGGAAAGCGAGTCTGAATCGGACGAGTCTGTTATAATTGTCTCGTGTACCCGCGGCATAGGATTCCTTTGTTGGTGTAAACGGGAACTACTCTGACATAAACGGTGGGCCTTACAGAAGCGTAAATGGTTGCCAGGCCCATTGCGTTTCTGCGAGAACCATTGTGCGCAGTGTGGACACTGCCAGTCTAAATTTGACATTGGCTGGCCTGCTGATGTTCGTCCTTTTCGAGCGGCACTACGCTGTCTTCGCGTTCGTTCGGATTGACGTGAGCGTCCCATGAGTACACGAACTGTTGAGAGTTGAACAATGTGATGCACAGCCACATCTTATCTTGTGACTTCGATCAATTCGTGTTTGTTGATCACTCTCTTGTTCTTGTCCATTGCAGCCGACGCACTGCCCACTCACACCATGAACAAACAGCCCACAGGTGGCCTATACCAATGGCTGGAGGTCGTCACGGACCTTTCCGTTCTCTCACCGGTTTTGGATGATATCATCGTATCATGCATTCGAGAACGGTTTATGACCGACAACATCTATACCAGGATCAGCACCTCTGCTCTCGTTGCCGTCAACCCACACAAATATGTACCTACCAACTCGGACTCTGTCATGCATAAGTATGCCGCAGAGTATAGGGATATATCAGTGAGAAACGGGATTCCCAGATGGTTAGCATGCATTTCCTGAACAAAGTGAGCTCGCTTGAAATACTCTGATGTACTGTCGGTGTTGATCTAATATACAGGCTCACTTCGATGCTCCCATGAACCCCCTGGAGTTGGAGATGTACCATCAGATCAAAACGGCTCATATTCGCGTGAGTAGTTTGATTTTATTTTCTCTGTCTCCTTTTACCCAGTCGCACAGTATGATCACGACAAGAAGCTTAGCAGTGTATACGAGGGTGAGCGTGCACGCACCAGGACAACAACCTTCTCAGCAAATTCAAACCTTTCCGGTGTCTCTCCCGTACCTCGTGGTGTTCCTCAAACGAGGCTACTTTCGATAGCGACGCCAACGGTATTAATGTCCTGGCTGCCGACAAGACAACCTCGTTCATCTAATACTGACCTCTCGTTTTTCTTCAGCTGTGTCGCTGTATGGCAAAACGATTGTGTAGAGATCATCGCCAACGACCAGGGTAACCGCACAACACCATCCTATGTGTCTTTCTCCGACAACGAGCGTTTGATTGGTGATGCTGCCAAGAATCAGGTCGTAATGACCCCTCATAATACGTAAGTAACTCTATCAATAGCCGAGTGTTGGATGATCTAGACTGATAGTTGATTTGTATCTGTAGTGTTTTCGACGCCAAGTGTCTCATCGGTCGTAAATTCACCGATCCTAGGTACAAGTGGACATGAAGCATTACCCTTTCAAATTCGTCAGCCAAGATGGCATGCCTTATATCCAGGTTGAGTACCTAAGCGAGGAGAAACGATTCGTAAGTACCATTTACAAGAGTGTATCTACGCCAGTATTGACTTGATATTTCAACCCCTCTTTGTCTCCCGAAGAAATCTCAGCCATGGTCCCGTTGAAAATGAAGGAGACCGCCGAGTCATATCTCGGCGCAACTTGCAACAATGCCGTTGTGACCGTTCCCGCATATTTCAACGACTCACAACGTCAGGCCACTAAGGATGCTGGTACCATCTCTGGTTTGAACGTCCTCCGTATTATCAACGAGCCCACCGCTGCTGCTATCGCCTACGGTCTCGACAAGAAGGTCACCGGCGAGCGCAATGTACTTATCTTCGATCTTGGTGGAGGAACGTTCGATGTCTCCCTCCTGACCATTGAAGAGGGTATCTTCGAAGCCAAGGCCACAGCCGGTGACACTCACTTGGGTGGAGAAGACTTTGACAATCGTCTCGTCAACCACTTCGTCCAGGAGTTCAAGCGAAAGAATAAGAAGGACTTGTCTTCCAACCCTCGTGCCCTCCGTCGTCTGCGCACAGCATGCGAGCGTGCTAA
>Ga0137401_10000807_pt1 | contig 12907 bp, 15 predicted proteins | sample CZOMad1_1_16fung_FD_108286 | JGI IMG/M metagenome (GOLD analysis project Ga0137401, IMG submission 108286) | Vadose zone soil fungal communities from Angelo Coast Range Reserve, California, USA - CZOMad1_1_16fungal (Illumina Assembly) | ecosystem: Environmental > Terrestrial > Soil > Vadose...
ATTCCGCCGCCTGGACCGTTGGTCGGCGCATAAGTGAACCAGGGCGGGCGCCTCGTGTTCCACAGGCCGGCATAAACGACTTGCGAGTTGGCAGGATCGATGGCCACCTCGACGGCGCCGACATTTTCGTCGCCCAGTACCTTTTGCCAGATGCGTCCGCCGTCTCTGGAGCGGAAAATTCCGCGTTCCTTGTTCGCCGCGTAGAGTTTTCCGATGGCGGCGACAAATACGTTGTCCGGATTCCTCGGGTCGACGGCGATTTTGCCGATGTGCTGAGTTTCGTCGAGGCCAAGGTGCGTCCACGTTCGGCCGGCATCGGTGGATTTGTAGACGCCGTTGCCGAAACCCACAGAGTCGCGGAGCGTCGATTCCCCGCTTCCGACGTAGACTGTGTCGGGTGCGGATGGTGCGACCGTGATCGCGCCGATCGAGGCAGTGGATTGGCCGTCAAAGATCGGAAGCCAGGTTCTGCCTCCGTCGATGGTCTTCCACACGCCGCCATTGACAGCGCCGAAATAGAAATCATTCGGACGGCCGGGAACTCCGGTCGCCGCTGCCACGCGCCCGCCGCGAAAGGGACCGAGCATACGCCAGTGGAGGCCGGAAAAGAGGTCAGGAGAGACCGGCGCGGTGAGGACGCCGTGAGCCAGCGCTTCACTGGAGACCGAGTCCTCACGCGAACGAAGAAGCTCGCGAAGACTGGGCGGCAGCATGGACAGCGCGATACCAATCTGTCCCGCGCGTACGACGAAATCGCGTCGCGAAAACACCGACTCGGGCTTTGATGCGTCTTTCAAGGCCTCATCCTCTGGCAATTGGTCGATTGGAAAAGATAGTCGCCAATGGCAGTGGGCGTCCCGAAGCTCTGGCGGCCAGAAGGGTCCGAATCGAACACCGCTGATACGTCGGTACCGACGCATCTCCGTCGGCGCCGACACATGCAAGTTGCAAGAAATTTGCAAAATGAGGCAAGGTGGCCGTGTGAGCGAGAGGCCATAAGACCATAACTCGTTATATTGCAACGGCTTACATACGAGCCTTTAAATGGCCTGGGCGTTGCCTTTAACGGGCTCACCCTGTCTATTAGGGATCGCAGTTCACTCCGCTGGACGCTAGATAATCGCCGGCGATATCCAATTGTTTCCAGGAGAATGGCCCAATGTCGTTCAACAAGAAAGGCTTCACCCTTATTGAGCTTTTGATCGTTGTCGTGATCATCGGTATTCTTGCCGCGATCGCGATCCCGAAGTTTGCAAATACGAAGGACAAGGCGTATGTCGCCGCGATGAAGTCCGACCTGCGCAACCTTGCGACCTACGAAGAGCAGTATGCCGCTGACAACAACGGCGCGTACTTCGCAGGAACCGCGACGATGGCGACGCCCCTTCAGGGCTTCACGCCTTCGCAGAACGTGACGGTTATCGCGGTAGTCAACGCGGGCCCGCCGATCAGCTGGACCGCAACCGCAACGCATTCGCAGTCCGCGAAGGTTTGCGACAACTCGACTGGTGCGATCGTCTGCGCCTAAGCTAGGCTCGAGAGTGAACAGAACGGGGGCGCCGAGAGGCGCCCCCGTTCTGTTTTCGCTGCCTGAGTTTGCTCGAGCATCTGTCGTCAAAATCAGTCGAGTAGACCAAGGCGATGTACCAGTCCTGACGTCAAACAACAGTCACTTGGGGATGGGCTTCTCTTTGAGGCGCGCGCGAAGCTCCTCGGTGAGCTGCTTCGCCAGATCAGGGCGCATGTTCAGCGCCGCCGGCGTATTCTGGAACAATGCGACCTTCCAGGCACCGCCCTTCTTCACAGCGATCATCGACTGAACCGCGTTCAGAGTCGGCTCGATGTCGTCCTTCCCGGTTGGCACCAGACCCGTGTTCGCGCGCAGAAGCGTGACATCGGTTGCGACGAGCCGCACGTCGCGAACGATCGAGATATACCGCGGCGTCTGGTGATGGGAAAAGATCTCGGTAAGATGGGCGCCGATATCGAGATGACCGTTCACCTGACTGCCGTCGAATCCGACCACGTTGCCATCCGACGCGAAGAGCAGGGCAAAGTCGCGCGCGTTCCGCTTGTCCCACGTTTCGATGAGGCGCGCGTACAGCTCACGCGTGGCGCGGTCCCATTCGGATCCGGATGCATCGTCAGACGTCATGAATTCACCTCTCCTGCCCTGTTGGTTTTTGATTTCCCGTGCGGCGGTCGACTAACCGCCACAACAGTGCCAGGAGACTGTATCATTCACCAACTCTCTGAAGAGGATCGATAAATGGCCGGTCAGGGATCAACGGGAAACGTCATCGCGGCAGTTTGCAGCTTCTTCGTTCCGGGCCTGGGGCAGCTCGTTCAGGGACGACTGGGAATGGCGATCATTCAGTTCGCCCTCGCTGTCTTTCTCTGGTTCTTTTTGCTTGGGTGGGTGATCCACCTCTGGTCGATCCTCGACGCCGCGCTCTGGAAGCCACCGGCGGTCGCGTCCTGAGATCTTGTGTCAAGCGGACGCTTGGAGGATACTTGGCGCAGGATGGACTCGCTCAGAATCAGACAAGCAGCGCCTGAAGACGCCGCTGCACTCGGCCGTCTCCTCGACCAGCTGGGGTATCCCACAAATGCCGCTGAGATACCGAAACGCCTCGAAAACGTTTACGCGCGCCCCGGCACGACGGTTCTCGTCGCCGAAGGTGAAAACGGGGATGTCGTGGGAGTCGTGACCGTTCATCTCTTTCACACCTTGCATACGAATGAGCCAGCCGCGTGGCTCACGGCGGTCGTCGTCGATGAGAAGTCGCGGGGTCAGGGTGTCGGGTCCGCCCTCGTCGGGCGCGCCGAGGAATGGGCGGTCGAACATGGCGCACTGCGCATCTCGCTCACCTCCGCACTTCACCGCGAGAGCGCGCACGCGTTCTACAAGGCGCGTGAGTACGAGCACACCGGGGTCCGGCTAACCAAGATATTTGTGAATCGCTCGGGAGCGTCTCGGCGAGGAAAGAGCCGCTCATCCCGATCCGGCGTCGCTGATAACGCGCGGAATCAGTCGCGAGGATGACGAATGCCAGCAAAACCGGCTGCGAGAGAATTCCATGTGATGGAGTTCGTGCACCACGACGAAGCGGCGGCGTTCGTCGCGGCGCTCTCGCGATTTCTGAATTCACCCAACGCTCCGCGCGCTGGGAAGCGAAAGTCGCCGATCGAGGTTTGGGCGCGTTCGCCCGTTGCCAGCGAGGGAGTCCTGCTTTTTCTGAGTGACGCCGCCCAGACCGCGGCTGAGAAAGCGTTCTCGCCGGTGCCGATCGCGCGAACTATCAAGCGCGCGTCATTGCCGGACGAATGCTTCCTCATCATAGAGGGCGGAGTCACTCCGGCATGGGCAGCCGCCGAGGCTTCGGCACGGCTCTCTCAACAGAAGGGCGAGTGAGCGCACCCGTTTTCGGCAAGGCTTTTCTCTGGGCAATAACAGCCGGGCTCGCTACGACAATTGTATTCGAGACGGTCGGTGTCTCCATCCTTGTGATTGCCACCTTACACGCGGGGGATCGGCTAAAGCGTGGGCTGTTTGGGGATTCTGGGCCGCTCTTCAGGCCGCTATCTGGATGGTGGGAATGCAACTGCTTTTGGTCTTTCTCATGGGCATCATCTGGATAGCATTGGTTCGACGCCAACCCCAACTGGACCAATCTCGCACAGGGCTGCTACTGGGATGCCTGATTGTGAGCTTGCCTGCGACTGTGATCGGGTTGACGCCGGAGTCTTTTGTCTGGCTTCCAAATCCAGCGGCGAAACCGGATGTCTCAACGATAGTCGCGGTGCTCATGGGCATTGTACTCAGTTACCTCGGTGTGCTGCTTCCCCGTTTGATCGTCCCCGGCCTGAAGCGAGGCCAGCTGATCCCCACACTCGGCGACGCTGCTCAGGAGCCCGTCAGATGATGCGCACCCCGTTGGCAGTCACACTAACACTCGCTCTTGCACCGATCGCCGCTGGCGCACAGGCTCCTCGCGAATCGCGGCTCTTCTCAGCGCGCGCGTCGCAGGTCGCCGACTCGATTCTCCGGTTGATGACGCTCGAGGAAAAGATCGGGCAGCTCAATCAGCTGCCGGGACAGGGAACTCAAACCGGACCGCGAGTCCCCCAGGGTGGAGAAGCGCTCGTCCGCTCCGGCGGCGTCGGATCGTTCCTCGGAATCTTCGGTGCCGATTACACTCGCGAGCTCCAGCGGATCGCAACGCACGAGTCGCGTCTCAAGATCCCACTGCTCTTCGCGCTCGACGTGATCCACGGCTTTCGCACCATCTATCCCGTCCCGATCGCCGAGGCGGCCAGCTTCGACTCGACACGCGCGGAATTCTCGGCTCGACAGGCCGCGATCGAGGCGACTGCGCACGGTATCCATTGGACTTTTGCGCCGATGGTGGACATCGCGCGAGATCCGCGATGGGGCCGCATCGTCGAGGGCGCTGGTGAAGATCCGTGGCTCGGGAGTGTGATGAGCGCGGCCCGCGTGCGCGGCTTCCAGGGCGGCGACCACGCGATGAATCTCGGAGCGACGGACGCGATGCTCGCCACCGTCAAACACTTCGCAGCATACGGCAGCGCCGAAGGCGGCCGCGACTACAATTCGGTGGAGCTGACGGAAAGAACGCTGTGGGAGACTTTTCTCCCCCCATATGAAGCTGCCGTGAAAGCCGGTGTGGCGATCGTGATGTCGTCCTTCCAGGACATCGGCGGCACGCCATCGCACGCGAATCCATGGCTCTTCAACGACGTGCTGCGCGATCGCTGGGGATTCAAAGGACTCGTGGTCAGCGACTGGGGTGGCGTCGGAGAGCTCATCCCGCACCACGTCGCCGCGAACAAGACGGACGCCGCGATTCTTGCGCTCCGCGCGGGCGTCGATGTCGACATGTCGGACGCAGTCTACGCCGACAACATGGCCGCGGCTGTAAAGGCGGGAAGGATTCCGGTCGCACTCGTCGATTCGGCGGTGCGCAGAATTCTTCGCCTCAAGTATGCACTGGGCCTGTTCGATGACCCGTATCGCTTCAGCGATGCCGCTCGCGAGCGCCGATTCACTCTTGCGCCCGAGCACGTCGCCGCGGCGCGGACAGCGGCGCGGGAAGGAATCGTTCTTCTCAAGAACGCCAACAAGACTCTTCCCCTCAGAAAAGGGCTTCGCACGATCGCTGTGATCGGTCCGCTCGCCGACGACGCGCGCTCCGCGCTTGGCAACTGGGGCGCGGATGGCAGGCCCGAAGAAACCATCAGCGTCCTCGCAGGAATTCGGTCAGCACTCGGCCCTTCGACCCGCATCATCAGCGTGCGAGGCGCGCCGGTCGACACTGTGGATAGCAGTGGATTCGCCTCAGCTCGAAGTGCGGCGACCGAAGCGGACGCGGTTGTGCTCGTCCTCGGAGAGCGACAAGACATGAGCGCCGAGGCTTCGAATCGCGCCTCGATCGAGCTGCCGGGCAATCAGCGTGACCTCGCGCTCGCCGTGATCCGGGCTGCGCGACAGTCGCCCGGCGGCGAAAGCAAACCGGTGGTCGCCGTGTTGATGAACGGACGGCCACTCGCCATTCCCGAGCTTGCGACCGAGGCGCCGGCGATCGTCGAAAGCTGGTTCCTCGGGAGTCAGCACGGCACTGCTGTCGCCGACGTGTTGTTCGGCGACTACAACCCCGGCGGAAAACTCCCTTCGACTTTTCCGCGCGCAACGGGGCAGATCCCGATTTACTACAACCATCGCAACACCGGCCGCCCCGCTGAGGCGTCGAATCACTACACGTCGAAGTACCTCGACATCCCATGGACGCCGCAATTCCCGTTCGGATTTGGACTGAGCTATACGACCTTCGCCTACTCGAATCTTCGTCTGTCGGCGTCGAGCATCAGGGCGAGGGATCCGATCACTGTATCCGTCGACGTGAGGAACAGCGGCGATCGAACCGGTGACGAGGTGGTCCAGCTCTATATTCGGGACGACGTCGCCAGCGTCGAGGAACCCGTGAAGTCGCTCAAGGGTTTTAGGCGAATAACGTTGCAGCCGGGTGAAACGCGCACCGTGACGTTCAAGCTCGGAGCAGAGGCGCTCTCGCTGTACGACAGCCGGATGCGTCGGGTAGTGGAACCCGGAAGTTTTACTGTTTTCGTGGGGACGAACTCGGATGATGTCATCACCAGCCGGTTCGATGTTACGGGGGATACGCTCGTGCTCGAGCCGTCAACGCCGAGGTTTCGCTAAGCGGATCGCTAGGTGATCGTCTCGGTAAAGGTCAGGAAACCGACCCCCGTCAACGTTGCTGTGATCGTCGCATGTCCGGGCGCCAGGCCGGCGGTGTAGGTAACCGAGGTAATTCCGTTCGAGTCCGTTGTCGTCGACGTCGCGCTCAGGCTTCCCCCGCCAGACGTAATGGCCCACGCGATCGTGGTGCCTTCGGTAGAGAAGCCGTACTGATCGAGCACGATCACACTCAACGAATCCGGGAAAACGGTCCCAGCCGCCGCGGTTTGAGCGTCGCCCTTGAGAGCGCCCAGCGTGAGTGATACCGGATTATCGGTGCTCAGCTTGCACGCGACGAGCGCGACGATGACGATTGCCGCCGAGAGAAGCTTCAACCGGGCGGTCGTAATTCGGACTGGGAGTCTCATGAGGTCGGGATTCTCGGGTTATGGCTTCGCCGAAGCGTCCGGTGATTCTCTAAATTTGGTTCAACTCACGACTACCTGTCCATTGGTTCAACCGAAGCCGCGCAACCCGCTCCCTCGCGTCCGAAAGCTGGCGCTCTCCCTCCCCGAAGCCCACGAGGTGGAGGCGTGGGGCGAGCCGACTTTTCGCGTGAAGAACAAGGTCTTCGCGATGTACGCTCACGCGAACACTCACCACGGTTCCGGGCGAAATGCAGTGTGGTGCAAAGCGAAGCCCGTAAATCAGGGCCTGATGATCAAGGCGGACCCGAGTCGCTTTTTCTCGCCGCCGTACGTCGGACCGAGTGGCTGGATCGGGGTTTGGCTGGACGGCGATGTCGACTGGGAGGAGCTATTGGAGTTGTTCCGCGATGGATACCGGATGACCGCGCCGAAAAAACTTCTTGCGCGACTAGAGGCCGACTAATTCGGTTGTGCCCAACGACGCGCCGAGACTGCTTCCCGAGGACTAAGGACTGCGAGCTCACCGCTGCGAACTGCGAGCCAACTACCATTGCGGATCGCAGACTAGTTGCGGATTGGGAGACCTACTTCGAATTGAGGACCAGTCCGTAACTCGCAGTTAGTGTCCCAATCCGTAGTCAGTCTGCGATCCGCAATTGCAGTTGGTTCGAACTCCTCAGCTGTTAGTCCACAGTCCGCAGCCTTGCGCACTCCGGTTTAGGCATCAGTATTAGCATGACCCAACGAGAATGGAGGCTCCTACTTATGAGTGCTCCCCCTCCTCTTCCCCCGATGACGCGCCGGCCCGCGCGCAACTCGACGTTCCTCATCGCGATCATCCTCGCAATGGCGATCATCGTCGTGCTCCAGTACACGCCCTACGCGATGTTTTCGAGCGATAAAACCAGCTTGCTCTGGGGAATGCTCACCGGCCTGATCATCGGCGGGCTGATTTTCGGCTGGCTGAAATTTCACACCCGCGACTGACATCACGTCCGCGTTCAGCCGATCGGTTCGACTCCGCGGGCGGTGACCCAGTGTGAGAGAAGCGGGAGTGGGGTCACCGAGGAATCGCCGATGACAATCGCGCCCTCGAGGATGGATCTGCCGAGCGTCAGATCCTCCTTGCTCCGTGCGTGGATCGTCACCAGCGATTGATCCTTCGCGACGCGCAGTCCCGGCTTCGCCGTAATTACAAACCCTACCGAGGGATCGATGCGGTCCTCCATGTTGCGGCGGCCGCCACCGAGGGCGATTACTCCGTACCCGATTGCGCGCGGATCGACGCTCTGTATCACCCCTTCGCGTTTCGCGACGAATGTCTCGGCATAGGCTGCCCGCGGAAGACGGCCCGGATCTCTCACCACTCCGCTGTCGCCACCCTGCGCGGCGATGATTTCCTCCAGCTTGATCAGCGCCCTCCCCGAATTGATCGCATCGACCATCATCGCACGCGCGGCCTCCTGCGAGCTCGCTGCGCCAGCTAGGACCAGCATCGCCGCGCCGAGGGCCATCGTCACCTCGATGAGATCGCCAGGGCCAGCGCCCTTCAAAACCTCGATCGCCTCCGCGACTTCGAGGGCGTTGCCGCATGCGTGTCCGAGGGGACGGTCCATCGCCGTCAGGAGCGCGACGACGGGGCATCCGTGAGACGCCCCGAGGTCGATCATCGCTTTCGCCAGCTCGATCTCGTCTTCGAGCTTGGGCAGGAACGATCCCGATCCGCGCTTGATGTCGAGCACGAGACCCGTCAGATCCTCCGAGATCTTCTTGCTCATGATGCTCGCAGCGATGAGTGGAATCACTTCCACCGTCGCCGTCGCGTCCCGCAGCGCGTACATCCTTCGGTCGGCGGGGACGATCTCGTCCGTCTGGCTCAACATCGCGCACCCGATCCGCGCGATCTGCTGTTCGGCCTGGGTCAGTGTCAGAGCGGCAGAGAATCCGGGAATGGATTCCAGCTTGTCGAGAGTTCCTCCCGTGTGTCCGAGCCCGCGTCCGGACATCATCGGCACCGCGACGCCCAGCGACGCGATCAGAGGCGCGAGGATGAGGGATGTCTTGTCTCCCACTCCCCCGGTGGAATGCTTGTCGACTCGTGGCATCGGGAGGCGGGAGAGATCGAGCCGCTTACCGCTCGCGAGCATGGCCTCCATCAACGCGCTCATCTCGGTCCGATCGAATCCGCGGAAAAAGACCGCCATCAGGAACGCGGCCATCTGATAGTCGGGCACACGCCCTTCGGCGTATTCGAGCACGAGCTCCCGAATCTCCGCGGGTTCCAGGCGCCCTCCGTCGCGTTTGCGTTCAATCAGGCGTGGTACGATCATTTAAGCCCGGCCGGGGTACTCTTCGTAGTCAACTTCCCTCGTAAATCGGAGTTCTCATGCGCGCCATCCAATATCTGTCCGCAGGAATGCTGCTCGTCGCCTCGATTGCGGGCGGCCAGACGGCGGCCGATCACATCGCGCTCGGCGACAAATCATACGTCGCCATGGATGCTCCCGCTGCTCTGCAGCACTACGAGGAAGGAATTAAGCTGGATCCGAAGAATTACGAAGCCCTCTGGAAGGCAAGCAGGTCTGCAGTTGATCTTGGGTCGTACGAGCGCGACGACGAGAAGCGCGGACTCGACTTCAAGAATGCGGAGCAGTATGCGCGGCGCGCTGTCGAGGCCAATCCGGGCGACGCGGAGGGGCATTTCAATCTTGCCCGGTCGCTGGGGAAAAACGCGCTCACCCAGGGACCAAAGGCGAGAATCAAGTACGCCAAGGACGTCCGCTCACAGGCCCTCGAGTGTCTGAAGATCGATCCCAAGCACCCTGGATGCCTTCACGTGATGGGGATGTGGAACGCGGAAGTGATGCGACTCAATGGGTTCACCCGCATGCTCGCGAAGAACTTCCTCGGAGGGCAGATATTCGAGTCGGCCAGCTGGCCGGAAGCGAAGCGCTATATGGAAGCGTCGGTCGCGAACGATCCCACACGCATCGTCCACCATCTGGATCTTGCCGGCGTTTATCGTGACATGGGCGACAAGGCCAAGGCGCGCGCGGAGTTCGAAGCGGTGATGAAGCTGCCCAACGCGGACTACAACGACCGCCACTACAAGGGCGAGGCAGACGCGGCGCTCAGAGCGACCTAGGCTCGCGACACGGCTCAAGCTCCTCCGGCAAGGTCTTCCACGCGGCGCTCAGGTCTTGAGCGCCGCGTTCATTTCTTCCTCTTCGGCTTCTTCTTCACTCTCGGTCGCCGCTAGCTCCAGCTCCTCGGCGAGCTCGTCCCAGATGTCGTCGTTGCCGCGCAGTTTCCGCACGCGCCGCCCGATCCGGTCGCGCGTCTCGTCCCCGCTCGCCGGCGCCCATAAGAGTGCGACGGTGGCACCCAGAATCGCGCCAAGAGCGATACCGGCGGTAAACAACCCGATATTATTCCAATCGGGAACAGTTTCGTGGGGAACACCATCTCGTTTTGGCTGGGGGACCGATCCCGGTGGAGGCGCCTTCGGCAGCGACGAGGCTGGTCTGGGCGGGCTGGGAGAGTTGAACATAAGAGCCTGTCTCAGGGGATGGTAAGAAATTTGCCCTGACAATGGCTAGCAATAGCCGTGCGAGGATACTGAATGAGCAGTTCAGGTAAAATGGTATTGTTGGTGGAGGATAACGAGGACAATCGAATCGTTTATTCCACCATCCTGAAGCACTTTGGTTACGAGGTAACCGAAGCACTGAATGGCGAGGAAGGAATAGCAAAGGCTCGGTCAGAAAAGCCTGACCTGATCCTGATGGACATCTCCATCCCGATCATCGACGGCTGGGAGGCGACCCAGGTGCTGAAGCACGATCCGTCGACGAAATCGATCCCGATCATCGCCCTGACGGCGCACGCCCTTGCCTCCGATCGCGAAAAGGCGATGGAGGTCGGCTGCGACGGGTACCTCGCCAAGCCCTGCGAGCCGAGAGCCGTGGTAGCCGAAGTTCAGCGATTCCTCGGCAAGAATAATGGAGCCTAAGAAAAAGAGGCGGATTCTCGTCGTAGACGACCACGAGGACAATATCGAGCTGCTGCGCGCTCGCCTGGAGGCGCGCGGCTATGAGATACACGCCGCCAGCGATGGTCAGGCGGCGCTGGATCAGGTGGACCGCCTCATACCCGACCTGATCCTGCTCGACGTCATGATGCCGAAGATGGACGGCATGGAAGTCGTCCGTCGTCTCAAAGCCGACAAGAATCTTCCATTCATTCCGGTCATCATGCAGACGGCGCTGGACACGACCGCGAACAAGGTCGAGGGACTCGACGCGGGCGCCGACGATTACATCACCAAACCGATCAACTTCGCCGAGCTCGAGGCGAAGGTCAACGCGCTGCTCCGGATAAAGTCCCTGGAGACGGAGCTCAGGGACCGAAAGACCGAGGTGGAGGTGTTGAACGACAAGTTGACGCGGATCTCCCTCACCGACGGGCTCACCGAGATCGACAACAGGCGCTGCCTGGAGGAGCGACTGCACGAGATGTGGCAGCATTCGGTGCGGCTTCACGAGCCAATCGCGCTCATCATGTGCGACATCGACAAGTTCAAGAGCGTGAACGACAACTACGGGCACCAGGCGGGAGATTCGGTGCTCAAGGAGGTCGCCAGGCTATTGAAGGAGGACGCGCGAGAAATCGACCGGGTTGGCCGGTACGGCGGCGAAGAGTTCCTTCTCATTCTGCAGGGCACCGTTCTCGATGCCGCGGTCACTTTCGCCGAGCGGCTGCGGGAGAAGGTGGAGGGCCATACTTTTACATATACCGGCGGGACTCTTCGCCGAACGATCAGCTGCGGCGTGGCAGCTTCGCCCCACCCGCGCGTGAAGGACCAGGAAGCGCTATTGAAGGCGGCGGACGAAGCTCTCTACGTGGCGAAGGAGACCGGCCGCAATCGTGTGGTGCGCTTCGACAGCGCCGAGTACAACGCACATACGCAGAGCAAAGGAAACGACTCGTCGAATGGCGAAAACGCGGGCCAGCAAGCAACAACAGGTGGCGGAGGAAGCGCCCTCCCAGTCTCATCCGCAGCAGCCAGGGACCCGGCAGAAGGCCGACGAGTCCAGGCTTAAGCGCGCCGGCGAGTTGCGCGGGTTGCTCACCCGCGCGTCCGACGAGTACTACGTTCTCGATAGTCCGACGATCTCGGACGCCCAATACGACAAGCTCTTTCGTGAGCTGCAGGAGTTGGAGAAGGCCTTTCCGGAGTGCATCACCCCGGATTCGCCGACTCTGCGGATCGGCGCCGAACCGCAAAGCCAGCTCTCCAAGCACGTGCACCTCCGTCCGATGCTTTCCCTCGCCAACGCCTTCAACGACGAGGAGCTGCGCGAGTGGGAGGAACGACTCGTCCGGCTGGCGGGCGACGACGTGGCGAAATCGGGTTACACCGCGGAGCTCAAGATCGATGGCACCGCTGTCGCGCTTACCTACGAGAACCAGCTCTTTGTGAAGGGCGCGACCCGCGGGAACGGGGCGATTGGCGAGGACGTGACCGCGAATCTCCGCACGGTGCGCGACGTTCCCCTCCGATTGCACGAAAGCGCTCCCAAGGGGCGAATCGAAATTCGGGGGGAGATCTATTTCCCATTCGATCGCTTCGAGCAGATGAACGAGGCGCGCGTCCGAGCGGGAGAGCCTGTGTTCGCGACGCCACGCAACTCGGCCGCGGGAAGTCTGCGGCAGCTAGACCCTGGGATCACGGCCTCCCGGCCGCTCAGATTCTTTGGCTATTCCGTCGCAGCGCCCGATGGGATCGAGCTGCCGTTCGAGACACAGACAGAGCTGCTCGACGCAATCGCGGAATGGGGCGTGCCGGTGGCGCCCCACCGCATGCGCGCGAAAACGCTGGCCGAAGTCGAGAAGTGGGCGTACGAGCTGGAGCACAAAATCCGGGCCGAGCTGAACTTCGGGATCGACGGCGGAGTGGTCAAAGTCGATTCCCTGCACTTGCAGGACGAGCTGGGCGTGATCGGCGGCCGCGAGCCGCGCTGGGCGATCGCGCGCAAGTTCGCCCCCGACATCGCCGAGACGAAGTTGCTCAAGATCAAGGTCAACGTGGGTCGAACCGGCGCGCTGAATCCGTACGCCGAGCTCGAGCCAGTGGAGATCGGCGGCGTGATCGTGAAGCTGGCGACGCTCCACAACGAGGATCTCATCGTCTCCAAGGATCTTCGCGAGGGCGACTGGGTGCAGGTGAAGAGAGCCGGTGATGTGATTCCGCAAGTCATTG
>Ga0137401_10000808_pt1 | contig 12902 bp, 13 predicted proteins | sample CZOMad1_1_16fung_FD_108286 | JGI IMG/M metagenome (GOLD analysis project Ga0137401, IMG submission 108286) | Vadose zone soil fungal communities from Angelo Coast Range Reserve, California, USA - CZOMad1_1_16fungal (Illumina Assembly) | ecosystem: Environmental > Terrestrial > Soil > Vadose...
CCTTCAGTTTGTAAGCCGTCGGAAACTGACGGTTCTTCCCTCTTGCTGCCACAGGTCATCCTCGAAATGCCTGTCACAGAAATTATCGTGTCTCACTTGAGGGGTGCAGTCCAGAACCGTCACAGTTATCTTCCCAAGCAAGCGATGAACTTCTCACATTAGCTCGTCGAGCAGCGCCTTGGCGTCTTTAAGAACCGGCGTGTCGAAACCTTCGGTGAACCAATTGTAGATTGGGGCGAGTAAATCGCGGGCTTCGGCGCGCTTGTCCTGATCGCGCCAGAGGCGGGCAAGGCTGGCAGCGGCGCGCAGTTCAAACAGTTTTGCGCTCTGCCGACGTGCAACTCCGATTGCTTGATAAAGGCTCTTTTCGGCGACAACAGCATCACCAACAGCGATGAGCAATTCGCCGCGAACTCGATGCACGTCGGACTCGCTCCAGCATTCCTTCGTTGCCTCGATTTGCCGCACCGCCTCGTTGAGCTGTTTGAGCCCTTCTGTTGGCCGACCTGCGTTCCCAAGAGCGCCCGCAAGCATGGTGAGAAAGAATGGAACACTCGTGACAGCCCCAGTGGCGCGGATGTTGGCCAAGGCTTCCGTGAGGAGTTCCAAGCCTTCCTCCACGCGACCCGACGCCGACAGGCACCATCCGCGAATGCAGAACGCAATTGCCGCCCAATAGGGGAAGGCGTGCTCGGCGCAGAGCGCCGCCAGTTCCTCGGCGCGCTGCAACAAAATCGCGAGGTCGGATCGGATGTGTGCATCGCATAGCAACGCAATGCCGAGCACGCTTGCCAGCGTATGGGCATGCGTGCGCTGGCGTGCCTGGGCCAGCGTCTCGTGACATCGCAAGCCTGCTTGATCTAGATAGCCAAGATACATTAGCAACCGGAATGAATAGGTAAGTGTCCTAATTTGGGGGTCAACGGGCCCCAGGACAGCATGCGCGGGATCGTAGAGTGCTAATGCCTCCTCTGCGTGAGTTCGGGCCGCAACGAAGTCACCGGGGAAAAACCAGCTCACAGCGCTGGATAGATGGCCCTGAAACTTCACGGCCGCATCGTTACGGGCCTCCCCAAGGTTTAGAATCTGCTTGGACAGCTGACACGCCAGCGCCAGCTCTGCGCGGTGCAGGTGACCCACACATTCACCAGCCAGCAGGTAGACAAGCTGAGTTGGTCGATCGAGCCGTTCGCAGAGCTCGCGCGCGCGGCCATGGGTTTCGGCCACGGCTGGTGCGGCATATCCCTGCGTTGCGATGAGGGCGATGCTAAGAGCAATCTGCAAATCCAGCTCATATTGCAGGCGTTCGGCTCCGTCCGGCATGTTGGCAACAAGGCCCAAGCCTTTTCGCAGTTGCGCCTCCGCCTCTATCATCGCCTCACGCACCAGCGCCTGCTGGCCAGCCTTTAGTCGATAGCCGACTGCCTTCCCTGCAAGGCCAGCTTCCGTTAGTGATCGCACGCTGTATCTGCCGAAGGAGTGGACTGACGATCCAGATCGACTGAAGGCTGCATACGTGCCCGCCGAAGTCGGCTACGGCCGCGTTGAGGTTGAGATGTTCCCGCTGGGCACCAGGTGGTGAAGAAGGCGAGGTCGCCATCGGCGATATGACGACGGATCAGCAGACCGCGCGTCCACATCCCAATGATTGAGGGCATAGTTGATGGCCTCCGCCAGGACCGTCGCCGACGCGGAACTGATTTTGCGTGGGCTGCCACCCCAGCTATGCCGGCGCGCCGATCCCGCAGTCGCTGGCCGCCTGCGCAGCATGCCAGCGGGAACGAGATGAAGCGCGGCGCCGACGTCGAGCCCGACAGTTGAAGTCCGCTCAGCACTTGTGGCGCTGCATCGAAATTGACCGTCTTTTGAAACTGCCGTAGGCTTTGCACCAGATTGCTTGCTTTGTTGATCGTGAGGCGGGTCTCGCCAACGCAACGTGATAGGCAGGCGGACTCCTGGACTTGGTCCATGTCGGGCCAGGTCTGGGAGCCGCAAACAAAAGGGAATAGGGATGGAAAGCCACATTTGGGGCCTCGAGCCCACGCGCCGCGACTTCATGCTATCGAGCGTCGCTTTTGCCGGTGCGTTATCCTTGCCGGCAGGCTTGCTGGCCGTCAGGCAAGCGATCGCCGCTGGCGAAGTCAAGGACGTTCCCCGCAACCGGACCTTGGTTACGGTTCGCGGCGGTACCGACGGCAAGCACACCGAGGCCGAGCTTTGGAGTCCATATGTCATCGGCTCAAATCCACAGCTCGGAGGCAACATCATCTATGAGCCGCTCGCCTTCTACAGCGCCTTTGCCGACAAGACGATCATGTGGCTCGCAGAGAGCTACAAATACAGTCCCGACTACAAAGAGCTGACGGTCAAGACCCGATCAGGGATCACCTGGAGCGACGGCAAGCCGTTTTCCGCAGAGGACGTCGCCTATTCCCTCAACACGCTTAACGAACTCGGCGGCAAGGTGAAATGGGGCAAGGACGTTCAAGAAGTGCTGGAATCCGCCACCGTGGTCGACCCCAACACGACGCTAATCAAGTTCAAGGTGCCGGCGCCGCGTTTCTTCTTCCACATGCTCTCCTACAAATACGATATCGGCCTGCACATCGTTCCCAAACACATCTTCAAGGGGCAGGACTGGCAGAAATTTACCGCTTTCGATCTCGAGAAGGGCTTGCCCGTCACGACGGGCCCCTGGAAGGTCGTGAACGCCTCGCCGACACAGAAGGTGTTCGACCGGAGGGATTCGTGGTGGGGCGTGGCGGGCGGCGTCGGCAAGCTGCCGGCGGTCGAGCGTATCGTGCTTCTCCCGGACACGGGTGAGCAGCAACTCGCTCAGGGCCTCATCTCGAATGCCGTCGATTTTTCGACCGGATTGCAGGTCGCGACGTTCCCGACCGTTTTCAAAGGCAATCCCAACATCATCACCTTTACCGGCCGCGAGCTTCCCTTCGGCAATTGTGACTGGTGGCCGACTTCGCTCTATCTCAACAACGAGCGGCCCCCCTACAACAATCCGAAGTTCCGTTGGGCGATCAGCTATCTGATTGATCGACAGACGCTGATTGACGTCGGTTGGGGCGGGTCTTCGAGCCTTTCGCCGCTGCCGATGCCGGACGGTTCGGTTTACAAGGGGTTGCAGCCGTATTTCGACTACGCCAAGCCTCTGCTCGATAAATATCCGACCAACGAATTCAACCCAGCGAAGGGCGCCGCATTGCTTGCCGAACTCGGCTGGAAGAAGGACGGCTCGGGCATGTATGTCGATCCTGCTGGCAAGCCGTATTCGATGGAAATCATCAGCTTCTTCGATTTCCCGTCGGTCGGCCCGGTGCTGGTCGAATTGTTGAAGCGGCATGGGATCGATGCGACCTATAGCCAGCCGCCGGACATGTTCACCCGCTATTTTGCAGGCGACTACAACGCGGCCATTTTCGGTCACGGCGGAAGCGTGCGCGATCCCTTCGAGACGCTTCGGCTTTACCAATCTTCGTCCGAGGCGATTCCGGGCGGGCATCTCGTCAATCTCGCGCGCTGGAAGAACGCCGATTACGACAAGATCGTCGACGAGGTTTTCGTGACCTCGCCGGACGACACGGCGAAGATGAAGGAGCTTTGGCTGAAGGCGATGGCCATCTGGTTGCCGGAACTGCCCGATGTGCAGCTCATGCAGTTCTATCACCGGCTGCCCATGAACCTGACCTATTGGAAGGGCTATCCAACCAAAGACAACCCTTACGTCAATCCAGCGTTCTTCCACTCGACGTTTGCGCTTGTACTACATAAACTCGAAGCGACGACGTGACGAGGCTCTGAAGATGCGGTAACCGGTCCGCTTGCGCGAAGAGGTGAGGATTGCCTGTCTACTATCTCGCCAAGCGGGTCGGAATCTTCTTCTTGATCGTCTGGCTCGCGGCCACGCTCAATTTCTTCCTGCCGCGCATCGCGGGGGATAACCCCGTTGCCCAGAAGGTCATGCAGATGGCCGCCCTCGGCGGCAATCTGCACGCCGGCATGCAGGACATGGTCAAGGAGTATCAGTCGAAATTCGGCATCGATAAGCCTCTCTGGAAGCAGTATCTCACCTATCTCGTCGACATGACCCGGTTCGATTTTGGCTATTCCATCGCCAACTATCCTCGGAAAGTCAGCGACATGATTTTGGAAGGTCTGCCCTGGACGGTTTGTTTGATCATGGGGACGACGCTGATTTCGTTCGTCATCGGCAACGTTCTGGGGGCCTTCCAAGCCTGGCCGCGCGCGCCGCGTTGGCTGACGACGATTATGCCGCCGCTGCTTGCGATGAGCGCGATCCCGTTTTTTCTGCTGGGTTTGATCCTCGTCTACGTCGTCGGCTTCAGCCTGCAGTTGGCGCCGCTCTACGGCGGCTACACTGCCGGAGCGATTCCGCAATGGAGCTGGTCGTTTGGCCTCGACGTCGCCTACCACGCCGTTCTCCCGGCGACCGCAATCATCCTAGGTTCGCTCGGCGGCTGGGCGCTCGGCATGCGGGCGATGATGGTGACGACGCAAGGCGAGGACTACGTCACCTTTGCCGAAGCGAAAGGCCTCTCGGATCGCACCCTATTCGTCGACTACGGCATGCGCAACGCGATACTTCCACAAGCGACGGCGCTTGCGCTATCGCTCGGGCAGCTCGTATCCGGCGCTGTGCTCGTCGAGATCGTGTTCGGCTATCCCGGCATCGGCACGTTGCTTTTCCAGGGCATCCGAGGCTCCGATTTTTTCCTCGTGCAAGGAATTGTCTTCCTGGTGATCGTCGCGATCGGCCTTGCGACGCTGATTCTCGACTTGACCTATCCGCTGCTCGATCCGCGCATCGTCCATAGAAACGCGTGATGGGAGCTCATCCTTGAAGCCGCCGAGCAACGGTCGCCATACATGGGCCTGACGTGGATGAACTATCTCGCCCGTAACAGGGAGCTTGGCGTTGGGCTCGCGCTTCTGTTGGGCATGATCGCTTTTGCCGTGATCGGCGGGCTGCTCGTGGACCCGCAAAATGCGCGACCGCTATCGGCGCGCGTTTTGCAGCCACCGTCCTGGGCGCTGCCTTTTGGCAGCGACCGCCAGGGCCGCAACCTGTTCGCGGTGATCACGACGGGCACCTTGCTGACGCTCCGAATCGGACTCATTGCCGGAATTCTCGGCGTCGGCATCGGCGCGGCGATTGCGTTCGTGGCGGCGTATTACGGGGGCTGGGTCGACAGCATCTTGCGCAGCATCGTCGACATCGGACTGACCGTGCCCAATCTCATGATTCTGATTGTGGTGGCGCTCACGCTCCGACAGGGTATGACGGTCAATGTGATGGCGCTCGTCATCGCCTCGCTCGCTTGGCTTTACCCTGCGCGAACCATCCGGTCCCAGGTTCTCACTCTGAGAGAGCGGGCCTTTGTGCAAATCGCGCGGCTCTCGGGCACTAGCGGGCCGGGGATCATCGTGAAGGAGCTGATGCCGAATTTGCTGCCCTATCTCATGGCCTCGCTCGTCGGATCGGTATCCGCTGCGATTCTCGCCTCGATCGGGCTCGATGTGCTCGGCCTCGGCGTCTTCGAGGCGCCGACGCTTGGTATGACGCTTTACTGGGTCAACTTCACCGGCGCGGTGATTAATGGTTGGTGGTGGTGGTGGCTGGCGCCGATCGTCGTCGTCGGCATCCTGTTCATCGCGCTGTTTCTGATCTCGATCGGACTGGACGAGATTGCCAACCCGCGCCTCAGGCGTCAGGTCTGAGTTCCGCCGCCGCTTCAGTGGGCGGTTGGGCAAGACTTGGGCTCTCGCCGGGAATCATGATCTCGCCGATATCGGCCCCCGGCACGACATCTTCTTGGCGGTAAAGGAAACAGGCGGCGGCGCGATACCGATCCGTGCGAAACATCGGCGGCGCGTTTTCGCGGCAGACCGCCATCGCCGAGGGGCAGCGCGGCGCGAAACGGCAGCCATGCTCCGAGGCCCCCACGCCCTCCGCCGACGGGGCCTCCTCGCCTTTCCAAGCACGATTGGGGTCGGGGTAGGGGATCGAGCCGACCAGCAAGCGCGTGTAGGGGTGTTTGGGGTCGCGCACGACCTTCTCGACGTCGCCGGCTTCGGCGACCAGGCCGCGATAGAGCACGATGACGTTGTGGCTGACCTGATACGCGGTGGTCAGATCGTGTGTGATGTAGATCAGCGAAATCCCGAATTTGTCGTGAAGCTCGCGCAGGCTCGTCAGGATCGTGGCTCTGAGCGAAGCGTCCACCATCGACACCGGCTCGTCGGCGATGATGACGCGCGGGCGGATCAGCAGAGCGCGCGCCACCATGATCCGCTGCCGCTGACCCCCGCTCAACTGGTGGGGATAGCGTCCGAGCGTCTCCTCTGGCCGAAGGCCGACGGCTCGCAAGGTCTCCTCAATCATGCGCCTCGCCTCGCGCCGGGAGCCCGCAAGCCCGAAGTTCAGAACCGGAGTTTCGAGGACATGGTCGACCCGATAGAACGGGTTGTAGGCTTCAAACGGATCCTGGAAGATCACTTGGACGTCGCGGCGAAAGGATCTGAGATGGGTACCCGAAAGCCTGCGAAGGTCCGCGCCCTTGTAAAGCACCGCGCCTACGCTGGGTTCGATAAGGCCTAGCAGCAGGCGCGCCAGGGTGGTCTTGCCGCTGCCGCTTTCGCCGACCAAGGCGGTGATGGACGGCGGTTCGTCGGCGATGGCGAGCGAAAAGTCGTCGACCGCGATCATTCGCGGTCCACGCATCCCTCCGCCATAGATTTTCGTGACAGCGCGCGCCTCGAGTAAAGTGGACATTTCATGCCCCGACGGCGGTTTGCAACGCGCATTGCGGCGCGCTCGTTTCGTAAAGGTGACACGCGACGAAATGATCTGGGCGAACCTCGCGCAAGACTGGCGCGTCGACTTCGCAACGCTGCATCGCATGTGGGCAGCGCGTGCGGAAGGAACAGCCTCGGGGGCGATTGAGCAGCGACGGGGGCAAACCGGGTATGCCCCGAAAGGCGCCCTTGCGTTCGAGGGTCGGCAGGCTCGCAATCAGTAGTTGGGTATAGGGATGAAGGGGCTCGCGGAAGATCATCCGGACGCCGCAAACTTCGGCAAGCGTGCCCGCGTACATGACCCCTAGCCGGTCGACGACCTGGGCCATCAACCCCATGTCGTGGCCGACGAGCAGGATCGACGCGCCGATTTTTTCCTGGACGCGCCGCAGGGTCTCGACGACTTGCCGTTGCACCACGACGTCGAGCGCGCTCGTCGGCTCGTCGGCGATGATCACGCGCGCCCGGAGGCTGATGGCGATCGCGATCACGACCCGCTGTTTCATCCCGCCACTCAGTTCGTGCGGATATTTGTCGGCGACCTCCGGCCCAAGTCCGACCGTCGAAAGCAGTTCGCGGATCCGCGCGTCCAGCGCCGAACGCGTTAGCCCTTGGCCATGGTCGCGTAGCGCGTCGGCGAACTGGCGACGCACCCGGGTCACCGGATTGAGGGAATTCATCGCGCCCTGCGCAACCAGCGCGATCGCCGCCAGGCGCAGACGCCGCATCTCCTGTTCCGGTAGCGCAAGGAGATCGGCCCCCTCGAACAGCGCCTGGCCGCTCTCGATCCGGCCAGGCGGCTTTATCAGGCGCATGAGCGCCATTGCGACGGTGGACTTTCCCGACCCCGACTCGCCAACCAGTCCCAGGCGCTCGCCCGTGCGCAGGTTGAAACTCACGCCGTCGACCGCCCGCACGGCGCCTAACGAAGTGTGATAGTAAACGCGAAGGTCGCGCACCCGAAGGACCGTACTATCTCGCAAGTGCAGGAGCTTTCTTGCCTCGAGGCCTCAGCCTCATCGTGTAGGATATATGCCGACGTACATCAACAGGTCTGGGGGAGCTGGCGCGCCGGGCCGCCGACAAGGGGTGCGGATCGCGTTCGAGAACTGCCCCATGCTGGGCACGTGGGAGACCGGAGACTGGAACATCGCCCACAACCCGGCCGCCTGGGAGATGATGTTCAACGAACTGTCCCACGACAACATCGGGCTGGAGTGGGAGCCCTGTCATCAGTTGTTCTATTTGATCGACCCGATGCCGCAATTGATCGACTGGATGCCGAAGATCCTCCACGTGCACGGCAAGGACGCGACGGTGCGGTGGGATGTGGTCCGCAAGCATGGCATCCACGGCAAGGTCCCGTTCGCCTTCCACCGCACGCCGGGCTTCGGCGACACCAACTGGACCGACGTGATCAGCGAGCTGCGCCTCGGCGGCTACCAGGGTTCGATCGACATCGAAGGCTGGCACGACCCGGTCTATCGCGACGAACTCGAAATGACCGGTCAGGTCCGCGCGCTGAACTACCTGAAGGAATGCCGTGGCGGCGCCTTCGTGGCCAATCCGTAAAGACGGGAGACAAATCATGAAAACGATCAAGGGACCGGCGATTTTCCTCGCGCAGTTTGCCGGCGATGCAGTACCGTTCAACAGCCTGGCCGGCATCGCCGGCTGGGCCGCGGGCCATGGCTACAAGGGCGTGCAGTTGCCGAGCTGGGACGCGCGTCTGTTCGATCTCAAGCGCGCCGCCGAGAGCACCGGCTATTGCGATGAGGTGAAAGGCGTGCTGTCGGCAGCCGGCGTGGAACTGACGGAGCTGTCCACGCATCTGCAGGGCCAGTTGGTCGCCGTGCATCCGGCATACGATGCCGCCTTCGACGGTTTTGCGGCGCCCGAGGTTCGCGGCAACCCAGCCGCCCGCCAGGAGTGGGCGGTCAACCAGTTGCAGCTTGCCGCCAAGGCGTCGCGCAATCTGGGGCTCAAGGCCCATGTCACCTTTTCCGGCGGCCTGGCCTGGCCGTTCGTCTACCCCTGGCCGCAACGGCCGGCCGGCCTGGTGGAGACCGCCTTCGACGAACTGGCGCGCCGCTGGACACCGATCCTGAATGCCTTCGACGAGGCCGGTGTCGACGTCTGCTACGAGATCCACCCGGGCGAGGACCTGCACGACGGCATCACCTACGAAATGTTCCTGGAGCGCGTGAACAACCACACGCGCTGCAACATTCTTTACGACCCCAGCCACTTTCTGCTACAGCAGCTCGACTACCTGCAGTTCATCGACATCTATCATCAGCGCATCAGGATGTTTCACGCCAAGGACGCCGAGTTCAACCCGAGCGGACGGCAGGGCGTATATTCCGGATTCCAACCATGGGTGAATCGCGCCGGCCGTTTCCGGTCGCTGGGCGATGGCCATGTGGATTTCGGCGGGATCTTTTCCAAACTGTCGCAGTACGGGTTCGACGGCTGGGCGGTGCTGGAATGGGAGTGCTGCATCAAGGACAGCGAGCAAGGTGCGGCGGAGGGTGCACCGTTCATCGAGGCGCACATCATAAAGGTTGCCGCCCGCGCCTTCGACGACTTCGCCGCCAGCGGCGTCGACCAGGCGGCCAACCGCAAACTGCTGGGGCTGGTATGATGGCCCGGCGTATTCGCCTCGGCATGGTGGGCGGCGGCCAAGGCGCCTTCATCGGCGCCGTGCACCGCATCGCGGCCCGGCTGGACGACCAGTACGAACTAGTCGCCGGCGCATTGTCGTCCGACCCGGTGCGGGCGCACAATAGCGCCGCGGAGCTGCATATCGAGCCCGGACGCAGCTATGCCGGATTCGAGGAGATGGCGGAGCGCGAGGCGGCGCGGCCTGACGGCATCGAGGTGGTGGCGATCGTGACGCCCAACCACATGCACTTCGCCCCCGCCAAAGCCTTCCTCGACCGCGACATCCATGTGATCTGCGACAAGCCGCTTACCCACCGGCTCGAAGACGCATTGACGCTCGCCTCGGCCGTGGCGCACAACGGCCTCGTCTTCGCGCTGACGCACAACTACACCGGCTACCCGATGGTGCGGCAAGCGCGTGAGATGGTGGCGAGCTGCGCGCTGGGGACCATCCGGGTGGTCCAGGTCGAATACCCGCAGGACTGGCTGACCACCGCCCTGGAAGAAACCGGCCAGAAGCAGGCCGCGTGGCGCACCGACCCGGCGCGCAGCGGAGATGCGGGCTGTACCGGCGACATCGGTACCCACGCCTTCAATCTGGCGGAGTTCGTGACCGGCCTGCGCTGCGAGAGCGTGGCCGCGGAACTGACCCGGTTCGTCGCGGGACGGGCGCTGGACGACAACGCACAGATGCTGATGCGCTTCTCCGGCGGGGCGCGCGGGATGCTGTGGTCGTCGCAAGTGGCGCCAGGCAACGAGAACGCGCTGAGGCTCCGGGTCTATGGTGAGAAGGCCGGGCTGGACTGGTCGCAGGAGCAGCCCAACGCCTTGCTGTTCACGCCGCTCGGGAAACCGCCGCAACTGATCCGCCGGGCGGGTTCGGGCGCAAGCGCGGTCGCGGCCCATGCGAGCCGCATCCCCGCCGGACATCCGGAAGGCTATCTGGAGGCGTTCGCGCAGATCTACCGCGACGTCGCCGAACAGATTTCCGCGCGGCGCGAAGCGCGGGAGCCGGATCCGGCCAGCCTCATGGTACCGGGAATCGCCGACGGGGTGCGCGGGATGCGCTTCATCACTGCCGCCGTCGCGTCGAGCCGGGCGAACGCCGCCTGGACGGCGATCGAGCCGTGATGCATCTCGGAATCGATCTCGGCACGTCGGGAGTGAAAGCCGTCCTGACGGCCGCCGATGGCGCGTTGCTGGCACAGGCGACGGCCCCGCTGGCCGTCTCGACGCCCCATCCGCTGTGGAGCGAGCAGGACCCGGCAGCCTGGTGGCACGCCGCCGTGGCGGCGCTGCAGCAGCTCGGCACCTTGCATGATCTGTCTGCCGTGCGCGGTGTCGGCATGGCCGGGCAGATGCATGGGGCGGTGCTGCTCGGCGCGAGCGCCGGGTGCTGCTGCCGGCGATCCTGTGGAACGATGGCCGCAGTGGGACGGAGTGCCACGACCTCGAGGCCGCCGAGCCGCGCAGCCGCGCGATCACCGGCAACCTCGCCATGCCGGGATTCACCGCGCCGAGGAGCTGTTCGCCCGCACCAGGCGCGTGCTGCTGCCAAAGGATTGGCTGCGGCTGCAGATGACGGGCGAAGCAATCTCCGACATGTCGGACGCATCCGGGACGCTGTGGCTCGATGTCGGCCGCCGCCGCTGGTCATCGGAGATGCTGGCAGCGACGGGGTTATCCGAGGACCATATGCCCCGACTGCCCACCCCATCAGGATCGTCGAACGATCATGGACGGCTTCTCCGAGCAAATAGCCATGATCGCAGTCTTCGTATGGGCGCTGGACGAAGCGACCCGGCTGCCCAACACGGATTGACGGTTTTCAAAAATAAAATTGAGCGAAGCAAAGGCGAACGATGGCGAACGCGAGGAGTGGTGACGCCAGCGGCGTGGATCACCACCATGATCCAGCACACCGATTGCTGCGCGAGCAAGACCCGCTGGTGCGATTAAAGCTGAAGAAGCTCCCCCACCACCCCTCGGGACCGTTGAACGAACCCGGCGGGCGCGCGCGGGCGATCGGAACCCAGAGTATCGCGACGCCGATGAAGCGAACGGTGGCGGACGGGATCAGCAATAGGCCGGGTATGCTGATGGCGACCTAGACCGACGTGAACGCGGAGATGATGTCCGGCGCCACCACCGTGGCGACGACCGCATAGATCATCATGCAGAACAGCCAGTGCGACCGAACGCTGGACAAGCTATGCGGGAAAGCTCAGTTTTTTCAAGCCGACAGCTTTGAGCAGCTTGAGCGGATGTTACTTACCTTCACCAAACTCGGAAAGATTAGAACAGCAAGACCGGGAAATCTCGAGAGCGGCTTCATCCAATCGATCACCTCGGACAAGTCCTACGGCGTGCTGACGTTACGTTCGTCGTGGGATTGCTGGCGGACCTGGTCGTGCTGACCTTCCTGCGGCGCTGAGTCCGCATCCGGATTCAGAGGCAGCGACTACGTTTTTCCGCCTCGATCGCGTTCTCGGCCATCGTCCTGAACTGCAGAAACGTATTCAGCAGCACGCGAGCGCGATCCATGAACTCGTCGAACCGCCAGAAGTGGAAGGATTCGGCAGTGACGAAGTCGTCGCTCTCCAGCATCTTAGAGCGCCACAGCACCATCGGCAGGCCTTCCGGCGGCATGGCCGTCTCGCCTGCGAATCGCCGCCGAAGCGCATCGTCCAAACGCCGTGAGCGATCAGGTTGCGCTCCCTCCGCATTTCGTCGAGGGCGTCCCAAGTTGGTCCGATGTCGAGCTTCATGTGCTCATCGACGACGCTGCGGACGAACTTAATGTTTTCGTGCGCGTGTTCCTGGGCGATCTGCTTCTTGCGCTTCAGGTCGGCCTGCTCAAGCACCCAAATGCACTCGATCACGGCGTGATCGATCCGCGAGAAGATAGCGATGGCGTCGGCGATGGCGATCTTCAGCCCGATCGGGAAGGTCGAACGACCAGGTCATGCCGGGGATTGCGATACTCGTCGGCGGCGGCGGTTCGATGGCCATCAATACTCTCCGATAGGCGGCGCCAGTGGCTGCCCAAGCAGCTTCATCCACGCGTCGAAGACGTTCTGCAGCACCGATGTCATAGCGCGCACGTCACCATCTTTGCGCGTGACCATGCATTGCTCGGTGCCGCCCCACTTGCCTTCGCCCCACCGGGCGACGCCATAACCTGTCGAGATCGTCGCCACCGCGTCGGCGTCCGCCACCGTCGCGGAGGCCCTATCGAGCTTGAAGTGTTTGAACGCCTCGGCGGTGTCACGCAGCAAGGCTACGTCGTCGGGGATCGGCGCTCAGCCCGTGGTAGTCGTTCGCTGACGCCCCGGCGGGTCAAAATAGCGTCGATCAGGACCCTGGTGATTATTTCCGTGGGAGGACCATGGCGGGTTGAAAACGCG
>Ga0137401_10000814_pt1 | contig 12856 bp, 10 predicted proteins | sample CZOMad1_1_16fung_FD_108286 | JGI IMG/M metagenome (GOLD analysis project Ga0137401, IMG submission 108286) | Vadose zone soil fungal communities from Angelo Coast Range Reserve, California, USA - CZOMad1_1_16fungal (Illumina Assembly) | ecosystem: Environmental > Terrestrial > Soil > Vadose...
CGCCGTCAGTGCGCTCAAACAATTGCAACTTCCCGCGCATCGAATTCCAGTCCGGCGCTATGGCCACGATCAGCTGCGAGCAATCGGCTGGAACGCCATCGGCACGCGCGCTGCTGGCGATAGCGATCGCACCCGCGCCAAGCAAAACTCCACGCCAGGTCCGCCCTGATCCGAGTCGCAAGATCGACATAAACATTCGCAAATGTGGGCGCACAGCTTATTGATTCCCTCGTTTGTCGTGAAAAAAATCTGGGCGGCTCTAATCCTGATCGCTTTTGTCTTCATCAGCTATGCGCCGGCGATGTGCAACGGTTTTGTCTGGGACGACACGGCCTTGATCTTGCGTGATCCGCTCATTCGGAGCTGGCGACTGATCCCGGAAGGTTTCAACCACTTTCTCTTCGTGGACGCGACTGCTTCCGATTTCTATCGGCCGATTCAACGGCTCAGTTACACAATCGATTACGCGGCCTTTGCTTTTCGGCCCGGACCGTACCATCTGACGAGTGTCGTTTGGCACAGCTTGGCGGCCGTCGCGCTGCTATTTTTTGCGGAAGAATTCCTCCTGAGCTTTGGGATCGAACGGCGACGGTCCGGATTCATCGCGCTGGGGGCCGCCCTGGTCTGGGCGATTCATCCGGTGCAAAGCGCGGCAGTCGTCTACGTGTCCGGTCTAGCCGATCCGCTTGCCGCCACATTCGGATTTGTTGGTTTATTTTTTATGCTTCGCGCGTTGCACATGCTTGGCTCGCGCAAGCTGCTGCTTTTCATCGCGAGTGGTGCGGCACTTCTTTTGAGCGTGTTAAGCAAAGAATCCGGCCTGATTTTCCCTGTCATCGGACTTACGTTTTTTTTGTGGAGAAAAAATTGGGCGGATCTGTGGAAACTGGTCGCAGTAACGGCTTTTGTTGCCGCGAGCTACTTCAGTCTGCGCGCCGGGGCCGAACATAATCCCGCGCCAAGGCTGAGCCCGCCACCTCCGTTGCTCGTTAGACCGATTATTGTCGCGCGCGCGGTCGCTGAATACGCCGGCTTAATCGTGTTTCCACTGAACCTGCACATGGATCGCGACGTGGAGACGCAGCCGACAGGATTCAATGACGCCAGCCTCGCGCGCGCGGCCTGGCGCGAATTGCAAACGCTGCTGGGTATGGTCCTAATCGCCGCGTTCTTCTACTGGATGATTCGAGCGCGCAAACGCAGTCCGGCAGTCTTTGTCTCTCTCCTTTTCGCGCTGATTGCATATTTGCCGGTCAGCGGCGTGGTCGCTTTGAACGCAACCGCCGCGGAGCATTGGATTTATTTGCCAAGCGCATTCTTTTTTCTAGCAGTCGCTCTCGAGATCGCTGCCTTGAAAGAGAAACTAACGGCGCGAAGGTTGGCAATCTCCAGCGTGATGACGGGAGTGCTTGCGCTCTGGTTTGTATTTCTGGGTTCGCGCACATTTGTGCGAACATTCGATTGGAAAGATCAACGCACGTTTCTCGAACGCACAATTACCCGCGGCGGCGATTCGGCCAGGATGTTCATTAATCTGGCTGGACTGGAGTTGACCGAAGGAAAGTTAGAAGACGCCACGGTGCATTTGCATGCTGCTTTGCAAAAGAAACCAGACCAGCCACTCGCCGTGATCAATCTGGCCGCAGTCGCATTGAAAGAAAACGACTTCAAGCTCGCGCGTCAGCTGATTACTCGGGCGACCAAAATGCCACTGGTGGATGCGCAGGCCTATGAATATCTGGTCGTTTTGGAAAATAAAGAGAACGGAAAAGTTGATCTGATCAGAATGCGGTTGGCCGCGCGGACCGGGCCACCTCATTGGTCGATCGAGAAGCGTTACATTCAATTGCTCGACCAGACTGGCGGAACGCCCGCGGCGATCAATGAACTGCTCAGTTGCCTGCAAAGGCAATGGTATCGCGCTGACAGTTGGAAGCTATTGAGCGATCTGCATGCAAAACTTGGACATTCTACGCAAGCGGCTGACGCGCTCGAGCAGGCGCGCGCCTATGATGTTCACCTCTCGACGTCGAAGTTAGAAAATTAGTTCGCGTCTAAGGCAAAGCCCTACCGCGAAGTAGGATTGCGGGCTCTGAATAGGCAGGATCCCTCTTCGTCAGTCCTTAAGCATATGAAAAAATATCTTCTTTACGGAGTGGCACTGGCCATAGGGGGTTTGGCCGCGACTCCTCTTATTGCACAAACCCAGACAACGGCGAGTTCAAGCTCGACCAGCTCAAGCTACGTCCAGACGAGCAAGATCATCGGCACAAAAGTAAAGACTGCGCAGGGCGAAGAAGTCGGCGTCGTTAAAGACGTCGTGCTCGATCGCAGCAACGGTTGCATGGCTTACACCGTCCTTTCAGCCGGCGGCACCGGCACGCGAGTGGCGGGCGAATCCAAGCTGGTTGCAGTTCCCTGGAGCGTTTACTCCGTGTCACCGGACATGAGTTATCTCACGGTTAGCGTTGAGCGGGACCGCATCTATAACGCGCCGGTATTCGAGTACTCGCGAATCAGCGACACCACCTATACCAGTAACGTGTTCTCGCATTTCGGAGTGTCAGCCGGAGTCGGCGTATCAGGTGCAATGAGCACGACCACGGGGGCGACCACGACAACCGGCGCAACCACGCAAACTCAAACGGGCGCTTACGCGTCGCCAGGCGCATCCGCTGGGGTGAGCGAATCGCCATCGGCAAGTGCGTCTCCGAGCGCTTCGGCTTCCGCAAGCGCGTCACCAAGTGCCAGCGTATCGGCAACGGCTTCGCCGGCTGCGAGCGCAAGCGCGTCGCCTAGTAAATCAACACGCACAAAACCACGCATGACTCCTGTGTCACCCCGTCACAAAGGCAACGAGATGATGCCAGGAACGACGGCCGAATCGCCGGCAGAAACGACCGGAAGCCCATCGACCACAAAGAGCTCAAAGAAAACGACCGGCACAGAGTCTTCAGCTGAGTCATCCGCGAGTCCTTCAGGCAAAAAGAGTTCACACAAGAAGACCAGCACTGAAGGAACCGAAACGGCTCCGACACCTGGCGGAGAACAAGAATAATTATTTAGCGATCCGATTGGATCGCATTTGTTGAAGCGGGAGTGCCCAAAAGGCATTCCCGCTTTTTCGTTAGATCGACATCAAACGTTTGCGCCTTCGATCGCCGCGGTATCGCGCGCGAGATATTTCGCACCCCACAACCAAAAGAGTCCGGCCACAAACATCATCGCCGAGACCACCAGGAACGCGATATTCAAGTTTGTGCGGTCTGCGACTGCACCAATCAGCGGTGGCGCAGCGGCATCACCCAACAAATGGATGATCAGAATGTTCACCGCAAACGCCGTTGAACGGACCGCCGGCTGGGTCACGTTGGCGAGCGCTGTGTTTGAGGGACCGGTATTAAAGAACAGAAAGAAAATTGCCAGAAACATCATGATCCAGGCCGCGGGAAATGGCGTGAAGAGCATCAGAACCGAAAAAGGAAATGCGATCATCACTCCAATTCCAGAAACGAGAAAATAAGAACCGGCGAATCGCTTTCGAAAATAATCGCCGGTCAAGCCGCCAGAAAGGGTCGCCGTTAGCCCACCGACAACGAGGATGGCCCCAAAAATAATCCGGCTTGTCGGCGGAAGACCGCGAAATTGCAAATAGCCTGGGACCCAAAAAGACATTCCACCGATCGCGAATGTCAGCGCTGTCATCGCCGCCGTGTTTAAGACATATGAGCGGATTCGCGCCAAACCGATGTAATCGTGCAAAGTTGCCCGCCGTGTTGGTTGCGAATGATGCATTTGCAGGCGCGGGTCGCGTCGGCCAAAACAAGCAAGGCCAAGAAGAATACCGGGCGGCGCGACCACGAAAAAGGCCGTTTGCCAGCCCCAGTGTGCCGCGACATAACCGCCGATAGCGTATCCGATCGCGCTGCCGACGGGGATCGCGACATAAAAATACGACATGACCCGTCCCCGGGTCGAAAGCGGGAAAGAATCGGCGATGATGGTGGGTGCGGCCGGCCCATATCCGCCTTCGCCTACTCCGACGAAAAGACGCATTGCAAACAGAAATGCGAACGTGGTTGCCAGGCCGGTGGCCGCAGTCGCCGCGCTCCAGAGGATGACGCCAAGACCAATAAGCACCCAGCGCGAGAACCGATCCGCCAGCCAGCCAAAAATCAGCGAGCTGATCATGTAGCTCACCAGGAAAGCCGTTCCGAGCGAACCCGTCAGCGCGTGTGCATGCGGATCGTCCGCGGCAAAAAAGTGGGCGCGAATCTCTGGTTCCACCGACGCGAGAACGTAGCGGTCGATGAAGTTAAAAAGATTGATCGTGAGAAGCAGCGCGAGCGCGGTTCGGCCGCCGGGGGCGGGACGGTCTTTCGTTTCCATCGGCACTTGCCGATTGGCAGATAAATGTCCGCACGCTAATTGTAAATAATAAACGATGCCTCACATGATCGCCGGTGAGCGCGCGCTCCATTTTTTTGGGCGGCCGCTCGTCAGATTCTTTTATCGGGTCCACCCGCTCGGTCTCGAGCATTTGCCGGAGGGCGGCTTCCTCCTTTTGCCCAATCACATCACCTGGGTCGACGCCCTCGTTCTCCAGTTCGCATGCCCCCGCCCCATTCGTTACATCGTCGATCAGGAATTTTATCAGAAGCCAATGCTGCGCTCATTTATGCGCGCGGTCGGCTGCATTCCAATTGACGTCCGCCATTCACGTTCGGCGATTCGCGCCGCGACTGAACAGATTGCCGCGGGCGAGATTGTTTGTCTGTTTCCGGAAGGCCAACTGACGCGCTCGGGAACATTGCTGCGGCTCCGCCGCGGCTACGAATTGATTGCTCAACACGCGAACGCGCCTGTCGTGCCGGTTTGGCTCGATCGACTCTGGGGCTCCGTCTTCTCGTTTCAGGGAGGAAAGTTCTTCACCAAATGGCCGAAGGAAATCCCGTATCGCGTCACCGTCGCATTCGGCAAACCACTGGAGGCAAAGGCGGCCGACATTGCCACTGTGCGCGAGGAACTTCTTAAGCTTGGAGAGTTCTGCTACAGCCGCCGACCTTCGTTAGATCGACATCTGGCCGAAGAGTGCCTGCGCGGATTGAAACGCCGGCGTTTTTCAACCGCGGTCATCGACGGGATCGATAACAGCGAATTGAGCCGCGCTAAATTGCTCGGCGCGGCTGCCGCCCTTAGCCGTTTTCTTCGAAAGGAATTTTCCGATCCACGAATTGCGATCGTTTTGCCTGCCGGCAAAGGTTCGATGGTCGCGAATCTGGCCGTCGCGCTCGCCGGAAAAGTGGCAGTCGACCTGAATTTCACCGCTGGTCGCGGTGCGAATCAGTCCGCCTCCAAACACGCGGACCTGCGCGTTGCAATCTCGGCAACGCCGTTCATAGAGCGCCTGAAAGATTTTCCGTGGCCGCAACGCGTCCTGAAACTGGATGAATTAATGCCGCAACTGAAATCACGAATTCTTTTCTGGTGGATGATGTCGATCTTCGCCCCGACCCGCTTGCTATTGCGATTGTTACAAGTCCCGAAACACGGCGGTCACGACGAAGCCGTGCTGCTGTTTACCAGCGGCACTTCCGGAGAACCCAAGGGCGTGGTTCTTTCTCATCGCAATATCGTCGGTAACGTGTCCCAATTTCGCGAGCTGCTCGACGCGAGGAAAGAGGACGCGATTCTTGCGTCGCTGCCGTTTTTTCACAGCTTCGGATCGACCGTCACGCTTTGGTATCCGTTGATCGAAGGCGTTCGCATCGTTACCTATCCAAATCCGCTCGAAGTGGCGAAGAATGCGGTCTTAATCGAGAAATACAGACTCACGTTGCTTCTGGCGACGCCGACTTTTCTGCGCGGCTATCTGCGTAAAGCCGAGCCCCAGCAATTGCGAACGTTGCGACTGGTTATCACCGGTGCGGAAAAACTTCCGCTCGATCTGGCGAAAGCATTCGAAGACCGATTCAAACAGCACGTCTTTGAAGGTTATGGACTGACCGAGACTTCTCCGGTTGTGAGCGTGAATTTGCCCGAACCGCTGCCGAGCAAACGGGGCGAACAAGTGCAGCCATCGAGCCGCCTCGGTTCAGTCGGCAAAATGGCCCCCGGCATCGCAGCCGAAATTCGTGAGCCGGAGACTGATCGAAAATTGTCGTTGCATGAAACCGGAATGGTTTGGTTTCGCGGCGTAAATATTTTCGAAGGTTATTTGCACGACGAGAAACGCACCGCGGACGTTTTGCGGGATGGCTGGTTCAAGACCGGCGACATCGGCCGGTTCGATGAAGATGGATTTCTTTACATTGAAGGACGACTCTCGCGCTTCTCAAAGATCGGCGGCGAAATGGTTCCGCACGAAGCCGTTGAACAAAAAATCGTCGAGTTGCTGGGCTTTTCTGGAAAAGACGAACGCCTAGTCGCAATAGTCGGAGTCCAGGACGAATCCAAAGGCGAAGCACTCATCCTCCTCGCCGCGGTAGATGTCGATCTTGCGCAGCTTCGCGACAAACTCCGCGACGCCGGTGTGCCGAATCTATGGATCCCAAAAAAGGTCTGCCGCGTCGACTCGATTCCCGTTCTGGCCTCCGGCAAACTCGACCTGAAAAAATGTCAGGACCGCGCATTCGAGATACAAGCAATTTCATGATCGGGAAAATTTTCCATTCCATTGCCAATCGCACAGCCGCGCTGTTCATGAAGCTGCTATTCGGCTATTCGTCGCGCATTTACGTGGTCGGTTGCGAGCACATGAATCGCGCCGGCGGATTTCTGCTCGCCTCGAATCACATCAGTCATTTCGATCCGCTTATCATTTCGTCGGTGTCGCGGCGGAAAATCGACTGGATGGCAATGGCGGAGTTTTTCCCCGTTTCAGGGCTCGGACATTTTTTGAGGGCGGTGGATGCTTTTCCAGCTGCACGCGATCGGGCCGATCGCAAGACGATCCGCACCGCAATCGAGCGGTTACGAAACGGCCGCATTGTCGGCGTTTTTCCGGAAGGCGGCATTCGCGATGGCGCCCAGTCGCTGCTCGAAGGCGCGTCGCTGCGCGCTGGAGCATCGACCCTGGCGCACATGGCCGGCGTTCCGATCGTGCCGTGCGTAATTCTCGGAAGCGATCGGCTCTACGCGAAAGGAAATTGGCTGCCGCTTCGGCGAACACCGGTTTGGATCGCTTTCGGCCAGGCAATTTCGCATTTTCCTGAATTGGAAAAATCAGTCGCCCGTGCCCGGATTGAACAAGACCTCACCGATGCATTCCAGCGACTCTACGCCGAGCTGCGCCGGAAGTTTCAACTAACGCGCGATGATTTGCCGCATCCGCCGCGAGAGCGGATGAAACCGATTCCGCGCGTTTTAAACCACGAAGGTCACGAAGCACACGAAGGAAGAGCAAATAACAATAATTTAGTCCCACTTCGTGTTCTTCGTGGTGAGAAAAAAGCAAACAGGCTGCGGCGGACAGCTGCGACCGCGGTCGATTTTGCGATGTGCGCGTCGATGAATTTGTTGCAATCGCGGCACCGCTTGAATGGACGCAGTGCGGAGGCGATGGACCGTTACGTCGCTGAATGCGAGAAACTGACGCCGCATGAATATTATGCCGCGCCAAAGGATGTCGATCCTTCGACTTCGCTCAGGACAAGCCTTGTCCGCGCGATTCAAAACGGCAATGGCTCTTCCCTGACTTGGCGGAGCCCAATCGAAACCGAATTTCCGAGAAACAATGTTGCGCGCGCCGACTTTTTCCCGTCCGGGCGCGGAAAAGCGGCGCCGACCGTGATCATGCTTCACGCGTTGATGTCGGCGACGCATATCGGTTATCGGCGATGGGCGGCCCGGTTCAATGAGCTTGGATGGAACGCATGCTTTGTTCACCTGCCGTATCACTACTCGCGCGTGCCGCGCGGCCACTGGAACGGCGAGCTCGCGATCACAGCCGACCTGATTCGAAATGCCGAAGGTTTGCGACAAGGGGTAATCGAAGTGCGCCAACTGATTGGGGCGTTGCGCGAGCGTGGTTGCAATGAATTCGGAGTCCTCGGGACAAGCTACGGTGGGTGGATCGGTGCTTTACTCGCAATGGTCGAGCGCGATTTGCGATTCGTCGCGCTGATGTGCCCGATCGTGAATGTTGAACACGCAATTTGGCAAAATCCCGGAACCGCATTCATGCGGCGCGAATTACGCCGCGCGAAGATCGCACCCGAATTGGTGGCGCGGCATTTTCATCTCAGCTCGCCGCTGCACAATGAACCGGCGTGCGACCCCGCGCGCGTGCTCTTTGTTTCGGGTGATTTCGATTTGATCGCCCGACCGGCCGACATCGACGCGATTCAGCAAAAATGGCGCGGCTCCGAATTGCTTCGGGTCCCGCAAGGCCACTTCGGTTACCGAGTGATGCGCGAAACAGTCACGCGCCTGAAGGAGCGCGGGTTTTAGTGCAGATCGAGATAATCGTACCAATGCATCGCACCCATCAAACGTCGGAGTTCTTCGCTATCGGCCGATAGAGCGGGCAGCCATTCACTAATCAGCTCGCGCCTCCACCACCCTTTTTCGCCCAGGGGAGCAAACCGATACCGATAAAGCCGTGCCCGAATGTAATGCGGCGGTTTATCTGGAAACGGATTGTTGGCGAGCAGTGATAACGTGTCGGGATCGCTGTGCAAAAGTTTCCAGACAAAATGGAACGTCCAAGGGTAATCGCCGGGAGAGGCCATGGCCGCAAACCAGATTTGCCAGTCGATCCGGGGTTGATACGGCGCGATGAAAGCCGGACTCCGGTCCGGATCTCCCGGCTTAGCCACGAACTCGTACTCTTTCCATTTGGTCTCGCCGGTAATGACCGCATCTTCGGTTCCTTCAAAGATAATTTCGTCACGCTCCCGGCCGACCGTTCCGAACGCGCCGTAGGTGTTAACCAAATCGAGCGGGTCGAACGAATAGTTCATGAGTTGGCGTCCGCCGACAAGGTTCAACACTGGCGCGACGCTCAACCAGGCAACGAGGATCGATAACGCGACGGCAATTCCGTTGTTAACTCGCGAAGAGTGCGAGCGAGCTGCGGCTTCCTCCGCACGCTTCACCAGAGATTTGGGCAAAACGCGGCGCAGGAAGGTATCATCAAAGCAGGCCAGAAATGGAATGATGGTCAGATAATTTAGGAACGAAAGATTACCGCTGATAATGAGAATCACCTGAAAAATTACGAGCAACACCCCGGCGAAATGACGGGCCTGCCGCGGACCGAATGAAAACCACGGCACGATCAGCTCGACGAAGTGGTTCCAAAGCACTTCCAGTTTATGGAACCACTGCGGCAAAAAATGAAGATAGCGGCTGATCGGACTCGGAATCGGCTGCGTCTCGTAGTGGTAATACATGCAGGTGAGATCGCGCCAGCATTCGTCGCCGCGTAATTTAATCAGACCCGCGCCGACCATGATTCGAAAGCCAAGCCAGCGGAAGAGCCAGAAGACCAAAATCGGCGGCCGAGAATTCGGAAATGGCCTTCCATCAAGCAAGGGACAAAGAAAGATCGACAAGAACCCGGTCTCGAGCAGCTGAATTTCCCAACCGTAGCCGTACCAAATCTGGCCGATGTGAACGATTGACATGTACATCCCCCAAAGAACGGCCAATAAAATTGCGTTTGCGTAGCCGCTCAGAACGATCAACGAAAGGGCGAATCCGACCCAGGCGAAGATCGACATTCCCAGGTCGGTGCACCCGAACCAAAACAGCGTCGGCAAATGCAACATTCCTTCGGTGCGCGACCCAAGCTCTGCGTGAATGCTCGACAGATAAAAATCGGCCGGGGTTAAACCGCGATGACCAATCAACGGCACGAGTTGTCGGGCCGCGACCAAAAACGCGATTGCATACACGAAGCCGAGCAGTCGGAGAATGACGAATCGGGTCAGCCAATAGGAGTTTCCTCGCGCGAAAAACTTTTCGATGGAACCAGCGACGTCATTCATCCCAGGCGATATTCAATTTAGAACAGGTGTCATCCCGAGGCGTAAAGAGGCCGAGGGACCTCCCAAATGTGCACGTCATCACGCATGTTACACAAAGTGCAAATCGAAGCTCAGCGTGTTTTTGTGAGATTCCTCGCTTCCGCTCGGAATGACAACGCGAACAAATCAATTCAGATTCTAGTCGCGTTGACACTTTGCGCGATGCGCTTCAACTTTGCTCTCTTCAAGCCAGGGTAGCTCAGCGGTAGAGCAGGGGACTCATAAGCCCTTGGTCGGGAGTTCAATTCTCCCCCCTGGCACTCCCCTACTCTTTCTTTTTTGAAATATACGGCGCGAGATCTTTCGCGCTTCCGCGCAGAGTGGCCATGAAGCAAACACCTTTGTCCTCTTTTACCACGCCGGCCCAGTGTTCCTGTTCAATAGAGCGCCAGCCCGAAAATTCGCGCGCCTTGCCGGTTTTCGGATCGCGTTCAGCCGGAAACAGAAAAAACTGCATTTTCTTTTCCACCACCCAAATTTGTGCGACCCGCTGGCCTTCTTCGTCGTCGAACACGCGACAGCCGAGTGTTTTTAATTCAGCGAATTCCGGCGGCACATCGTAACGCACGAGGCGATGCTTCATGAAAAGGAAATCCCCAAGTGCGCCGGCGTCGGTCTTCACCGGATCGAGCATCATTGCGTGGGTTGAACTCGCGGTCGTGAGCAAGCGGCGCGCAGTCGTTTCGCCCGGAAACCGGTTCATTCGCTCCACTAGTTGAAAAATTCCAACAATGGCGATGACCAACACCGCGATGCCAGTCGCGAGAAACGCCGGATTTTGCGCGTATTTTTGCCAACGCCGCCGCCTCGGCGCGATGAATGTGTCAGGTGGAATCCAATCCGTAATTTCCTCTGGGATCGGAATCGACTGAACCAGCGCGGCCGCCGCTGTGTCAAAATTCTGCTGAACGGCGAAGGCTTCGGTCTTGCGCGCGCGATGAAGCGCCGTCCGCAGCGCGCGATCGTCCACGCGTTCCTCACGAATCGGCGCGCAATGCACCAGCATTTTCTCTTTTCGCGAAAGTTGGATCGCACTCATTTTTCGGTCCTGGGCAAAGTCGCGTCCAGCCAGGCTTGAAATTGTCGCCGCCCGTCGCAGAGCAATTTCGACAACTCGGGCGGTTTCAGCTCGGTCACCGAAAGCAACTCGCGATAATTGAACTCATCGAGATAAAAAAGCGCCAGCGCGGTCCGCTGCGGTTCCGGCGCTCCGGAAATCCAGATGGCAAATTGCTGAGGATCGAGCTTTTCGATTTGGGACGGCGCCCAGTCGGCAAGTTCGTCCTGTCGAAGATCGACATCTTCGGCCTGCAACCCTTGCTCGCCCGCTTCCAGACAACGCCAGCGCGCGTTGCGAAAAAACCAGAGTCGATCGCGCGGCGCCTCGCTACCGGCCGCCAGTTGCGCAGCTTCGCGCAGAATCGCGTGAAACACTTCCTGCGCTTCCGCCGCATCAGCCAACATTAGAAAACAGAAGCGGTAGAGCTGAAGCAGATTTTGTTTTTCCTCGGCCACGCGGACTTCTTTCCCCAAAGCGGAATGTTACGCGCCTCGCGTAGATCGCAAGAGGAGATGCGATTCCGACGCAGCGGCGGTTCGGCTGAATGGAGCCGGCGGGAGCCGAGCGACATGGACGGGAAAGCCCGAGAGGGTGAGCCAGTGGGAACGAGCGAATCAACCGCCGCTACTTGAGCTCTTTCAGCCGGCGCGCGACTTCCTCGGCGTTCTCGCGACTGTTGAAGGCCGATATTCGGACATAACCTTCGCCTTGCGCGCCAAATCCGGCGCCAGGTGTAACGACCACATTTATTTCGCACAGCACTCGATCGAACATTTGCCAACTCGTCAGGCCTTTGGGCGTTCTTACCCAGATGTAAGGCGCATTCGTGCCGCCATAAACGTCCAGACCGATTTTTTCGCACGCCTCGCGCAGAATTTTTGCATTGCCCATGTAATGCTCGATCAACGCGCGACATTGTTTCCGACCTTCGTCCGAATACAACGCTTCCGCGGCACGTTGGACCGGATAACTGACACTGTTGGCTTTCGTGCTCCAACGGCGGTGCCAAAGGGGATGGAGTGGCAATTTTTTTCCTGAATCCGTGCGAGCAAGCAACGTCTTCGGCATCACCGTGAAACCGCAACGGACGCCGGTGAATCCACCGATTTTGGAAAAACTTCGGAATTCCACGGCGCATTCGAGCGCGCCTTCGATCTCAAAAATCGAATGCGGGATGTTTGGATCGGAAATGTAAGCTTCGTAAGCAGCGTCGAATAAAATCAACGCATCGTGCTGCCGCGCGTAATCGACCCAGCCTGCGAGTTGCTCGCGCGTGGCGACCGCGCCGGTCGGATTGTTTGGAAAACAGAGATAAACAAGATCGACATGTTCCTTCGGCGGGGCTGGAACGAAATTATTTTCGGCCGTGCATGGTAGATAAACGACGCCTTCGTAGCTGCCATCCGTTCGCGCGGCCCCGGTGTGGCCCGCCATCACGTTGGTGTCGACGTAGACCGGATAAACAGGATCGGTGATCGCGACTTTGTTTTGATCGCCCAGAATATCGAGAATGAAACCGCAGTCGCACTTCGAACCGTCGGAAACGAAGATCTCATCGTCCGCGATGTCGATCTTGCGATCGCGAAAATCTTTCTGCGCAATCGCCGATCGCAAGAATTCGTAACCCTGTTCGGGACCGTAGCCGCGAAATGTTTCGCGGTTTCCCAGTTCCTCGGCCGCGCGTTTTAGCGCCTCGATCGCTGCGCGCGGCAGTGGCTCGGTCACGTCACCGATTCCGCAGCGGATTAATCGCTCGGCGCCTTTC
>Ga0137401_10000819_pt1 | contig 12837 bp, 16 predicted proteins | sample CZOMad1_1_16fung_FD_108286 | JGI IMG/M metagenome (GOLD analysis project Ga0137401, IMG submission 108286) | Vadose zone soil fungal communities from Angelo Coast Range Reserve, California, USA - CZOMad1_1_16fungal (Illumina Assembly) | ecosystem: Environmental > Terrestrial > Soil > Vadose...
CTACTATTTTGCTACTCGTCATCTGAAATATCGATAATACATTCATGTTCTTCAAAGCTCCGTTGTGTGGTAACCAGGCCACACTCACACTTGATGAAAAGCTTCTGGAATTCAGTGTCGGTGATTCCAGGCCGCACTTGCGAATCAAGCCGCCTAAGCAGCTCAGAATCTGTCGGACGACGGGTGGTGGAGGAACGACTTCCAGCAGGTGCAGGAAGATCCACGATATCAGCTACTCCAACATCTGTTGTGTTTGTTGTGAGTTGAAATTGCAAAAATAACCATTCGTGACTGACCAAGCATTGCAAACGATCGTTTCAGTGGCCTCGACTGGCCGACAACCCGCTGAAACCAAAGTTCCTCAGATACATGTGTAACGCGTGGCGGGATACGTTCACCAAGCTCTACAGGTGGGTTCAGCATGCAAGTTGCTCAGGGATAACAATACAGTGGACCTACGTCGCCTAGGATAAACTTGGATTGGTATACCAGTTTTGTCGTACAGCCGATCCAAGACTACTGAAGGTAATTAGACGCCATGCTTTAGCTACGCCTTTTCCAGTTACATTTTACAACATAGCTTACCACAATATCCACAGCGGTCGCGCGCGCAACTTGCAACGTACTCTCCTGCACAAGGCCCCACTGAAGCCATGTAAATAGCTGCTTCCACAAAATCAGGTTGGGTTGTCTCCGCCATCGGGCAAAAGCAACATGGACCAAGCATTTGATGAGACGTGCGGTAATCTCGGAGCTCAGAGGGTTGCACGCGTGACTCAAGAGTAGATGGCCTTGGGGTATGTTAAAAGTGAGTGTCCAAGTCATTTCTGAACCACAGAAATCGATGCTCACCAATACCAAGCGCGAAGCTTGTCAGTCTGACAATGGTACTGGAGGACGGCAATTTCGCTGTATCTCACCCTTATGCTGTAGAGCTCCAAGCGGGCAGCAAGAACGAGGTTGGTTGGACTCGGCATGATGATACGATTGAGAGGGGCAATCTGTCTCTGCTCACATTGACCAGTGGCAGACCTATAAATGTTTTCTACCTGGCATTATCCGATATGTCTGGGTCATGATGTATACCAAGAATGGATATGTCACGTCCAATTAAGCGCCCATGGTCAGGTGCAGGTTCCCTGAAGGCACATGTCATGTCCACACCCATTCGGATCAAGCCTGAGAAGGATTCCAAAAATGGACGTGTCACAACCACCGACTGGATTGTAACGCCCACACTTGGTTTGCTCTTGTGATGCGCACAATTCGGGCCTTCTTTAAGTTGCTACTTTTAAGCTGATAATTTCTGTTTCCCTTCAAGTACCATGTCAGAAGAGACTTCACCGCTTCCAACTGCTGGCCGTCGTCAACGAGAGGATGCCCTCCACCTAGGGCCTAGAAAGAAGGCGTTTGTCCCATCATATTTTGTCTTGTTTTTGCCAGTGGTTGACTTCCTGGGACAGCTGCCTCTCCGACCCGCTGATTTCCCATGGCCGTCATTTTGGGCAGACCGTTCACGCTCTATGCAATGTTCGAGCCCTCCTCACCAACGGTCTGTTGCGTATGGGTGTGCGAGCAGACGAGCCGGAAGAATCCTTCACCCTGGAGTCTGTGGATTACTCCCTTTCACAGAATGCCGCCTTCTGACGATGCCGTTCTCTTTAGGGAAAGGCGCAAACATCGTGTGTTCGCAGAACTCCTTCAGATGGTGCCTGGTCTGGAGGAACGTCTAGTACAAGGTGACGACAATGATATTTTGGTAGTTGCTGACTTGGTATGTGTTTAATAATCTGTATGTTAACCTGCTCCACGAACTTTCATATAAGTTACAAAAGGGTGTATCAGGCGCTCGGTCTGACGACACAAAGAGTCTGAAAAGTCCCATCCTTGACTGGATCACCCCTCATGGGCAGTCCCTTAACCCTCCTCTAGCACGTAACATTAAGATGGATCGTGGATTTCACCACGAGTGTACCGGAGCCCTCCTCTGTCCTACAGGAATGGACTGGTCAGACGCTGAGTATGACATATACATTACCTGTATGCTCCTTCAATACCTAAGTTGACTCACAGGATCAAGGAGAAACTAAAAAGCAGTGAGATGTTGATTTCTGGTGATCAGTGGCCAGTTTTCCTGTACACCAATTATGAATATGACGCAGAGAACCCATGGAACGGGTTACTCAGAAGTTCCCTGTTGATTTCGGTGAGTCATCTCTGGATGGCACTCCCAGCTTGCCTAATGAACTTTGATATAGGGGTATATACATGTATTCACGTCTCCCAGCTCAGTTGATAACATCACGAAGGCGACACGATCTGGCAATGCCCGCATCCACGGCATGACTCGTGTAACTGGTGCCTCGATCGCTTACATTGCCACGCAGGTTTGTCGGTCTCAACCTAATTGTTTTTGTTTGATTCATAGCTATTGCATGTAGGTTCGGTTTGCCCTCAGCTCATCAGCCGTGTTTTCCCGGAATGATCAAGTCACCGACTCTGAGCGCTTCTATGACAGCATAATGGAGCTTCTGTATGATGTCGATGAGCAAGAGGAAGCCACCGATCTTCTGTTATGGTGGAACAGGTTAACGTCAACGCTTATTGGAAATACGTATAGCTAACAGTAATTTGGATACAGGCAGATTTTTCCAAGCCATTCATCTGCGCAACGGCCTATCACCAAAAACAGTGCACTAGCGAAGATCAGAGAGAAGCGAGCACTGAAGAAAGGTATTGCTCTGGGCTGATTCCCAGCGCCACGCTAGCTAGCCAGTGGAATCAGTTTTTCTGTGTAGTTTTTGTAGCAGCCTTGCTTGATAGTCAATGCGAAATGTTTTTATCTGGGACAGCATATATCCTGATCTGGTCTCGCCTCCTTCCATGCATGCCCATATACACCGGAAATATGCTGGCTCATGCATGGCTCATCTAATGCCATCCAGGTAGACCTTGCCCCGGAGCTCTCACTATGGTGACCCAAACAAACTCTACCAGCATTGTAATCCCAGCTGCTGTCAACCCGATTCGTTTCCGCATTCTGAAGGCTAGTCAGAAAGACGTCCAGCTATACCCGAATGTCCCTGGTGTAGGTCGGGCATATTATTATGACTCGCCATCACATTTGAGCCTCTGACAAGCTCGCTCTTCATTGTTGCGGATTGCCACCCTCATCGTTATTGCTTGCCTACTCACGTAGACATCAATTTACACCCGACTGTCTGTCTGTCTATGCTGGTCGCCGGCGCAGGCTAGACATTCTGCTGTCATTCACTATCAGGATGACACTGATGGCTATTTTTGCCAATCCACCATGAGGCCAGCTACTAATGAGAATTACTGCACATTCTTATAGCCATGATCAACACATGCCTGTGGCAGAAGTCTGGTATATCTTGGAAGGTTGCTTTCACATTGCCTGAACTCAACTGGCTGTTAGTAAATATGTCGTATCAGCCTGTCTGGTGGGCCTTGTGAATGTCCTCAACCACACTCCCCTTTATCTTGGTAGATAGTTATGACAGCGTTTGTCATCCACTCCATCTCCGCCAGTCCTTCGCAATTACCAGCATAATTGGGCACTTGGCGGTCTTTGCCAACGCTACTGATGTTTACCTCCCTTGGTCAGACCACGTATCAGAATTGGATATATTGAAGAAAATAAATAAATTTTAAAGCCATATCTGGCTTTCTCAGAGTCTGTTGGATTTCCCGATGAACAAGTGAGTATAAAACTAGCGAGCTGGTACGTGTGGCTGTGCAGTAGGTACAATATCAAGAACTACGTCCGTCAGCACCGCGCCTTCCACATTTTATTTGAGAATAGACTGAATGTTGCAAATTAGTGTAATTTTCAAATCAGATTTGTGAGAAGAACACTGACCTGTTTGCCTGTTTTCTCGGGAGCATCACCGATTAAAAACAATATTTTGCCTTGAACAAGTGCCAGTGGCGGCAAAACGTTGGCGGACTGGTCGAAGTTGTGTACAGTGTTAAAACGTAAATGGCGGAAAGCTTGCGTTTCCGCCATATTGTTAAGTTCATAGTTGGTACGGGTGGTGCTCATAATGGCGAGCGAAGGATTGGTGGACATACAAGCGTGTTGGATATGGGTTACTAGTATAATGTACTTTAAGGCTTAGAATTTATAGCTTTGCAGGTCCGGCAGAATATCACCACAGAAAACGCGATCGTTATGGCGGCAACTGTAACAGAGGTCCGACCCTAGTAAAATGGAGCCGTTTCTGCCCGCATTCGACAGCGCAAAGTCAAAAAATCTGACGCCGTGAAAAGAATTTCCTCAAATATACCTGGAATTCCTTTCCGTCAATTTATATGGTATTGGTGTGAGCTCCTATCAATACGTACACAATATGCTATCAATTTGCCCGTAATGCCCGCAAAATTTAAACTCTTTCCTATTTTCTTTGCCGTCTCGCGATTTTCCTGTTCATGCCAAGCATCGCCGTCGGGACAAAGTAGTATTCAAACTACCCAAGCAGCCGAATTCTATCTAAGCATGGGCAGTAGCCACAATTATGGTACACCAGTAGTTCCGGATATCCCGCATCCTATCACCCCATAGCGGTGTGTCTTCGCACGAAGTCCACAACTGATGCAAAAAGTCGTATTTGAAGCCCTCGACTTCAGTATGAACGGTGAAGCTGTGAGGCAGGACTTTCTTCCGGACGTGACGGGGTAAGGTCAGAAGCAGTGTTTGAAACCGGTTGATAAAGGCATCCAGAAGCTAGGTGCGAAGATATGAATTACAGCTTTCAACAATTAGATGAAAATGTCACTTACGAGCGATAGAACATAGGAAACCGTGTCCACCGAAATCATATTTGTCGTCAGAAGGACATCCTTCATGAATTTCGCTGCAGAAATGTTGTGGCAATTTCTGATCTTCTGGGTGCATAGCTTGACGAGTAATTCTTTGACCATTTGGTGGGCCAAAGGGCAGTCAATGTCCTGTATGATGTTATTTAGCTTGTACAAAAGAAACAGGATGCGAATTACCGTGGAATCGGGGGCTGAGGCCGACGCGGTAGCGTTGTTTAGTGCGAAGAAGTTAAGCATATTGGAAGGCTCCGCACAAAATAGTTTATCGAGCATCTCAACTACCTTCGTAGCTGTGATATCAATATTCTGTGGGAATGCAACATGGATAATTTCCTTGGCTTTCAGAATGGAATTGGACCTAAAGACACTATGTTCATCTGTGATCTGCGATATGTTAGATAAAATATAAAGGTACAATCCATTTGACGTACAAGAGTCAAGACGCCATCTATAGGAGGTAGGTCAGAGAATGGCCCAACGGGACGATCAGCGCTGGATCGTAAAAGACTATCTTCCGCGCGACATAGCTTCCCCAGCGTTGGGAGGTAACCCAGCTCCAATAAACATTGTGCACGATAATGGCCTTTGGCCCAAATGACGAGAGCTTGAAATTCGGGGAAAGGAGCGAGATCTTGGAGAGTTAATCCTTTTTTCCTCTTGGAATCCGGGGAATCAACGGCTTCCTCAAGGTTGATCTTGCGCATCCGCTTCGTTCCCGTGCGAGGTTCAGAGGGCAAGGCGATTTCATGCACTGTAGTGGGATATGCGTGGTTCTTCCCGAGCTCCCATGGTTGAAATAACGTGTCACTGGTAGGAAGCTAGGACTTATGAGCCATAATATATATAAAACAATAAAACTATTAACATACATCATAAGCTCGAATACCGCGGGTAAGGCTGACATTGGACCTGAGAAATATAGGTCGAGTTGTCATGGCGGCTAACTGAGCCTTGACGGCATCCTATAAAAATGTTAGTCATATACAGATAACCGTCAATCAGTAACTTACCAGGTACTGGTTGTGACTATATATGGGAACAAACCAAACCGCCGGGAGCTTCCTGACGACGCCAACGAGACTAACCAGTATGCTGTCAAAAGTTGACTTCAGATAGGTCAGCATTGTGTGGATGAAAATAATGAAAGTAGACGACTTACCAGAGGAAATTTCAGATCATCGGTCTGCATATCAACGGTGTCAGCAATTAATCACCGATCACGAAACGGACGTACGAATAAGGGTAAAATAAGGCTGCCATAAAAAAACCCGAGGAAATACAATGCGGGGAACGTAGCCTGCGCACAAAATTAATACAAAAATTACCAAACAACTTATAACGGCATACCCGTTCATCAGCTGAATCGGGGTGAATGCCAAGTATTTCTCCCCGGGAGTTAATATAAAGTGCACAGAAGGTGATTGCGGGATCGAGGCTACTCGGGACAGAAGGGGCAGGATGCGACATGATCGTGTAGTCTGGTCGACCTAAGATATTGTCGAGGCCCGGCAGATCGTCGCCTGAGATATGATCGCCGGGTGAGCCGAAGTCAAAAATTGCACCCAAAGATTGGTTGTTATCAGGATGATCCTGGGCGCGTAGATTGAACTCGTCTTGCCATGGTTCGAGCCTACTTGTGACAGAAGAGGCAGACTGCAACGTGATCGTGTAGTCTGGTTGACCTAAGATATTGTCGAGGCCCGGCACATCGTCACCTGAGATATGATCGCCGGGTGAGCCGAAGTCGAAAAGTGGACCCAGAGGTTGGCTGTTATCAAGATGATCCTGAGTGAGTAGATTGAACTCGTCTTGTGTATCAGGGATCCATGGTTCGTAAATCCCCATGCCAATGTGAAATTCCATGGTTCAAGTTCAGCAAGCGACCAAGGATATGCAACACATTATAAGTGTTTTCAGGTGTATTATATAAGCTCGCCAAGAACCTGTCGGACTTACTACTCAGATGGCCGCGTCGGAGCTTCAAATTCGCTACCCGTAAGGCTCCAACGGTTCCGTTCGTCAACTCCTCGCCATAACGTATGGCAACATACTCTCAGCCAACCTATTTCGTGTCCGGAGCTCTTCGCCATTTCGGCAATGCTTGCAATGTACAAGATGCTTTGATGAGGGGGAGGAAAGCAAGTGATGAATTAAAGAGCGAGTTTCGCAATGATGGGCAACTAATAACGGCTGGCCGTTACATTGAAGGGGTTTCCCAGGACTATGTACTTCAATGCAATAAATCAGTGAGTAACGGAAGTTTGGTTACATGCTTCAACATGCTGATATACTCGCGCACAGAATACTATTGTGATGCCTTATGCCCTCATAAAATATGTCCGCAAAGAGGATTTCTTTCCTCTTCTAGAGGCTCAGCAGTTTGAGCACTTCCTGGCGGATTTGATTACCGGCTCTCAAACCCCCACCGGTGTCTCAAACCGGTACTTCTCGCAGGTGCTCATGACACAGCGGTTGCAGCGTGCACTGCTGGAGGTGGAGCTGTACGCGTACGCCATTTCCATGGACGGTTTGGTTCTTCTGGAAGGTAAATTGATGTTGTGCTATTTTGCTGGCGTGACACTGACAAAAGCAATGCAGATATCGAGGGGGCTGTATCCGAAGCCAATGAAGAGCTAAAAGCTTAGCTCTTTAGCGCGTAATATTAATATTTTTATATATAATACACTTTGTACGCCTTGTACATGTATTGCGTATATAGCCTTCTATCCTCTTTTCCTCCTCACCCACACACCAATTTGTTAGCCCTTTTATCGTATCTCGTTTTGTCTCCACATTGCGTTTGTATCCACCGTGCCATGTATTCATTCTGTTGGCCGTAATAATGAGTTCTGTTGTCACCTACCTTCTTCGGACGCTTCCATCGCCTGCATAATAGAGTCACTAGCGTTTTCTGTTCTCGGTAGTCATCGTATCATGTTTCGCTTCTCTGTTGATCACAGCAGAGCCTAGTACTCCTCATTTTCTGTCCTCGGTAGTCATCGTATCATGTCTCGCTCCTCTGTTGATCACAGCAGAGCCTAGTGATGCTTCTGCTTCTTTACTCATTTTCTATTCTCGGTAGCCATCGTATCATGTCTCGCTTCTCTGTTGATCACAGCAGAGCCTAGTAACGCTTTTGCTGCTCTACTTCTCATTATCTGTTCTCGGTAGTCATCGTATCATGTCTCGCTCCTCTGTTGAACACAGCAGAGCCTAGTGGGCCTGGAATTCCGAGTCAACAAAGCCCACTTTGCTGTTATGCTCTTCAACCATCAAACATTCTTCATTACAGGCAAAGGAGAGAACTTTCGTGCTATCACTGTCGACGGCACATGTCTATCAAGGTCCTATTTCCGAGGGCTGCGATGTTACTACCATCCGTTTCATACCCGTACTAGGATGCATTCGTGCGCGTCAAAGTATCTCCGAGAGACAGCCATGCCACATTTGCATACCGCAAGCAATTCCAACAGCTGTTCCACTGGTATCCCAGGTCTTGGCCAAGTATCAAGCCTTCGCATCAACTCATCTACAGAAGGCTCCACACGAGGAGGGGGTTCATAACGGGGCATGGCGATAACTGAAATATGTCAGACTCAGAGACAACCGATATACATCTCACTCACTAGGATATAGTGATCTTACGTCGAGGAAGCCTGGGGTCTCATATTGTTCGGGTTTATATATGGGAACGCTTTGCTGAACATGAAGCACTGGGGGAGGGGCTGTTTAGAAAGGTTAGGAGACATCGGTCATAACATTAACTTGATGCTTACTACGACTTGGATATTCTTTGGTCAGTATACCTTCCTTGATGAAGAAGGCTTCCAGTGGCACTGTTGCCGTCATTAAACGTGAGTTATTTGTTTGATTTGGATAGGATAAGCGTTACCAAAATACCCGCACAGATCTTGTGCGCACGATGCAACCCATAATCCACGATAAGGACCAGTGGCAGCGATGTATATTGCTGATTCGGTAATTTCCCCGAATAAATCTGCACAGAGGCAACACGGAAACCTGAGCCAATGTGTAGCACGGTGCCCTGCGAAGTAGAACATAGGAAGGCGGCCGCCTTCAAATTCTTTGTTCGTTGGCCTATCAAGCCTCAATCTGTCAGCTTCATGATGCCATTGTTACAACGTGAAAGGGTACCATGCCCATCCTTTCAACTGCCCAGTCGCCGGGTCGAACTCAAGAATGACATCGTGGGTCGATTCTATTTTGTCGAGCAGCTGTATGCGACCAACGTACCGCACAGTAGGAGGGTTTTTTTGCTGAAGACTTGACTGTGCCATGGTTTGCAAATGGCAAGGTTGACGGTAACGAGTTGTTAACCTATCCCTGCGACCCTCTATGTGTGGTTATTACGTACGGCAGCAGCGCTAGCTTGTCTGTCGTGCCTTGCCATCGAAAATGGCTACACTCTGCCGGCTTTAACGGAATGGATTGGCCTCGGTACTTTTTTATATTGCAGCGCTGCCTTGTCTCATTTTATCACCACTTCATGCATCCTTTCAATCACAACGAACTGTCATCTCATCTTTGGAACAACACATTTACCCGTTGCACTTGATACTCAGCCTGCTCTTCTGTGCCGTCCGCCAATCAGTCCTCTGTTGATCACGACAGAGCACTGTTATATATGTTTGTTTATAATCACGTCTTGACGATTGCCGCTAGTAAATGACTGCAAGTGACTCTCTTCATGTCCGGTATATTGATTTGTCTATGTGGGAGGAATTTTTCCCAAGCACATGCTTTCGGAAATCATCAACGATCCTGTGTGCAGACCAGGAAACGAGTGGCGGGAGCCCTGGGCAAATCGAAAGAGATTTTCGCACAGAAGAAACGGAAGGTTGTCCACAGCGCTTCCGCTTCAACATCGACTATTGAGGTGCCCATTGTGCAAACTCCAGGAGAAATTGAGGCATGTATGATCTCTGTGCTTGATCAGGTACTTTGACTAACACAAATGTGAAATAGGTAGAGTATGAAGAGCCTCTGCACGACATCTCTCTGGCAGAACGCCGCCCTCGCAGGCGAAATGTTTTGTTACCTAAGCGCTACAGAGATATATTACCGCAGCCTGCACCAAGCCTACGACCCCCCGAGTTCCGGTCTCCCTCTCCCCCACCTGCATCCAACGCAGCTACAGAGGCCGACGCAACTGCCACAGACCACATCGCTCAACCCTCACTTCGTTCTCGTGCACGCCGTATTTTCCGCACTCCTAGAAACATTTTTGGCCTTGTACGCCAGTATTTTGCAGTGCAGCTACCAACTGTCGATCCAGAAGATTATGTCGATACATCGCTACCTTCAGCTCCTATCGAGTCGCCAATCCAATTACGCTCTAAATGGTGGCCTTTCCCCAACAAGAGCTCATTCCTCCTGGGAAACTGGCACTGGAATGGCGGTCTTCAAAAGTCCCAGTCAGAGTTCAAAAATCTCATTGACATTGTCGGAGATTCTCATTTCAATCCGGAGGATGTCCGTCAAACACAATGGAACTCGATCTTCGCTAAGCTCGGGGATAGCGACCCGGACGAGATTGCGGGCGAGTGGTTGGATATAGATGCTGGGTGGAGAACGAAGCGCGTAGAGATCAATATACCTTTCCATCGCCGGATGAAGAGCCCTGGCACCAGCCAGTTCGTTGGCATTGAGCTCCACTACCGGTCCTTAGTAGAAGTGATCAGAGAAAGAATTTCCGATTCACACACTGGCTCTCAATTCCATCTGGAGCCTTACGAGATGCTTTGGAAACCTACTGATCGACATAAAGAGGTTAAAATGCACGGCGAAATATATACTTCTCCAGCTTTTCGTGAAGTGCACGACTCGCTCCAAAGCTCTCCCTCGGAGCCTAACTGTGATCTGCCACGAGTAGTTGTGGCGCTCATGTTTTGGTCGGATGCTACACATCTGACACAATTTGGTACTTCCCAATTGTGGCCCTGCTATCTGTTCCTCGGCAACGAATCAAAATATCGACGATGCACACCCTCATGTAATCTCTGCAGTCATGTCGCGTACTTCCAGAAAGTCAGTTTATCACTATTTACTTGTTGATTGACTGTGATAACGTTTATTCCAGCTGCCGGATGAGTTTACCAATTTTGCAACCCAACGCGTCGGTGGAAAGGGTCCAAGAAAACCCTTCCTCACGCATTGTCGTCGAGAGTGTTTTCATGCCCAAGTCGAGGTCCTTATTGATGATGAATTCGTTGAAGCGTGGCAGCACGGCATAGTTATAAAATGCTTTGATGAGGTCTATCGTCGTTTTTACCCCCGCATCTTCACATATTCTGCGGACTATCCCGAAAAGTAAGTCATCCAGTCCCCTTTAGCATTATACTGCTACGGCGCCTGACATAACTAGAATTCTACTGGCCAGCATTAAAAATAGAGGACGGTGTCCCTGCCCTCGTTGCCTCATCCCGATGGATCGTATTCAAAACATGGGCATGACGCAGGACCGACAACAGCGTATTACATTAAAGAGGGTCGACAGTGACCAGAGACGTTTCAAAGTTGCGAACGCACGAAGGCTGATATATGACCTCAATTATGCGGTGGACAGCAAATCGTTAGCCGCTTTTCTCGGCCCTGAGTCTTTAGTTCCTACACTGGTAGGCTACGAGCTCTTGCTTTACGCGCTCAGATCCTGAACTTTATTTGTTCCAGAATGCATTCTCTAACAGACTCCAACCTCTGGGGTTCAACTTCTTTGAAATGCTAGTCGTCGATTTAATGCATGAATTCGAACTTGGTGTATGGAAGGCCCTTTTTATTCATCTGTTGCGGATCCTTGCGGCAAAGAATCCCGCTCTGCTGCACGAGCTCGACCAACGGTATGCATGCCATATTAGCTCAATTGTAATCGTTGTTCATAATGGTGTAGCTACCGGGAAATTGCAACATTTGGGCGAGATACAATTCGAAAATTTAGGTCCAACGTTTCCGAGTTGAAGAAAATGGCTGCTCTGGATTTCAAAGATCTGCTACAGGTTGGCTCTCATATCGTTTTGCTGCATCATTCACTCTGACAGTTTCACCGATAATCAGTGCAGTATCCCAGTTTTTGATGGGCTCCTTCCGGAACCGCACAATGGGGTCATACAAAGCCTTCTATTCAAATGCGCTCATTGGCACGGACTGGCTAAATTGCGTCTCCATTCAGATTCTACGCTGGACATTATGGATGATGTCACAGCTTCACTAGGCAAGGCATTTCGGCACTTTAATGCGAAAATTTGCCCCGCGTATAGCACAAAGGAACTTCCTCGGGAAGCAGCGGCGCGTCGTCGCCGTCGCGGAAATACAAATGTCACAGAGAAGGCAAAACCTGCTAACGACAATCCCACTAAAAAGATGCTCAATCTTCAAACATACAAGTATCATTCACTCGATGATTATGCCCGGACCATTCGACAGCTTGGTACCACGGACTCTTATAGCACGGCTACTGTACGTACTGTTAATACACTGTATGATTTTGATCGCTGACAGAATTCCACAGGGCGAACTTGAACATCGCCGCCCCAAGGGATGGCACTCTCGAACTGACCGTAAAAACTTCGTCAAGCAGATGACTCAAATAGAGCGGCGTCAAACACGCATTCGTCGCATCAAACACAAACTGATATCAACAAGAGCCCAGGTCGAGGTGGTCGCTACGGCTCCCGAAGCTCACCATCATATTGGCACATCTCAGAAGCGTCGTGAACATATCCCCAGTTTTGTCCGTGACCATGAGGGGGATCCTGCCGTCCAAGTTAGTACTACTATCTCTAATCTGATTGAAATCTGGCTAACGACTGCCAAGAACTTCATGTCTAAGTTGAAGGTACATATTTTACCTCGCATCAAGGCTTTAGTGTCACAGGATGATCATTCACCTCCTGAGCATGCGCCCATCTCTGGAACTGTTGAATCGCAAGCTCTGGACGAGTCTAGATTGCTACTCAAACATGACTGCATGTATCTGCA
>Ga0137401_10000821_pt1 | contig 12799 bp, 9 predicted proteins | sample CZOMad1_1_16fung_FD_108286 | JGI IMG/M metagenome (GOLD analysis project Ga0137401, IMG submission 108286) | Vadose zone soil fungal communities from Angelo Coast Range Reserve, California, USA - CZOMad1_1_16fungal (Illumina Assembly) | ecosystem: Environmental > Terrestrial > Soil > Vadose zone...
ATCAAAATCACGATGACGAACCAAGTGCTTGGCGGCAGCAAGCAGCATGGCCGTGTGACCGTCGTGGCCGCAGGCATGCATCCTCCCTGGATATACGCTGGCGTGCGCGAAAGCATTGTGCTCTGTCATGGGCAATGCATCGATGTCAGCACGGAGGCCGACCGCGCGCGAGCTGCTACCATTCTTTAGGATGCCGACAACCCCGGTTATTCCAAGCCCTCTGTGGATTGGAATACCCCATTCGGTCAAGACTCTTGCAATCAAATCGGACGTGCGTTGCTCTTGAAAGGCGAGCTCCGGGTGAGCATGGATGTCGCGTCGCAGGGCTCCAAGAGCCTCCTGATCCGCTCGGATTGTTTCCAGCAGTTTCATGTTGAACCTCTTGCGTTTCGCGGCCTTAACAGGCTCAGGAACACCGTAACTATAAAGTTGAGGCACAGAGCAAGGAATCCGGCACTCCAGCCGAATAACGGGTCACGATTGCTGAGCATGAGAAACAGGGCCATGCCGATTCCGACAATTAGGCCGGTAAAAACCGCCCTCATGGTGACGCGTTTCCAATAAAGACCCAGCACCACGCCCGGGAAAAACTGCGTCACGCCCGCATAGCCCGTCAAAAGAAGGGACACCAGAGTTGTAGAACTGTAAATGGCCAAACACAAGCTGATGAGCCCGAGAACAACCACCATGATTCGTGCAAGGAGTTCGACCTGGTCGTCCGACATTGCCGGCGCGAAGAGGGGGCGGTAAAGATTCTTTGCAAAAAGGGTGGCCGCAGTCAGAATGAAAATGGCCGCGGGTACCATGGCGGTCAAAGCGCCGGCGCCCCCGACCACGCCGAGAAACCACGGCGAAAAGCTCTTGCGGACAACGGTTAGAAGTGCGAAATCGCCATTGGCCAATCCAGGCACTACCAGGACAGCCGCAAACCCAGCGAAAAATATCAAGGCGAGCGTCAGCGTATAAAGTGGCATCACTACGGCGTTGCGTCGCAAGGTGTCGCCACTTTTGGCCGTGAAAGTCGCCCCAAAAGCATGCGGCCACATGAAATAACCCATCGAGGTCATGAGCACCGTCGAGATGTACCATGTATGCCCCAGATTGGTAGTGGCACCCGGCATGGTGAGGTGCGCCGGCCGAGCGTGCGCCAACGTGACAAACATTGGACCGATGCCGCCGAAGTAAATATAAGGAACCCCAAAGCCGATGACCAGAGCTGTGAAGACTATCAACACATCCTTTAGAACACTGACCCAAGCCACCGCTCGAACGCCGCTGGCCAATACAAACCCGACAAGCAGAATCACGGAGATCGCCATGGCTGGAATACGACCGATGGCATTGAAGCTGGCGGTCGAGACAATAATACCCAGCCCGGTGATCTGTAGCTGCAAATAGGGAATAAAGGAGGCGATCCCAACGACGCACACCAATACGGTCAGATATTTGTTGCCGTAGCGACGGCCGAAGAAGTCGGCCTGGGTCTGTAGCCCGTACTTGCGGCCCACCTCCCAGAGCGGCGGCAACAAAAAGAACGAGATAACGTAGGCCAACGTTATATAAGCAAAAACGTAGAGAGTCGGGCCTCCGCGAGAATAAGCCCAGCCGCTCGCACCTAAAAATGCAAACGTGGTGTATGTCTCCCCGGCCATGAGCAGGAACATCAACACGGTGCCAAAGCCACGACCGCCAACGGTCCATTGCTCGAGGTCCATTTTCCTTCGAGCCCCGGCCACCATGCCAATCGTTGCACCCACCGCGACGATCGTGACGATCGTGACCATGGAAACGGCACCAGGACTCATGGTGGTAAACCTTCCCTACGCCTCGTTTCGATGCGGTACGCCGCCCACAGGCATAATGTGCTCAGGACAATCCAGGAAATGAGCCAAAACATATTAAACGGGAGACCAATAACCATCGGCTCAATTCGATCCCAGAACGAGACTGAGAAACACATCCCGGCAAACGGAATCAATCCGAGGAGAAGAGCGCCAACCGATGGACGATTTACAGGTATCATTGCCCGCGGCTATGGCTAATGGGGGCGATATGAAAGATCTCGTGCAGATGATTGTTCTGCCCAGCGAAGCCATGCAACCGTCGCGCAAGGACGGAGGAAATTCGGGTATGGCAACTGCCATTCCGCTGCGGACCACCCTCCGCGCTAATCAAGGCGCCACCGGCGAGAAGTTTGCTATATCTTTGGGATCGCCGCGACCGCGATACTTAGTCTGAATTGGGTACGGGTAAACTGGCCGAGAGAACTGCACAATTGCCGGATCCAACGGAAACTGTTGTAATTTCTCGAGTTGTCGCTTAGCGACCTGATCGCCCTGCAAGGCTTTGTCCCATAGATCACCGAACGTGATATGTGATCCGACTAGTTCGTCAGGCGCTTTATCCTTTTCTACCCAGTTTTCAAGATAACTCAAATAGTCGATTGCGAAAGGCCCTTCGCCGCCTCTGCAATGATTCATTCCAGGGACGACAAATAGGCGAAAGAAATTCTGAGTGGCTGCTCGTCCTCCCAGGAGTTTCTCCGCGTTTTCGTAATAGTCGACAGTGCGCCCAACACTCGCGGCCGTGTCATTCCATCCGGAATACATGAGCAATTTCCCTTGTCTATTCCTAAATCGGCGCAAATCCGCATTGAGCGGCTCTGTCAGCTCTGCGACACCGAAGCGCTGGTAGTCGCGGTCCAAATCAAAGTCCTTTGTTGTCCAAGAAGGACCAGGGTTCGGTTGAAAAAGGTAGTAGCGAAACCATTCCGAAAGGTAAGAATCCTCTCCTACTGGATTACTTGTCGAGCCAATCCAAGTTGATTCCCAAGTTAGTTCCGACCCCTTAAAAGCAAATGGAATGCCGATCGGGGTACCGTTCTTGGTAGCCGGGCCGGCATACATCCTGCGGACGGCATCGACCTGCGATGATGAAAAACAACCGTCTGCCTTATGTTTTGCACAAGACAACTCCTCCGGGTCAAACGAGCAGCCCCGCGGATCACCGATTAGGCCATCCTTGATCCCGTCGTTCAAATCGCATTTCGTCACAACTGCCTTGTGAAGGCTCTCAATATCTCGTTGCGACAAAATGCGTTCGCCGCGTTCGTCAACCATCGTGCGCTTCGTCCAGAGATGGTTCATCCAGTCTTGGCTAACGCTCATGCTCGGATTCCCGGCGATGATTCCATCAAAATCCCATGGAAATCGCTGCACCTCGGACAGGGCCTGCAGACCGCCGGCAGAACATCCCATGAAGTACGACTTTTTCGGGGGCGTGCCGTAGTAGCGTTCGGCGAGCACTTTGCCCGCGAGCGCCGTCACATGACTGGCTCGGACCACATAGTCGACCACCGCTTGCGGGCTGTTGTAGGCCCACTTCATATCTCCCCCGTTTGAGCTGTGGCCGCCATCGGAGACAATGCAAGCGTATCCCCGACGAAGTGAGTCAGCACATTTCGTTATGTGCTCTGTTGTCCCGCAGCTGCCCCCACATCCGAGCTCGATAAACTTCCCGTTCCAACCATCACTTGGAAGTCGAAGGAGAAATCGAATGCTCGGCGTTACGTACCCACTGACTTCGCAATACTCCGGGACATCATCGACGCGCTGTTCTATATGAGTTTTTAGGACCTGTGTTACCGCATCCGGTATCCGAGAGAAGTCCATAGTCGCCAGTGCGTTACAACGTGCGTAGCTATCGGCAACCTGCGCCTCGAGAGAATAGGTGCGCGTTTCGGTTAAGCACGCGGACACTGCATAGAGCAGAGCGAAGAGCGTGTGTCCTTTCATTTATATATCCCAACAGTAGCGTCCGCCTGACCTTGATTTAGAAGCAGAAACTTCGCGATACAATCACTCGCCCGATCGAGATCCACGCCATCGTCAAAGACAATATGGGGCGATTTTCCGCCCCATTGAGCTACCGCGCTGTCCGCATCCATCTCGCAACCCGCGGAAATTGTTGAAAGATGACATCATCTTTCATTGAAGCAGCTCAGCGCTAGTAAGATGCTCTAAATGTCACACCCACCGTGCGCGGCCGCAACCTATAGGCATAGTTATAAGGGGGAAATTTCGGACGGGTGACCGCCGCATCATTGTTCGTCAGGTTATCGACATAGGCAACAAACTCATAGCGGCCGTGACTGATCCCGGCACGCAGATCAAATTTGTTATAGGTATCGGTCTCGACCGTCGGTGTATTGACAATATAATCGTAGACCTTCCCTACATATTGATGGCTCAACCGGATATAGCCGCTAACATCGTCCCCAAAACGGGCCGTCGCTTGCGCATAATTTGACGCGCTCCATCGGGACGATCCCGGCAATATCGCGCCTGGCGTAAGCCCTGTCCCTGGCAAAACCGATGTCAAAGTAGCGTCAGTAAAAGTGATGGATGAACCGAGATTTATTGCCTCTATCGGTTGCGCTACAAATTCCGCCTCCACGCCGTTACTTTTGGCTTTGCCCCCATTGTCGGTGTAGTAGTAAATACCAACTGATCGTCCAAGCTGAATATTGGTCCAATCAATATGGTAGGCCGAGACATTGGTTATAAGGCGATTGTCAAACCAATTCGCTTTGATGCCAACCTCGTAGTTCCACAGCGAGTCGGGGCCAAAACCATTTGGTACCACAGGGTTGACGCCGGCATTAAAATTGACTTGACCGACACGATAACCCTTCGATGCCGTGACGTATAGATTAACGTTTTCCGTTGGATGATAGGAGGCTGAGAATTTGGGCGTCGTAGCTCTCGAGTGGATTGTGACTGGCGCATGGGCCCCCTGGTAGAATGAACCTGGCGTATACTCGGTCCCCTGCTCGAAGGTGTTGTCAAACCACCTGGCGCCTGCGGTAACGCTTACCTTAGGGGTGATATGGTAGGTCGCTTCGCCGAAGCCTGCCCCTTCACGGGTTGTAGTAGGGATATACAAGGTCTCCAAATCAAAATTGCCGTAATACCAAATCTGATTTAGCTCTTGGTGGGTATGCAGGAAAAAACCGCCGATCGTCCATTCAAGGTTCGTATGACCGTTGGACGAGAGCCGCAGCTCCTGAGACGATTTAGTTGAGTCATGAGTTATGTAAAAGCTGTCGGTGTTCGGGTCTAGAACGATCCCCGCGGGGGGTGGCCTGGTAAAATCCGTAGCGAGATAACTTTTTCTTTGCTCGTAGGTCGAAATCGATGTCACTGTTGCGAATCCTGCGTCGTACTCGCCTGTAAAGTTATAGATACTGAGTTTCGAAAGAGAGCTTTCTGGGATGACGCCATCCCACTGATTTGGCGGGCCCTCATTGCTGTATGCAAAGGTTTTACCGCTATCGTCGAGGGAATCTCTTTCGTTCAACACAGTGGCACGCAATTTGAGTGCATCGGTAGGCGTATACTGCAATATTGCTCGGCCACCTTCGTCATAGCCGCCATTGACATCGTGTTGGTTTCGACGCACGTTATCGACCCAGCCGCCTTGATCGGTGCGGAAGCCGACGACACGTAAAGCTAGTTGGTCGTCGATTAAGGGTATATTGACCATAGCCTTAAACTCATCGCTGCCTGCGCCATTGGTGGTGGCGCCTCCCACTTCGACTTTAGCGTGAAAGGCGGTCGCATCAGGCTGGCTCGTGATGAGACGCAGCGCGCCTCCGATCGCGCCGGATCCAAACAGCGTACCCTGCGGCCCGCGCAACACTTCAACGCGCTCAATATCAAAAGTGCTGATGTCGGGCGAAGTCCACGCACTAAATCGATCTGTCAGTGGAAACTCATCGACATAAATTTCCACCGTCTGTTGCAAGTTACCAGGGAGCCCGACCGTGGAAATACCCCGGAAAGTAAGCAAACTGCGTCCGCGCCCCGCGTCCGTATAGTTGACACCGGGAACTGTCGCCAGATAATCCTGCTCACTCTCGGCCCCCGATCGCTCCAAATCCTTCGTGCTCAGCGCGGATATTCCAAACGGAACATCTTGTAAGTTTTCCCGGCGCTTGGTGGCGGTGACGGTGATTTCTTCAAGACCCGTCACTGGGCTATTAGAAGCCTCACTCTCTGCGGGAAGACCTGTCGAACTTCTTCCTTGATCAACCCCATCATCCGCTGAAGAGACTCCGATCAGACAGAGTGATAGACACACTGCGGCGACATTCAGACGCATAAGACATCCCCCGCCCTTCAAGAGGGCCTGTTAGGGTCGCCGTCACACATTGCGACGACCTCATGGGACAGAAGAGCGTTTTGTCAGCGATTGGTAACCCCCCAAACAAAAATAAATTCATAACAAGACTCTGCTAGGGGCATTCGCGAGAGAATTCTGTTGCGCGGCCTTTCCTTCTTCGGAAGAACCCCCTCCACGGCGATTGCTCGCAGCTGATTTCCGCCTTCGGCTGAAGCCCGAACTTTATTTTCCCCGCGGGGGTTACCAATCCGCCTCAATTCGCTCTTTATATAGAGTAGTAACTGGGTCGAGCCGAGGTTTACCGTCCCGGACATCACTCAGGAGGTTTATTTGCGCATGCTGCGGGTGTCGACGAATATTTTGCACATTAGGGTAACCAAACCAACTCTCAAGAAATCGCTCTTATGTCGCAGGTGCTGGTATCGCGCCATTAGAGTTTCGGGACAAGGATCGCGCCTGAAGCACCCCTGCGTGCATCAATGTCCTCTACCCTCATCTGCCTGCAGCGTACTCCCTCGGCTGCAGGTAGTTTTTTGTTTAAATAAAGGAGCGAATCGACGGTCCTCGTCACGACAGTACAACCTCACTTCCAAAGAGTTGAAGACAGTGCAGATGGACATTCGCGAGCGCTCGAATAGACAAACCAAAACAGCAGCGAGCTGTCATGCGGGAGAACGAGCTATGGTTCGGCCATTACATTGGGGGCGATCCGCTTCCGTCCGACTTGACGCCGCCCCCCACCAATAGCGACGCGTCGACCGTCAATTGAGAGCGAGATTAGCCTGTGAATGAGTCCAAAAGTATCCTCGTGCTCACCACGGGCGGTACCATAGACAAGCTATACTTCGATGCGGTGAGCCAGTATCAAATCGCCGAGTCCACAGTCACGAAGTTGCTCGCCGTAGCGCGCGTCACTCATGGTCATCAAGTTGAAGAAGTGCTGCGTAAGGACAGCCTCGATCTCACCGAGGAAGATCGAGCGCGAGTCGTCGAGCACGTCAGTCGGGCCAGCAACTCCCGCATCGTCATCACTCATGGTACCGACACCATGACCCTCACCGCTCGTGCGTTGTCCGTGATTCCCGATAAGACGATTGTGCTCACCGGCGCGCTGGCGCCGGCCCGATTCAGTGAAAGCGATGCGGCATTCAACCTGGGCATGGCGTTTGCAATCGCGCAGACGGCCTCACCGGGGATCTACATCACGATGAATGGATCTGTCTTTCGGGGCGATGAGGTCGAGAAGGATCGCGAGCGGGGTGCCTTCGTACTGACGCCTCGTAAGCAAGAGTTATAGGCGTCTTGCGGCGTGGCGGTGTTAGTGGGCTTTATTCGGATTTGGCATACCTTCGGGCGACGAGCGTGCCGGCGATTTCCCACACGTCCTCGGCGACACGCCGGGTTCGGTGCGCTGCCCGACAGAGGCGAATCTCAAGGGAAATCTCAAACCCGCTTTGTACCAGTGAATTACTTTGCAGCTTGCGAGCGACGAGGCTGCGCGGGAGCCAAGCGAGCCCGTGCTCCTCGTGGAGCCATGCATTTGACGCCTTCCGCCATTGCATTCTCGTTCGTGCGCGTCACGCGCATTTCGGGTGCTCCAGCCTGGGTCTGCGCAAAGCTTGCGACGCGACCGAGGAAGGAGTCGGAGGAATAGCTGAGCAAATGGGGAGCAAGAACGGACGTCGCGCGCCATGCGGCCGCCCTCGTTTTCAACGACGCGTGGATCATCTGCATCGGGTCTGAAAATATGAAGGATGTATCAGTGACCGATCTCCCTCGCACCGAGCACGACCTGCTCGGCGAGCTCGCCGTGCCGGAACATGCCTACTACGGTATACACACTCTGCGTGCTGTCGAGAACTTCCCAATTTCCGGGATCAGAATCAGCAGCTATCCGGAGCTGGTGAGGGCACTGGCGGCCATAAAGCAAGCGGCAGCCCTGGCCAACCGCGACCTGGAGTTACTGGAAGAGGAGCGGGCCACCGCAATAATCGCCGCCTGCGAAGCGATCCGGTCGGGAGAGTTGCACGATCAGTTCGTCGTCGACGTAATCCAGGGGGGCGCGGGCACGTCGACTAATATGAACGCGAACGAGGTCATCGCGAATCGTGCGTTGGAAATCCTCGGCGCCAAGCGTGGCGAATATCATAAGCTCCATCCGAACGAACACGTCAACATGAGCCAGAGCACCAACGACGTGTATCCGACCGCTTTGAAAATCGCGACGATTCATGGTGTCAACCGTCTCATCGATGCGATGTCGGTATTACGCTCCGCATTCGCTGCAAAGGCGGACGAGTTCAAAGACATTTTGAAAATGGGGCGGACCCAGCTGCAAGACGCCGTACCCATGACACTGGGGCAGGAGTTTCGGACCTACGCCGTCATGGTCGGTGAAGACCAGGACCGCCTGCGTGAAGCAATCCTGCTCGTGTCGGAGATCAACATGGGCGGCACCGCGATCGGGACGGGAATAGCATCCCATCCCGACTACGCTGCGCTAGTCTGCAAGCATCTCAAGGCGATCACCGGGATCGCGCTTCTCACGGCACCTGACCTCATCGAAGCCACGCAGGATTGCGGTGCCTTTGTGCAACTTTCGGGAGTTTTGAAGCGAGTGGCGGTCAAGCTCTCCAAGATCTGCAATGATCTGCGCCTGCTCTCGAGCGGGCCGCGCGCCGGATTCAACGAAATCAATCTGCCGGCGGTTCAGGCCGGCTCGTCGATCATGCCCGGAAAGGTCAACCCAGTCATTCCCGAGGTCGTCAATCAAGTCGCCTTTGAGGTGATCGGCAACGACCTAACGGTGACGATGGCGGCGGAGGCAGGACAACTGCAGTTGAACGCGTTCGAGCCAATCATCGCCCACAGCTTGTTCAAGAGTATTAATCACCTCCGGGCGGCCTGTCTCACGCTGGAAGAGCGCTGTGTGAGAGGTGTGACGGCCAATGCCGAGCGACTCCGGTCATCGGTCGAGAACTCAATAGGTCTGATTACCGCGCTCAATCCCTACATCGGTTATGAGAAGGCGACCGCTCTGGCAGTGGAGGCACATCGTACCGGTCGTGGCGTGGCGGAACTCGTGCTCGAGCGCAGATTGCTGCCGCCGGCCACCCTCTCTGCGATATTGGCGCCGGAAGTCTTGACCAAGCCCCATCATCGTAAGCGGTAGCTGATCCACCTCATTCCGTTCCCGCGAGAATGGCATCGAGCCACATGCCTACCTCTCGCGGCTCCTCGCCGAACTCCCAAAGGCCGCCAGCGCCGATCACTTGGAATCCCTCCTGCCATGGAGCACTCTCGCCGCCGCGGGCACTTAAATAACTCCCCATCGCCTTGCCATCGGTAGCCGCTACGCAACCATGGTTTAGCCTTGCGCTTGCAAACGCCTACACCCGTACTTCGATCGCTCACTTCATCCTAAAATCCGTAGATCCGTAGTCCATCGGCACGATGACGCTCGAGGCGATGGATCGGTACTACGTCGAATTGGTGGGACACCTATCGGTCGAGGAACTGAGAGAGACGATCCGGTTCGAATTCGTGGGCGGCGCCAAATTGCGCCACGACATCATCTTTCATTGAAGCAGCTCACCGCTAGAAGGATGCTCTGAGTGTCAAACCCACCGTGCGCGGCCGCAACCTATAGGCATAGTCAATAGGGGGAAGTGCCGGACGGTAGATCGCCGCATCATTGTTCGTCAGGTTATCGACATAGGCAACAAGCTCATAGTGGCCGTGAATAACCCCGGCACGCAGATCCAATTTGTTATAGGGATCGCTCGCGACGAGCGGTGAATTGATAATATAACCGTAGACTTTCGATACATATTGGTGGCTCAACCGGATATACCCACTAACATCGTCCTTAAAATGGGTCGTCGCTTGCGCATAATTTGACGCGCTCCATCGGGGCGATCCCGGCAATATCGAGCCTGGAGTAAGCGCTACTCCTGGCAAAACCGATGTCAGCACAGCGTCATTAAAAGTGATGGCTGAACCGAGACTTATTGCCTGTACCGGGCGCGCTATAAATTCCGCCTCCACGCCGTTACTTTTGGCTTTGCCCGCATTGTCGAGGTATACATAAGGCCCAACTTGTCGTGTTAGCTGAATATTGCTCCAATCTATATGGTAGGCCGAAACATTGGTTTGAAGGCGATTGTCAAACCAATTCGCCTTGATGCCAACCTCGTAGTTCCAAAGCGAGTCGGGGTTAACACCAGGTGGTACTACAGGTGAGACGCCGGCATTAAAATTGACTTGACCGACACGATAACCCTTGGCTGCCGTGAGGTATAGATGAACGTTTCCCTTTGGATAATATGAGGCCGACAATTTGGGTGTCGTAGCACTTGAGTGGATTTCGGTTAGTGGAAGGGACCCTTGAAAGACTGAACCTGGCGCATAGAAACTCGATTGCCCTTCGTCGTTGTTAAACCACCTGGCGCCCGCGGTAACGCTTAGCTTAGAGGTAATGTGGTAGGTCGCTTCACCGAAGACCGCCGCTTCACGGGTTGTAGTAGGGATAAACAAGGTCTCCAAATCCTCGGCGCCTAATAACCAAATCTGATTTAGATTTTGGTGGGTACGCAGATAAAAACTGCCAATCGTCCATTCAAGGTTCGCCTGACCGTTGGACGATAGCCGCACCTCCTGAGCAAACTTATTCGTGTCATGAGTGATGTAAAAGTGATCGTTGTTCGGATCCGGAGTGGCGGTGAAGAGCCTGACTAGATCCGTAGCGAGATAGCTTTTTCTCGTTCCGTAGGTCGAAACCGATGTCAATGTCGCGAATCCTGCGTCGTACTCTGCTGTAAAGTTATAGATACTTAGTTTCGAAAGAGAGCTTTCTGGGATGATGCCGTTCCACTGATTTGTCGGACCCTCACTGCTGAATGAAAAGGCTTTACTGCTATCGTCAAGGGAATCTCTTTCGTTCAGCACAGTGGCACGCAATTTCAATGCATCGGTAGGGGTATACTCCAACATTGCTCGGCCACCTTCGCTCGTGCCGCCATCGACATTGCGTTGGTTTCGAATCACGTTATCGACATAGCCGCCGTCATGGGTGCGGAAGGCGATGAAACGCAGAGCTAGCTTGTCTTCGATTAAGGGCGCATTGACCATAGCCTTAAAACTATGGCTGCCTGCGCCACCATCGGTGGTAGCGCCTCCCACTTCGATTTTCGCGTGAAAGGTGGTCGCATCAGGCTTATTCGTGATGATACGCACCGCGCCTCCGAGCGCGCCAGATCCAAACAGCGTACCCTGCGGCCCGCGCAACACTTCAACGCGCTCAATATCAAAAGTGCTGATGTCGGGCGAAGTCCAGGCACTAAATCGATCTGTCAGTGGAAGCTCATCGACATAAACTTCCACCGTTTTTTGCAAGTTGGACAAATTGCCCCCGTCTGTGGCAATACCCCGGATAACAATCAAACTGCGGCCACGCCCAGTCGCCGAATAGTGGACACCGGGAACTTCCGCCAAATAATCCTGCTCACTTTCGGCCCCCGATCGCTCCAAATCTTTCGTGTTCAGCGCGGATATTCCGAACGGAACATCTTGTAAGTTTTCCCGGCGCTTGGTGGCGGTGACGATGATTTCTGCAAGACCCGTCGCTGGGTTATTAGAATTCTCGTTAGAATTCGAAGCCTGACTCTCTACGGGAAGAGCTCTCGAACTTCTTCCTTGAGCACCGGAAGAGCTTTTCTTGCCCTCCCGATTGGTATTCGCATCGTCTGACGATCCAGACGATACGGGCTTAGAGGCACGACCGCCGCGCCCCTGCGGAATGACCGCGGACCCTATCATAACGGTCTTGTCATCGAGATAGCGGTAGGTCAAACCCGTTCCGGCGAGCAGTCGCTTAAGCGCTTCTTCAGTTGTGAATTCCCCGACGGCGCCCTCAGTGCGAACGTTGGCGATCTCTTCCGTGACATATACGATCTGAAAGTGGCGGTCCTTGGCCAGGGCGATTAAAGCCGGGCCCAATTCTCCGGCAGGAATGTTGGTTTCTTTGCGGATCGAGGTGCGCGCATCATCCGCTGAAGAGACTCCGATCAGACAAAGTGATAGATACACTGCGGCGACGCTCAGACGCATAAGACATCCCCCGCCCCTTAAGAGGCTTGTTAGAGTCGCCTTCACACATTGCGACCTCATGGGAGAGAAGAGCGTTTTGTCAGCGATTGGTAAATCCCAAACAAAAAATAAATTCGTAACAAGACTCTGCTACGGGCCTTCGCAAGAAAATTCTGTTGCGCGGCCTTTCCTTCTTCGGAAGAACCCCCTCCACGGCGATTGCTCGCCCGGTGAGGCACCGCCCGCACCAGGTGGGTATCGCGGCATATTTTGCGAAGAATAGTCGTTGTGCGGCCTAAGAAACCCGTGGTTGCTACATGCGAGAGAAGCCGTCGCCTTCATGGCGTCATTCGTTCGATACGAATCTCGCGACTCGTCTCGGTCACTTTCACACCCGGACGTTGACGCAAAAAGTTGATGAGCGAGTCGGGATCGGTCAAGGAGAAGACGCCGCTGATGTGAAATCCATAGAGCTGCGGATCTTCGATGACTAGCTGCCGCGGGTTGTAGCGATTGAATTCCTCCGCCA
>Ga0137401_10000823_pt1 | contig 12782 bp, 8 predicted proteins | sample CZOMad1_1_16fung_FD_108286 | JGI IMG/M metagenome (GOLD analysis project Ga0137401, IMG submission 108286) | Vadose zone soil fungal communities from Angelo Coast Range Reserve, California, USA - CZOMad1_1_16fungal (Illumina Assembly) | ecosystem: Environmental > Terrestrial > Soil > Vadose zone...
AATATCGGTTATGACACCGACGTGACCATCTCCGAGTTAGTTGATCTTATCTGTGACGTGGCGGGAGTGAAGCCGGCAATTGAATTTGACACCAACAAGCCGGAAGGCCGGTTTCGGAAGTGCGCGGAAGCCACGCGTCTGCGTGAAGTCACGAATCATTACGAGCCGCAAATGACATTGCGCGACGGTGTCGCGGAAATGATCGAGTGGTACAAGCGTTCATTCCCGAAGTAATCGGCCGTTGGCATTAGAAGTTTGACCGTCAGAATGGACCCGCAACGATCTGAGGTCCCTGGGCGATGTTTTGGGCGTCTTGTCTGACCGACGATTTTGTTCAATCGCGGCTCCTATCGACAAACCTGTGACAATGAATCCACATGCGACCTTCAAGCTGGGTTATCAACCGGCCCTGGACGGGGTGAGAGGAATCTCTATTCTGGCCGTGATGTGGGTTCATGGCGGATTGTTTTGGTTTGGCCGGGGCGGCTTCCTGGGCGTTGATATTTTTTTCGTGCTCAGCGGTTTTTTGATCACGACCCTGCTGATCCAGGAATGGGAACAGAACGATTCGATTTCGTTTCGCGGTTTTTACATCCGGCGCGGCCTGAGGCTTTTGCCCCCGCTGTTTGTGCTGGTCGCGGCCTGTCTTCTGGTGGCTGCGATCTATCCGGAACCGGAAGGGTTCATAGTCAAGAGCAAATCAATTCTGGTGGCTCTGTTCTATCTGGCCAATTGGTTTCCCGTTTATCACGCACTCTTCCACACCTGGTCACTCGGTATTGAAGAACAGTTCTATGTGGTCTGGCCCTTTCTTTTGTTCCTTCTGCTGCGGCTCAAGCTTGACCGCAAGGTCGTAGTCCTGATCATGTTGAGCGGGGCCCTGATCGTCGCCGGTCATCGCGCCTGGCTGTGGCACCACAACGGCGATCCGGTGAGAGTGTATACCGGGCTTGATACTCGTGCGGATGCACTCCTGATTGGTTGCGTCATTGCCGCGCTCATTTCGTGGAACATGATTTCGCGTCGGTTCTGGCTTATGACAAGTCTGCGCGGCTCGGTAGTGCTTTCGCTTTTAAGCATGGCTTTTCTGATCATCACCGTACCTTCCATCTCTCCATTTCTTTATTACGGTGGGTACACGTTGGTCGCGATCATGGTCGCGATTGTGATCACGAACCTGTTCTATGCGCCGTTTAGCTTCCTCACGACCGTGTTGGAGTTCCCGGCGTTGCGCTGGTTTGGCCGGCTCTCATACGGGCTTTACCTGTGGCATTTTCCCGTCTATCGTGCCTACGATTTTTTCTTTCCGCATTTCCCAGTCAAGTCTTATACGCTGAGCATTTTCATCCCGTTTTTCTTCAAGTTTGCCCTCGCAGTCTTGGTCGCCACGATTTCGTTTTATCTTATCGAAGCACCCGCGCTCCGGTTGAAGAAACGATTTCGCGCTTCTTCAACGGAAAGGTCGCGGGCCAGCACCACCCGATTAGCCGTGGCTCCGGCGTGGAGCGAGCCAAAGTGATGAGCGCAACAGAAGCGAATAACCAAAACCTTTCGGGACTGCAAAGCTTGAAGCGCCTGGTCGTGGGCCTCATGGGCCGCGAGCGAGCGAATCGTATCGTGGGTCCCTATCACGACTGGCGCGCCAGGCGACGCAGCCGGGATGTCATCATTGCTCTGCCGGAAAAGGACCTCTGTGTAAATATTGGTTGCGGCCCCAACGCTTTACCGGAATGGGTCAACCTGGATGCGGCGCGCGGAGATCGAATCGATATCGTCTGGGACCTGCGGCGCGGACTTCCTTTTCGCGATCGCAGCTGCACGGCGATTTTTGGTGAGCACGTGATCGAACACATCCCGAAAGACGGAGCTGAATTCCTGTTGCGCGAATGCCATCGAGTTCTTCAGCCCGGCGGTGTTGTGCGCCTGTCGACACCTGACGCCGGGAAATTTCTGCGTGCCTATGTGAACCATCAAGAGTTCCTGAACGATTCACGCTTTCCGGACCCAGCGGACACGCCCATGGATCGTGTTAACATGATGATGCGCGAATTTGGCCAGCACCTTTGGGTCTATGACATTGAGTCGATTTGCCTGGCCCTCAAGAAGGCGGGTTTCACCTCGACCCGGGAACAGACGTTTGGAGAGTCGGCACACCCCCGGATGCAGGACATAGATTTGGAAGAGCGCGCCTTCGAAAGTCTCTATGTCGAAGCGATCAAGTAAGGAGCACGAACGGGGCGCACGCATCCCTGCTGTGGTTCTCGCAGTTTAATAACAATTATGGCTTATCGGACTTGCTTGGCGTGCCAGTGAAAAGTCAGGCGTCTCCGGCTTGACCACAAGAACTCGTTCTCCCTTTCGGAGAGGACTCAATACCCTCACCCCGACCCTCTCCAAACGGAGAGGGAGAAAGAATTGACTGAAGAAGAAAATTAGCTTTGAAAACTCCTGTCGCGTTTCTCATCTTTAACCGGCCCGACACTACCGCGCGTGTTTTCGCTGAAATTGTCAAAGCGCGTCCGGCGAAACTGCTGGTAGTGGCCGACGGCCCTCGGCCCGGTCGACCGGGAGAGCGAGAGTTATGTCTGGCAACTCGCGCGGTCATAGATCAGATCGACTGGCCGTGCGAGTTGCTGACGAATTTCGCGGACGAAAACCTCGGCTGCAAACGGCGCGTGTCGAGCGGTCTCGATTGGGTTTTCGAGCAGGTCGAAGAGGCGATCATTCTTGAAGACGACTGCCTGCCGGATCAGACATTCTTCTCCTTCTGCACAGAGTTGTTGGAAAGATTTCGCGACGAGTCGCGCGTCAGCATGATTTGTGGAAATAATTTTCAGCAGGGCAAGCGACGGTCGCCAGACAGTTATTTTTTCGGATTGCATGTTACGGTTTGGGGCTGGGCATCGTGGCGCAGCGCCTGGAAAAACTATGACGTAAAGATGCGTCGTTGGCCGGAACTAAGGGTCACTTCGTGGCTAGCTGATCTCCTTCAGAATCCCGTCGCGGTTAAGTACTGGCGTGACACGTACGAGGGTACCTACCAGGGTGAGTTCGACACGTGGGATTACCAATGGTTTTTTTCCTGGTGGAGTCAGAACTCATTGGCTTTAGTTCCGGATCGAAATCTGGTCACGAACATTGGCTTCGGTTCGGCCGCAACTCGGACCGTTGACGAACTTCCTTCGCTCGCCAATCTTCCGGCCAGGGCGATGGACTTTCCCCTGAAGCATCCGGCCACCGTTTCTCTCAACCGAGACGCAGATAACTATTCATTCAAACAAATTTGTCCCTGGATCATCGAGAACCAGAACTATTACTGGCAACTGCGTCACAAGTTCACGGCTTCATTACCCGATCCGCTGCGCCAAAGGGTTAGGCGGTTGAGGAGTAAATTTCGTGGCTAGTGGAATTGTTTCAAGAATTCACTTAATTGATCAAACAACCGGGGCACTAGCCCGAGCGTAAGGGAGGGCTCAGTCTTTGAGCCGCGCTAACACATGAGCCCTCCTTACGGTCGGGCTAGCGCCCGTTGTCCCAATAACGCGCCTACTAGATGGTTAATCGAATGCACTATCACTTAATCGGAATATGCGGGACTGCGATGGCTTCGCTGGCGGGAATGCTGCAAGCGCGCGGACATCGCGTAACGGGCTCTGATGAAAACGTCTACCCCCCAATGTCCACAATGCTTGAAGGACTCGGCATCGGCCTGATGCAGGGGTACAACGCGGCACATCTGGAACCGGCGCCGGATTGCGTCGTCGTTGGGAACGCTATTCCACGTGGCAATCCGGAGGTCGAACATACTCTCAGTCGCCGCCTTCTTTATCGCTCGCTGCCCGAAGTTCTGAAGGAAGAATTCATTCGCGGCCGCCGGTCTTTGGTGGTTGCCGGTACCCATGGCAAAACTACGACGACGAGTCTGGCCGCATGGATAATCGATCAAGGCGGACTTAATCCCTCGTTCATGGTTGGCGGAGTCGTGCAAAACTTTGGCGCGAGCTTTCATGTCACGGGCAGCGATTACTTCATCATCGAAGGCGACGAATACGACACGGCCTACTTCGACAAGGGGCCAAAGTTCATGCACTACTTACCCGAACTTGCCATCGTCAACAATCTCGAATTCGATCACGCCGATATCTATCACGACCTGGACGCAGTTAAAGTGGCGTTTCGCCGGTTGATAAACCTGGTGCCCGACAATGGACGTTTGATTTGTGGCTGGGACAGTCCGCATGTGCGCGAGGTAGTGGAGTCGATGGAGGGGAAGCTGTTCACGCAAGTGGAAACGTTTGGTACGAGTCAAGACGCGGGTTGGCAGGCGCGCGACATCGACTACGCGGAGGGGAGAACTCGCTTTCGGGTCTTTCGTGAGGGACTGGATTGGGGCGAATTTCAAACGCCGCTGATCGGCGATTTCAACGTGCGTAACTGTCTGGCGGCAATCATTGCCGCTGATGCCTGGGGAGTCGAGCGCCAAGCCATCGCCGCGGGGCTGGCAACTTTCCAGAGCGTCCGGCGGCGTTGCGAAGTTCGCGGCGAAGTTAAAGGCGTCACGGTGATCGACGACTTTGCCCATCACCCCACGGCGGTGCGGGAAACACTCACCGCCTTGCGGGTAAAGTACGCGGATCGGCGTATTGTCGCAGTTTTTGAGCCACGTTCTCGCACTTCTTGTCATGCAACTTTCCAGGATCAATACGTCAAGGCGTTCATGCCCGCTGACTATGTGATCATCTCGCGGGTATTTGACTCCCAGCGGGCAGCTGAAATGGGCGGCGTGCTCGACACCGCCAAATTGATAGGCGACATCGCCGCGCAGAATAAACCAGCCTTCGCGATCACCGATGTAGATGAGATCGTGCGCAGCCTGACCTCAGAACTGAGCTCGGGCGATGTAGTTGCGATTATGTCCAACGGCGCCTTTGGCGGAATTCACGAGAAGCTGCTGGCCGCACTTAAAGCCACGCCTTTTCATTGACGCTCAAGAACGAACGGCATCCACTCCAGCCGCTTTACGTAAACTCTCATCACTCTCAAGGAGTACTCATGAACAACTCACGACGAAACTTTTTAGGCAAAGCCCCCGCCGCCGGCCTGGCCGTGGGAGTCGGAGTCGCATCAGCGAAGATTGCAACGGCGTGATCTGCAAATGGTAACGACGGCGCCAGACCACTTCTTGACGCGAAATTATTGCGAGGTCAGAGGAAAATCAACGGGCGACTCTATGCAGCCAATGAACTGCTGCTCGAAGTCCTCAGAACGGTCGTTCCGCATGTTCCAATAGACCACAATGGCCAAGTTGGCTGAGGCGGAGACTACATAGAGGCGGTGCCCGGAGACCCGCCCGGTTGCGAAATACCGCCAGGCTATGGCGGCGGTTATGGCGGCGGATAATAAGGAAGTCTGACTTAGCAGAAGCTAAAACGGCAATCCTAAAAAGACACAGGGTTGCCGTTTTGGTTTTCCGCGGTTAAGCATCTCTGAGGGAGTTTTCCTGCCGCTCACGCATTAGAGATTAGGCACAAAGCAAATGGGCTCCCCCAAAAGCCGTTGTGGGCGCGCGCGAGGCAGGCATGCGCGCGAGGCAGGCATGCGCGCGAGGCAGGCATTGACAGCTTCTCTCCGTCATTATATAAGTCGCGCCCAAGCTGGGATCATCTTTCAAACCTCTGTTATACGCTGGCAGTAACTGGGCTTTATCACTTTCCTTGCCGAGCTATTAGTTTAGGCAAGGGAAACTTACCCCCAAAAGGAGACTCACAATGGCAGTACAGAAACAGAAAGAGAAGACGGCGGAAGATGTCTTTGCAGAATTCGGTGTCGGTACGGGCGACGTCGCAATGAGAAAGTTTATCCGCGGGCAAAGGAGACTTAACAAGAGGTTCTATAAAACACTGGAGGCGATTCTGGACCACTTGAAAAAGGGTCAGAAGGTACCAGACCAAGCTCTGCTCAAGGCTGAAAAGCTTAATGAGGGCGTTCCGGGCGACGGCCCGGGTTGCGGTAAGTAGCGGACTGTAACAGTTAGTTTGCCAGTGGCCTGAAAAGATGACAAACCTGATTGTCCGACTTACTCTGCACCACTCAATAAAAGGTAAATAGCCAGTAGCAATCTCGGATAGAAGCGATTCCGTCTTCTGAGGGACGCAGCATTAACCGGGGGAGACTTCCTGCCTTTCGAAGCGATGAGGCGCGGAGTCTCCCGTGTTTTCGCCTACCGCTGGTTTACAATCATTGTCACATCGCGAGTCTCACTGCCCCGCAAGCTGGCCACTTGCTTGAAATCAGGTGACCACGCATAAGCGAAAATCCGTTCGCTGGTCGTGAAATTCGTGAGCTTTTTTGACAAGTGGGTAGCGCGATCATAGCCCCGAATGTTGAAGACGTCTTTATCGCTAGCAATATAGGTAAGCTCTCCGCCGTCAGGTGTCCATTGCAGTCGCTGCCACTCCATAACCGGTATCGGTAATTGCTCGATTGGTGCGCCGCCATTGAAAGGAAAGATCGCGATCCCCCGCGTCCGGCCATCAGGCATATTGCGACAAGCCATGAATTGGCCATCGGGTGAGACGACGGGCATGCGAGTGTACTTGTCAGTCAATTGCACAGGTTGGCCCCCCTCGATAGGTACTCTCCAAACGGTGAACACGCTGGCGGTGGGATTTGCCTGATTGTCATAGAGCACCCACTTTCCATCCGGCGAGCAGGTTGGATATGAATTGCCGTCACTGAAAGTTAGCTGTTTGGGATCGCTACCGTCCGCGGCGTTGATTCGCCAGATGTTTAAGCTGCCCGTGCGGTTTGAGGCAAAAACGATGAAGCGACCATCGGGCGTGGTTGCCGGCATGTAGTTATCATGGGCGTTGGCGGTTAGCTGGATTTGATTAGATCCATCAGGTTCGATCATCGACAAGTTGAGATTATTTCCAATCATTGACGAGAAAACAATCTTTCCGCCACTCGTCCAATCGAGTCCATAAACGCGACCGACCATTGAAGCGATTGCTGGAGCGGCCTGAGAATCTCCGCCTGGAATAACCCACAGTTTCTCCTGTTGGTGAGTTTGCACAGTCACGAGCGTATTTTCATCGCGGGAAACACTTACAGACTCGTAATTGGCAGTGTCGCTGGTTATTCGTTGAGACTCGCCGTCTGGGGATGAAACTCGCCATAATTGAATGGGGCTGAGCGCTTCCTCCTTTGCGCAGACGATCAAATACCCATCCCCGAGCCAGGCGACCTGATAAATCGAATACCATTGTCGTCCGCGAATTGGTTCCACGCGTCCGCTTCCTACGTCAAACTTAATTAAATTCGCGCGAGCATCGTTTTCCCACCGGGCAGATACGCAAACAATGCTGTGCCCATCCGGAGACCAGGTGGGACCAACGAAAACGTTACTCGCATCCCGCCAGGTTGCTAACGCCCGCTCTCCGGTTCCATCGGCGCCCGCTATCATCAATGAATGTTCCCGACTCGCCCTATTAACACGTATAAATGCAAACCTGTCCCCAGTTGGAGAGAAAGAAATGGAAGTATCAACGTCATCTTTTATCTTTCGGGGTGGGCCGCCGAGAATGCCTACCTGATAAAGGGCCCCGGTGTCACTGCTCTCACGTCGCGTGAAATACAGGTAGTTACTATCCTGTGAGAATGTCAGGCCAACGTAAGTAACCTGAGACGGAGGCACGATGACGGGGCTCGCGGCCGTGGCTATGTTCGCAAGCACGAGCTGCTGGAGGCCTTCCTTCTGTTCAGCGTGAGCGACGAACTTACCGTCTGGAGAAATTGCCGCGCATACCGATTGCCCCGCATTAGTCAGCGTCGTCATCTTGATCGTTTGGAAGGGCAGGGGTGATTGCTGTTGCGGCTGGCTGAACCGGCCCATGAACCCCTTCGTCCAACGCGGAACACTTACGCCGATTAATAGGAAGGCCGCGACGGCCGCGACTCCGGAAAAGACTGTCGCCTTGGGATGTTCCTTGATTCCCGTCAAAATTTGCTCGGCGGTGTGTGAGACATAAGTCAGCGCCGACGACAATAGATCGGTGGTGGCGGGTATTGCTTTTTGCCGGTAGCGGATTGCTGGTTCTCCATCGTCTCTGACGCCATACCTGGCCGGCGCGATTTGTTCCGGTAATGCCATTAGCTCGGCTGGGCTTCCTTCGGGAATCAGCAGCCGCAATTTCTTCAGATCCGCGGCTAGGTCACTGACAGAAGAATACCGTTGCGCGCTGTTCTTACTGAGCGCCTTAGCAACTATCTGTTGGAACATTGGCGGCAGGTCGCTTAATAAAGAAAGACTGGGCGCGCGTTTCTTCAGGATCAGCGCGATGATTTCGTTGCGGCTGCGTGCTTCGAAGGGCGTGACGCCGGTTACCATCTCGTGCAGAACCACGCCGAAACTCCAGATATCCGCTCGCTCATCAACCGGGCGTTCTCGCAGGTGCTCTGGCGACATGTATCTGACCGTACCCATTTGCATGCCTGGTTCGGTCTGGAAGTGCGCGATAGTCGAAGCTTCATTGACTTCATGCAGTCCGGATTGACTCTCGCTCAACTTGGCAAGGCCAAAGTCCAGCACCTTAACGTAGCCGTCGCTGCGCAGCATGATGTTTTCGGGCTTAATATCGCGATGGACTACGCCCGCAGCGTGGGCTGCGGCCAGAGCTGCCGCGATCTGCTCGGCCACTGCCAGCGTCTGACCTAGACTCAGAGGTCCGCGTGCGATTCGCTCGCGCAGAGTAATTCCATTGATGTACTCCATCGCGATGAAGTGACGACCGTCGGTCGTCTTGCCGACTTCGTGAATCACACATACGTTGGGGTGGCTCAGCGCTGAGGCGGCACGCGCTTCCTGTGAGAAGCGCCGCACGCGATGCTGATCTCTGGCGAAGTCAGGCGGAAGGAGTTTGAGTGCGATCTTTCGCCCCAGGCGGCTGTCGTGGGCGAGATAAACCTCACCCATTCCTCCGGTGGCCAGTTGCGATAGGATCTTATAGGGGCCAATTTGCTGGCCGGCCGACAGTCCACCCATGGCATCGGCTAGAAAGTCAGCGGCCAATTCGTAGGCCGGGACGTCGATCAAGCTCTCGTCCTGCTCGTGCGCGCGAAGCAGCGATTCCACTTCTTCGCGCAGTTCGGCATCGTCCCGGCATGAGTCAGACAAAAAGCTCGCACGCTTTTCCGGTGCGCAATCCAGGACTGTGTGAAAGATTTGGTCGATGCGTTGCCATCGCTCCGATGTCATGATCTGAAAGTCGCTTCTCTCCGCCGGGGATGCTTCCTTTTTATTGATGTGCGTCAGGAATTAAAGCGTTAGCGAAGTTCAAAATCCCTCAGAAGACTATGGCGAGAATCATTGCAGCTCTCGCTGGAGCCACGCCCTGGCCAGCTTCCAATCGCGCTCGACTGTAGCATGGCCAACATGCAGAACTTCTGCCGTCTCCTCGATTGAGAGTCCTCCAAAGAACCGCAACTCGATGATTTGAGCTTTCTTTGAATCGAATGCAGCCAGACGCTCCAAAGCCTCGTGCACGGCGATAAAATCGATCTGCGGATTGGGGCGGCCCCGGTGGTCGCTGTCAAACGATACTTGGAATTGTTTGCCACCCCGCTTTGCGGCCTGATGACTACGGGCGTGATCGACCAGGATATTTCGCATTACCCTGGCGGCCAGACCATAGAACTGTGCCCTTCCCTGCCATTCGACTTTCTGTTGATCCACCAGCCGCAGGTAGGCCTCATTGATCAAGGCTGTTGGCTGCAGGGTGTGGTTGGGGCGCTCGCGCCTGAGATACCTCGCCGCCAACCTCCGCAGTTCGTCATAGACCAACGGCATAAGCCGCTCCAGTGCGGCCGGATCACCATCGCTCCACTTTAATAGAAGCTCGGTAATGCTGTCTGGCACATCGCTGGGCATGCGTTATCCGCTTCTTTTTTTTGAGACTCTGGACTAACTTCGATTTCAAGAAATAATGGCCTGATTATTGGGCTTGAATTCTATCACTTTAATGAGGTGATTTCTGGATGAACTGCGCTCTAGCAGTTGAATGCGCCCTGAACAAGTAAGCTCACCCCACGATTTAGGGGCCACTCCCACCTGGATGGCGGAGCCGGCGTAAGAATCCCCCAGACATCGCCCGTTTGGGACTCACAGCTGACGCCGGCTCCGACCGTTACTTGCCAACCGGCACCGCCTGGGCGTTGCTATTTTAAAGGAGAAACCATGAGCGAAACTGCTTACTTTTGCGAAGGAGTCGAGGACGCCCTTGGCGCTCTTACTGCGCACCAATGATGCGCCAATTGTAATTGGCCCTGGTGGGAATGACTTTGTTCCGCTCAACCCAGTCGATGATTAGCTCTCGCACTTCTGCGCTGGATCGATAGACCACCGGTGCATCCTTGTACATGGTGAAGCCTCCCCCTCCATTGACGCGATAGTTGTTCGTCACGACCCGGAGCTTTTGGCTGGGGTTAAGCGGCTGGCCCTTGAACTTGAGATTCTGAATCCGCTGGCCGAACGGTTTGGTGACATCGAGTTCATAGCTGACTCCTTCAGCCATATCAAAGTTGTATCCGGGAATCCTTTGATCGACCAGTTCGGCCAGGCTTTTCCCCGGCTGGTATTCACGAAAATAACGCGCTGAGTGTTCGAGCGCGTCTTTCAATTGCCGGCCGGTAAGTTCGAGAGTCACCAGCGTATTCTCGTATTCATAAATCCCGGCGATCTCCCGCACGGTGACCGGGCCTTTGGGGATGCGTGCATCCGGATTAAAGCACGCGGCCATCGACACGTCGGCGTTGCCGGCTTCGAGCTGTACGCGTTGAATCAAATCGATAATTGCCGAGTCACGAAAGCGGCAATCCTGCGAGGTTATTTCTTCCGGCGATTGGCCGATGGTGCGGCTTAACCAATCCTGGGTTTCTTTGTCATAGGGCTTACCGAGCTGCGCGATTTCCGGATCGACTGCGGTTTTTTCGGTGACTGGAATTGTGCGAGCCGATTTGGCGAGGACGCGCCAGCGGGCCGCTTCGCCTTTTTCCAAATAGAGATCCACTCGCGCCACGTGGCTGGCCCAGCGATTGGCTTGCGCCAGCAGCACGCCGTTGACTACGAGCGAGGGCACATCCCGGTGCGTGTGACCCATCAGGATCGCATCGACGCCAGGCACCTGCCGCGCAATCGCGATCGCTGCGTTTTCGTTCGGCACCTGCGCGGGATTCGTTTGTCCGGTGCTCAGGTCCTCCTCGATTCCCATGTGCATCGTGATTACGACCAGATCGACTTTCTCTTTGTCGCGTAATACGGCGACCCACTTCTTTGCTTCGCTGACGGTCTCTTTGAATTCGAGACCGGCGTAGTTCGGGAGGTTTTCCCAGTGGGGAATACCGGGAGTGGTCAATCCCAGGACGCCGACGCGGACACCCTGGACTTCCTTGACGATGTACGGCTGATAGTGAGTGGTAGAAGTGCCGGTGTTGTAGGTATTGGCCGACAGCCAGGGAAACTTTGCTTCGCTGCGCGCCTTCTCCAGAACGTTCAGACCAAAGTTGTATTCGTGATTGCCAACGGTCATTGAATCGTAGTGCAGGGCATTCATCGCCAGCATCATCGGATCAGGCGGCGCGTTGTTTCGCTTGTTATGAAAGTACTCCAGTGGTGTTCCCTGGATCGTGTCTCCGGAATCCACCAGCAGCAGATTGGGATCAGTCTTGCGCGCTTCTTTTATCAGGGTCGCGACTTTCGTGATACCGACGTTGTCGTATTTGTTCGTGTAGTAGTCGACGGGGAACACGCGCCCGTGCATGTCGGTCGTGCCCAGGATTGTGACATGTGCGCGTTGCGCGGCCCCGCGCTGCGCCGAGGTGTAATCCGTAATCGATAGCGACAGGATCGCCAGCGCCAAAAAGCTGGTGACAACGAATGTTTTCTTAAGCATCCTATGGTCGCGCGTCGCCGCATGGTTTTACCGCCGCGCTGGGGTTGGCCGGGACGGTGAAGACTTCTGCCGCCGCGTGGCCTTCGACGCAGCCGGAGTAAACCAGGGTAAAGCGATCGCGCACCTCCTTCATCTCGTTCTGGTTTTCAAAATAGGTGCGGCCTCTCTGCAGAATAACGCATGCGGTTGCTGTTTCGGACACGGTGAACTTCGGATCCGAAAGCACCCGCGACTGCAAATCAGTACGGCCGAACTTCTCAGTGTAGTATCTAACGACGCCAGGGGTTTCGGTGACAATGGTTGAATTGAGCGGCGCGTGCTCGCAAACAAATCGAATTGCGTCGTTGATTCCATCGTCGTAGAACTCATCGTGGGGAAAGAAATACGCCGCGTATCTCGCGCCGAGGACGTTAGTATACATAGCGTAATGCGGCGCGCTCGCATAGGCGGTCCAGGCCGGCAGGGCCAATAGAACCAGCACCAAAATCGCGTGGGCGGCTCGCAACACAGCGGGCCTACTCTTGAAATTTTCCAACCAGCCGCGAGCCCAGCGAAGGACGGTCATCGCTCCGATGGCCGCGCTCATATAGACAAATGGCATCAACGATAGTGTGTAGCGCAACCACTTCGCGCCGACCAGCGAATAGGGAACGAGCCAGAACAGCAGCATGAACAGGACAAACGCATGACCCGGAGTCCGCCAGCGGCGCAGACTCACAAACAGTCCGACGAGAAATGTGCTCGATACTGAAAGCGGAACTTTGATCGCCAGAAACAGCAGATAGAAATATACCGGCAAGCCCCAGAACGGCGAGTTCGACATACGGTTCTTAT
>Ga0137401_10000829_pt1 | contig 12764 bp, 7 predicted proteins | sample CZOMad1_1_16fung_FD_108286 | JGI IMG/M metagenome (GOLD analysis project Ga0137401, IMG submission 108286) | Vadose zone soil fungal communities from Angelo Coast Range Reserve, California, USA - CZOMad1_1_16fungal (Illumina Assembly) | ecosystem: Environmental > Terrestrial > Soil > Vadose zone...
ACAACCCGGCGGCGCTATTCTCTGGCGCGCTGACGAAGAACGCGCACGTCAAACGCCCATTAGATGATGATGGTGTTTCGTGCATCTCGTGCCACTCGATTCAATCGGTGAGTGGCCGCGGCATCGGCGGTTACGTGATGGGCGAGCCGGCATTGCTCGTCAAAGAAGACGGCACGCGTTTGCTTGCCGGCGTTACTGATCAGCAAATTCTCAACGACGTTCCTTCTCATCGACGTGCAATGATGCGGCCGCTGCTGAAGACGCCGGACTTCTGTGGCTCGTGTCATAAGTCGCAGGTCCCGCGCGAGCTGAACGACTACAAGTTCCTGCGCGCGTTCATGGTCGCCGACGAGTTGCAAATGTCGTCCTTTTCAAAAGAGTCGCCGCACCCGTTTTATGTGCGTGACAAGGAAACCTGCAACACCTGTCACATGAAGAAAGAGCCCGCGCCTTTATTTGATGTTTCCGCGAAGGAAGGCAAGCTGACTTCGCATCGATGGGCGGCAGCCAATACCGCTATTCCGGCTTTCTACAAATGGCCGGATCAACTCGATGCCGTGACAAGATTTCTCGAGGACGACAAGCTCGGTGTCGATATCTTTGCTATCCGCCGTAAAGCCACTGGCCGAAGTGAGGAATTGATAGCGCCGGTTAATCGGACCGGTTTTGTGATCAGTCCCGGCGACCGCATAACGGCGGACGTCGTGATCGCGAACAAGAACATCGGCCATTCATTTCCGCCGGAGTTGCGCGATTTCTACGAAGGTTTTGTCGAGTTCATTGTTAGCGATGCGAGCGGGAATCCCCTCTATCGTTCAGGGTTCATTAAGCCGAATGGCTATCTCGACGACTCAGCACACAACTACAAAACCTATCTGGTCAAAAGCGATGGCACTTACAACGATAAGCATCACATCTGGCGCACCCGCGTCTTTGCCCAGAACAATCAAATCAACTCAGGTCGCTCAGATTTAGCCCGCTATCAATTCGTTGTGCCTGAAAATGCGGTTGGCGCGTTACATCTGACTGCGCGAGTAAGATACCGACGCTTCACCCGCGTATTCAGTGATTATGCGCTCGGTAAGTCCGTCGACTATCCCATAGTCACGATGGCCACGACTGAATGCGTGATGCGCGTCGGCGCTAATGGGCCGCTGGCGCCGAATCCAAACGATAAGACCGCCCTCCCCGACTGGCGACGCTGGAATAACTACGGCATCGCGCTCTTTGATCAGCGCCAATACGATCTGGCCATCCAGGCATTCACCCGCGCCGGCGAGCTCGATGAAAAGTATCGGCCCATGGCCCTCGTCAACCGCGCAATGGCCCATATTGAACTCGAGCAATACGATGCAGCCGCGGTGCTCCTCGACGGCGTGGTCAAGGCGAATCCTTCTAACATGCGGGCGCTCTTTCAGCAGGCCCGCATATTCCTCAAGCGCGGCCAGTTGGATCAGGCTGAGAGCAATATTCGACAAGTGGTGACAGCCTTTCCTCGAGACCGGATTTCTCTCCAACAGCTGGGCGAGCTCTGCAAGATCAAGCGCGATTACAAAGGCGCGCTGGACTGCTATCAGAAGATCCTCGAAGTTGATCCGGAAGACCTGGGCGCGCATTACAACCTCATGCTCATCTATCGTAAGACCGGCATGAATGACGAAGCCAAACGCGAGGCCAAAATCTTTGCCGATCTCAAAGATGATCCGGCAGCGCTTCTGTTAGCTAATCAGTTTCTGCGCAAACATCCGGAGATGAGCAACGAAAGCGTCTATTGGCATATTCACGATCTGGCCCGCGTACCGGGCGAATAAGAACGAGGGAGCAATGAATCAAGGGGGATGACTGAATACACAAAGCGCATTGCTTTCATAAGCCTGGCTCTGGTTCTGATCAACTTTGTCCTAATAGAAGCGGCCGACAACGCCTCCCCACTTGGGGACGCGTCCGCCACCCCCAGTCGCGTCAAGGTAGAGGAATTATTCAGAGACAACTGTGCGCGATGTCACGGGAGTGACGGACGCGGGGACACGCCGCTCGGCCGCACTTATAACACCCCGGATTTTTCCGATGCTGAGTGGTGGCAAAAACACTCCAGCATTACCGGTAAGTCCAGTCTCGCCGCTATCGTCACTCAGGGCAAGGGCGGCATGCCGGCGTTTGGGAAAAAACTGCGCCGCTCAGAAATCAATTTGCTCGTTAAATACGTGCGGCGCTTTCGCAAATAAGTCGGGCACGTCAGGGATACGTTGAAAACGCTGATCCGAACTGTAGGGCTGCGAATGATCTGCTTTGGCGTGTGCGCGCTCGGCGCCGCCGGCACGAGTCTGGCGATTACCCAATCCAACGCTCCTGCCGTCACTAAAGTCGAACCGCCGTCATGGTGGGCCAATCAATCGATTAATCCCGTTCGTTTGTTGGTGCGTGGCGAGAACCTGACAGGCGCCCGAGTCATGGCCTCGAAACCGCAGACCACTGTAGCTGATGTTAAGGTCAACGCTAACGGCTCCTATCTGCTGGTGAGCGTTCGGATCAGTCCCTCAGCTCAACCTGGTAACTATCCCTTGAGCGTCACAACCAGGGATGGCACAGTGACTATTCCTTTTCAAATCAAAGCACCTCTTAATCCGGCGATGAACTTCAAGGGCATCACGGCAGACGATGTGATCTATTTGATCATGACCGACCGCTTTTCCGACGGCGATCCGGCGAACAATACACCGGCTGGATCTCCGCCGGCGGCAAACGACCGCCGGAACTCACGAGCGTTTCACGGCGGTGACATTCGCGGCGTCATCAATCATCTCTCGTATCTGAAGGAACTCGGAGTAACGGCGATCTGGCTCACACCCTGGTATGACAACTGGGATGGCGTCAATAACTGCGACCGGCCCTGGTGCCCGAATACCTCTTACCACGGTTACGGAGCGATCGACTATTACGGCGTAGAGGACCACTTTGGCGATCTGGGCACTCTTCAGGAGCTGGTTCGAAAAGCGCATGCGCTGGGTTTGAAAGTGATCCAGGATCAGGTGGCGAATCATGTTGGTTCGCATCATCCATGGATGACTAATCCGCCGCTCGATGATTGGTTCCACGGCACGCGTCAGCATCACCTGATCGAAAAGTTTCAAAACAGCGTCCTGCTAACGCCCCACGGCAATCGTGATGAGGTGCGCAATACTCTGGATGGCTGGTTCAGCGAAGACCTGCCTGACATGAATCAGGAGGAGCCGGAAGTGGCGCGCTATGAAATTCAAAACGCTCTGTGGTGGATAGGCGTCACCGGCATCGATGGTATTCGACAGGACACAATTCAATACATGCCGCGCAGTTTCATTCGCGATCTTTCGGATGCATTGCACCGGCAATATCCCAGGATGTGGATGGTGGGCGAAGTCTTCGAGCGTGACTCAGCCCAAACCGCATTCTTCATTGGAGGCCACGCTGGTTGGGATGGGATCGACACTAAGCTTGATTCCGACTTCGATTTCCCTCTATGGCGGGTCTCTCTTGATGTCTTTACCGGCAAGAAGCCAATGCACGCGCTACGCGATCAGTTAAAATACGATGCGCTGTATCCCGACCCGCTGAAGATCACCACCTTGACGAATAATCACGACACCCCGAGGTTCATGTCGCTCGACGGCGCAAGTTTGGAGGGCGCTATGTTGCACACGGCGTTCATGCTCACGGTGCGTGGCACTCCGCAGCTATATAGCGGTGAAGAAATTGCGATGAAGGGCAAAGACGACCCGGACAATCGGCGGGACTTTCCCGGCGGATTTTCCGCTGATTCACGAAGTGCTTTTCAAGCGAGTACCCGATCCGCGGAAGAGCAGCGCATGTGGCAGTGGACACACGATTGGATCAAGTTGCGCCTTGATCACCCGGCGCTGAGAAGCGGCCGCCAGATCGATCTATTTTACGACGACGATATCTATGCTTTTGCCCGGCAGGATAAAAAAGAGACGGTGATCATTGTCTTTAATCGCGCCAACGCGGAAAAGAACATAACGGTTCCAGCGGGGGCCATCGATGTCTCCGATGGTCTACAGCCGCTCGCGCTCTATGGCGCAAAGAATGGCGGCAGAGTAAAGGGCGGCGTTGCGATGCTGGTAGTGCCCGCGCGGACCGCTGCGGCTTACCGGGTTCAGTAAGTCGGCACGCTCGAACGCTTACTCAGTTGGGATTTGGCGTCTATGAAGTTCTGCAGATCAAGTGGCGTGTTACTTCATCCAACTTCGCTGCCCGGGTGTTACGGCATCGGCGATCTCGGCCCGCAAGCGTACGCCTTCACCGATTTCCTGGCGGCGTCGGGCCAGTCCCTCTGGCAAATGCTGCCGCTCGGGCCGACGGGTTATGGCGATTCGCCTTACGCATGCTACTCGGCTTTCGCTGGTAACACTCTGCTTATTAGTACGGATCGACTTGTCGCTGACGGCTTGCTATCGCGAGATGAGCTTGCAGGAATTCCCGAGTCTATTGACGGACGCGTCGAGTTTGAAGCTGTTCATAAAAACAAGAACCTCATCTTGCTCCAGGCATTTGCCACGTTTAAGCGAGAGAGTAATCAGAGACTTCATCAGACGTTCCAGGAATTTTGCACTCGACATGCCGGCTGGCTCGATGACTATGCCTTGTTCCGCGCTTTGAAGGATGCGCACGGCGGCATAGCGTGGAACGGATGGGATCCCGCGCTGGTGCGAAGAGAATCGGTTGCGATCCGCGCAGCGCAAGACCAACTCAGGGAGCAGATCGAAGCGCAGAAGTTTTATCAGTTTCTTTTCTTTGGACAGTGGTTCAACCTCAAGAGCTATTGCAATGATCGAGGCATAAGGATCATCGGCGATATTCCGATCTTTGTGGCGCACGATTCTGCTGACGTCTGGACCAACCCGGATCAGTTCAAGCTTAATCCGGACGGAACGCCGGTGGTGGTGGCCGGGGTGCCGCCTGACTATTTCAGTAAGACGGGTCAGTTGTGGGGGAATCCGCTTTACAACTGGGAGCGCATGCTGGCGGATGGGTTTGCCTGGTGGATCGAGCGGGTTCGGGCCACTCTACGGACGGTCGACGTGGTGCGCATCGATCACTTCCGCGGTTTTGTCGCGTGCTGGGAGATTCCCGGCGGCGACCAGACCGCTGAACGCGGACGTTGGGTCGAAGCTCCGGGAAGGGAATTGTTCATCGCCATTCGCGACGCGCTGGGTGAACTGCCAATCATCGCAGAAGATCTGGGGGTCATTACTCCTGAAGTAGAAAAGCTGCGGGATGATTTCGGATTTCCCGGAATGCGGATTTTGCAGTTTGCGTTCAGCAGCGACCCAAAGAATCATGATCTGCCTCATAACTATCATTCGAACGTAGTAGCCTATAGCGGAACGCATGATAACGACACGACCGTGGGGTGGTTCCAGAGCGTCGCCGGCGAAGGGTCAACTCGCGATGCCGCCCAGATCGAAACTGAACGCGAGTTTTGTCTCAACTATCTTAATTCCGAGGGCAAAGAGATTAGTTGGGATTTCATTCGTGCCGTCTGGTCCTCTGTCGCTGATACTGCGGTCGTGCCTTTGCAGGATTTGCTGGGGCTGGGGACGGACGCGCGGATGAATCTGCCGAACAGCACCGCGGGTAATTGGTCGTGGCGCGTGAAGGCCGGCGCCTTGAATGATGAACTTGCTAAGAGATTGAGAGACCTGACTGCTCTGTATGGCAGAATTGCGGAGGTCGAGGAGAAGTAATGAGACGAGCGGAACACTCAGAGGTTCAGGCGCGCTCGGAGAGGGACGATAAGGAGAATCGGGCCTCGCACTTTGCCCTTAAATTCATCTTCGCCGCGCTGACTCTTCTGCTAACCGTCCAACTCTGCTTCTCTCAAAACACTCCTCGAGTACTCAAGGTCGATCCGCCGAGTTGGTGGGCAGACCACTCAATCAACCCGGTGCGTTTGTTGATACGGGGAGCTAATCTTGGTGACGCGCGTGTCGCCGGCGCCGAAGGGCTGCGGGTGGGCGCAACCAGCATAAACGCAGCGGGCACGTACCTGTTCGCCGACGTTCAGATCGATCCGCAGGCAAAGGCGGGCTTACGTCATTTAAAGATCGTTACGTCCGTCGGATCAACTGAGGCTTCCTTCGAGATTTTGCAGTCTTTGTCCGTGGCCGGACACTTCCAGGGCTTCTCGCCCGACGATGTAATCTACCTGATTATGATCGATCGTTTTAGTGACGGCGATCCTGCAAACAATGATCCTGCGCAAGCGCGCGGGCTCTATGATCGGGCGAATAAGTTTTACTATCATGGTGGCGATCTGCAGGGGATCATAAATCACCTGCCCTACCTGAAAGATCTCGGCGTGACCGCGCTGTGGCTGACGCCGTGGTACGACAACTACGATCGGCTAAACGAAATCGAGCTGAAAGACGGGAAGCCGTGCACTGGTTTTCACGGCTACAATCCTCAGGACTTTTACGGGGTCGAAGAACACTTTGGCAATCTTGCCAAGCTGCGTGAGTTAATTGCCGCCGCGCATAAACTCGGACTGAAGATCATCCAGGACGAGGTCGTTAATCACACCGGCCCGTATCATCCATGGGTTGACGATCCACCCACGCCGACCTGGTTTAACGGCACCAGGGCGCATCACCTGAAGAATGTCTTTCAGACGTGGACGCTCCATGATCCGCGCCCCGTCAAGAGCTTAAAAAAAGAGACCATGGAGGGCTGGTTCCTCGATTTTCTTCCCGATCTGAATCAGCACGATCCGGAGGTGGCGCGCTATTTAATTCAGAACACGCTTTGGTGGATTGGCGTAACCGGGCTTGATGGCATTCGCATGGACACCTGGCAATATGTGCCGAATACTTTTTGGCGCCAGTGGACTGCGGCAATCAAGCGCGAGTATCCAAAGTTTGCCGTCGTCGGCGAAGTGAAGGATGGCGACGTGGTCCATGCGTCTTACTTCCAGGGTGGCGTAGTGCGTGACGGTTCCGATTCGGGTCTTGATTCGCTGCTGGATTTTCCGCTCTTCTATTCAATTCGTCACGCTTTCGCCGAAGGCAAGAACCTCGATGAAGTCCCAAAGACCCTGGCCAAGGATTATCTTTACTCAAACTCGGACATACTGGTGACACTGCTTGGCGGCCATGATGATGGGCGCTTCATGAGCGAGAATGGCGCCACGGTAGCCGGCCTTAAACTAGCCAACGCATTTGTTCTGACGACTCGGGGTGTGCCTCAGCTCTACTATGGTGACGAAATCGCGATGACTGGTCCGGACGAGCCAACTGCGCGCGCTGACTTTCCGGGCGGCTTTCCTGGCGATAAGAAAAACGCGTTCACCAGAGAGGGCCGATCGCCAGAGGAGCAGGATTTGTTCGATTATGTACGCAAGATGGCGCATCTGCACACTGAGCTATTGCCGTTGCAGCGAGGCGAGTTGGTTAGTCTTCATGTCTCAGCTCAGCAGTATTGTTACGCGCGCAAAACGAAAACCAGCGTGGTGTTGGTGGCAATCAACAATGATGCGAACCCCGCGACGATTGAATTCGAAATAACGCCTGTTGGGTTGGCGAATGGCGATCAATTAGTCGATCGCCTGACGCTCGGCAAAGAAGTCAAAGTCAAGAATGGGAAGCTCAGCGTGATGTTGTCACCGCGCTCGGTGGCGCTATTCGTACCGCAATGATTATCCGAGGTTGCGAGAGTTGCGGCTCTGCCGCAGCACACTGCGGAAAGGCTTTGCCTTTCCGGGCCGGCTCAATAGATTTAAAGCGAGAGGCTGTGCCTCTCGCTTTTTCCGAGGCATAGCCTCGAAGGAACAAGTTAGTAACTTTCGGTAAGGCGGAGCCTTACCGCAATGTGCGGCGGCGAAGCCGCACCAGAGAAAAGCGTCGAAAGCTCGCACGTCGAGCAACATTCACGGATCGATGTCGATGAAGAATAAACCAATCTCAGATCAGGTGGCGCTGGTGACCGGCGGTGGCACAGGCATCGGCCGCGCCTTCACTGAGGCCCTGGCAACGGCCGGGGCCCGTGTGGTCATAGCCTCGCGGAGGGAAGAAGTTCTACGACATACGGCTGAGGAACTTAATCTAAAGCTCGGCGCAGAGAAAGTATTCCCCTACGCATTCGACATTCGCGAACGCCGACTGATCGACGCCCTGGTGGGACATGTAGTTGCAGAACACGGAGCGCTGGACATCCTCATCAATAATTCCGGTCTGGCAGTTCCCGAGACAGCTGATCAAATCTCCGAAGAAGGTTGGGACAAAGTAATGGACACTAATCTTCGCGGCGTGATGCAGATTGTTCGTTCGGCCCTGCCGGTCATGATTGCCAATGAATTTGGCGACATCGTCAACGTCTCTTCACAGGCTGGAAAGCACGGGTACGCGGACGTCCCGTCGTATTGCGCATCGAAGTTTGGTTTGCTGGGATACGCTGAGGCATTGCGCGATCACGTGCGCAAGGCCGACGCCAATATTCGGGTCTTCAATTTCTGCCCCGGCCTGGTTGATGTTGAGAACAGCGCTGTAGGGGCAGAACCGAAGCCGGGATTCGTTCACGTGTCGAACATGGCGCGTAGCTTAATGTATGCACTTTCGCTCGATCGCGACGTAGTGTTGGAAGATCTGAATCTATATGCGCGATAGAGCGATCCAATGCGGCTATGCCGCCTGATGTGCGGAAGGCCTACGGCCTTCCAAAGTTTGGATGGCGGTTATCGGGCTGCGCCAGATGGTTGATCGTAGAATGATGGGCGTAGCCCAGACGAAAATCAAAACCTGCGACGGAAGGTCGGAGACCTTCCCCGCATCAAGCGGCACAGCCGCGACCATCATACATAGGCAATAGCCTCGAGGAGTAAGCCGATGCAAAAACCACGCTTGAGCTTCTGGCAGATCTTCAACATGAGTTTTGGGTTTATGGGTATCCAGTTTGGTTGGGGTCTCCAGCTTGCCAACATGAGCGGCATTTACACCTACCTCGGCGCTAGTCCGGATGCTGTGCCGCTGCTTTGGCTCGCGGGACCGATGACAGGGTTGCTGGTGCAACCCATCGTCGGTTCAATGAGTGATCGAACGTGGAATAGGCTGGGACGTCGTCGCCCCTACTTCCTTACCGGCGCAATCGTCGCCAGCGTTTCGTTGTTCTTCATGCCGGATTCTTCCGCGCTGTGGATGGCCGCCGGACTGCTTTGGATTCTGGATGCCAGCATCAACGTCAGCATGGAGCCGTTCCGCGCCTTCGTTGCCGACAAACTAAATGTCGAGCAACGAACTGCGGGCTTCGTAATGCAAAGCTTCTTCATTGGCGTCGGGGCGACGATGGCGAACGCTTTGCCCTGGCTGTTCAGGCAATTTGGTGTGACGGGCACAACTCTCAGCGGCATTCCCCTTACGGTGCAGTACTCTTTCAAGATCGGCGCCGTCGTCTTTCTGCTCGCCGTGCTGTGGACGGTCTTCACAACCAAAGAATATCCGCCCGAAAACATGAAAGAGTTTGAGCACATGCGTCGGCAGACCTACGGCAACGCGACCGGTCTCGCGAAAATATTCCGAGTCATAGCCGAGCTGCTGCGAGAGATTTCCAGCGCCTTCGCCAATATGCCGAATACTATGAAGCAGCTCGCCATTGTTCAGATTTTTACCTGGCTCGGATTGTTCTGCATGTGGATGTTCTTTGGCCTGACCGCCTCTTATCGTGTTTTTGGCGCCGCTAATGCAAGCGACACTCGCTTTGCCCTGGGACAGGAATGGGGCGGCAATGCCTTTGCCATCTACTCGATCGTTTGCTTCGTTGTCGCATTTCTGCTGCCGAAATTAGCGGCTGCTACGAGCCGCAAGACAGTGCACGCAATCTCGCTTATCTGTGGTGGCGTGGGGCTGTTGTCGGTTTACTTCATCCAGGACAAATGGGTACTGCTCGTCACTATGGTCGGCGTAGGCATAGCCTGGGCTTCAATCCTTTCGATGCCTTACGCCATTCTGTCAGGCGCGCTGCCTGCGGCCCGGATGGGTGTCTATATGGGCATCTTCAACTTTTTCATCGTCATACCGGAGATCATCGCATCTCTGTTTTTCGGACGCATTATTCGCGCTATCTTTGGCCCGAACAGTACGATTGCACCGCTCTACATGGTGATGGCGGGCGGAGTGTTCATGTTGATCGCTGCGGCGTTGGTAACTGTGGTGAGCGATGTAGCCGTTCGCAGCGTCCCGAAAGAGGCGGTAATTGAAGGCGACAAGCATGAGTTGTTAACCGTGCCGGGATCGGTGCAGCCGGTGCCCAGCACTGGATTGATTGATGAAGAGTGATGTCGAGTGTCAGCGGACAGCCCGTACAGTAGGGAGTAAACCGCCGCACTGACCGGGATAAGAAGGAAAAGTATCAATGTGGGGTAAGCCGATAACCAAATTATCCAAAATTCTTCTTCTCGGCATGGTATTTCTCCTTGCCTCGAATTCTTACCGAAGCGCAGCCCAGCAACCGGCGCGTGATGTCGCGAAAGAGTCCGCTCGCCCGGCGCGAGATTGGGTGCGCGACGGCGTGATCTATGAAATCTACCCGCGTGCGTTTTCTGCTGAAGGAAACTTCAGCAGTATCACTGCGCAACTTGATCGGCTGAAGAACCTCGGCGTTACGATTCTTTGGCTGATGCCGATTCATCCGATTGGCCAGGAAAAGAAGAAGGGAACTATCGGCAGTCCTTATGCAGTGCGCGATTACTATGGCGTCAACCCCGACTATGGCAGCAAAGACGATCTCAAACGTTTGATCAGCGAAGCGCACAAGCGGCGCATGAAAGTAATCATCGACATCGTTGCTAATCACACTTCATGGGACAGCGTGATGATGAAATGGCCCGAGTTTTATCGACACGATGCCGGCGGCAAAATCACCTATCCGCACGACTGGTTCGATGTGGCGCAGTTGAATTATGACAACCCAAAGTTGCGCGAGTACATGATTGAGATGCTCAAGTTCTGGATTCGCGAATTTGATCTCGACGGCTTTCGCTGCGACGTGGCAGGCGACGTCCCGACCGACTTCTGGGAAAGGGCGCGAGCGGAACTGGAAAAGATTAAACCGGACATTTTCATGCTGGCCGAAGCACACAAAGCGGACCTCGAGGTGAAAGCATTCGAGGTCGATTACTCCTGGCCTTTGCACAGCGCGCTGACCGACGTCTTGCAGGGACGCGGCCGGGCTTCTGATTTGCGCGCGGCCTGGGAAGATGAAGTTAAAGAGTGGCCGCGAGGCGCGCTGCACATGCGTTTCTCAGACAATCACGACGAACGACGGGCCATCGCGCGTTTCGGGGAACCGGCCGCTCTCGCCGCTTCCGCCTTTGTCTTCACTCTGGATGGAGTACCCCTGCTTTACAACGGGATGGAAGTGGGTGACACGACCGAGTCGGGCGCGCCTGCTCTCTTTGAAAAGCTGCCGGTGTTCTGGCCCATAGCTGAACGCAGGCCTGAGTTCCCGCGCTTTTATCAAAGAATGATCGCTCTGCGCCAGGCCAGCAATGCGCTGCGGCGCGGTTCGCTTGAATGGCTGCACAATTCAGACGAGTCCCGAGTCGTGACCTACGTCCGGCGCGGCATCAACGACGAAGTACTGGTGGCGATTAACTTTTCGAATCAGCCTTTCCTCGGAGTCGTCGAAGCTGGTAATTCGTCGACCTATTCCGAGATTACTCCCCAGGTGGGGCCGCCCCAGCCGCCCGATGCGCCAGTTGTTGAGAATTCTGCACGGAAACGTTCGGTGGGTTCGCCCGCAATTTCACTTCCGGCATGGGGCTATCGGATCTTTGAACGGGAGTTGAGGTAAGAACTCTTCACGCCGCCTTGCGGACCCGGGTCTTCGCTGCCGGCTTAACTATATATTTCACCAGACCTGCCATTTGCAGAGCGCGCGGAATCTCAGCATTGCGCATGAACCAGCGCCAGACGTTTCCGCTGCGAGCGTTCTCGGCGCTCAATAGAATGATTCCCACATTGATACCGATCACGTCACTGTCAGTCCATCCGGTGTTGGGATTAAAAGCATCGACGAATCCATAACGGCCATAGACGCGGTCGCCAAACCTCGCGCGCATCTCGCGCAACGCCGCCAGGCTAAGCTCAGGCGTGAACATCAACGAGCCCCCAGCGGCTGCCGGAACCAAGGTACCGTCGATGGCCGGATCGAGCGGAGGTCCGCCCCAGGCCAGATACCCTTTCGCGCTGTCTGAAGCCGTAATCCCCCAGATGTTAGCGCTGTAGCCCGGGAACTCCCGGGACAAGTTCATGCAGAAGGCCCGATGCGCGAGCGTGGCTTCAATCGAATTCTTAAAATAATCGATGTGGTCGCCGGCAGTTTCTCGACGCTGGCGGTAATCAATCCAGGCGTGCGCGTACTGATGCATGAACAGGGGCACCCCGACAGTGGTGAAGTATGCGTGGCCTTCGTAGCGGTAGCGATCGCGCCACAGAGCGTACCAGGAACGCGGCGAGATGCCGTGTGCCGGCGAGCCGATGGCCAGGAGATAGAGAATCGTGTCTTCGCTGAAGGTGTCCCAGCGCGGTTTAAGAAAGCCCGTTTCCGGTTTCCAGCCGTGCGAAAGAAGCAGAGCTTCACCGTTGAGCATCCAGCGAAAGTCGACACGTTCGTAGATCAAAGCAGCCAGGTCGTTGATTTCCCGATCATCGCGAAAATATTGACGCGCCGTAAGGACGCCTCCGAGCAGCAGCGCCGTGTCTATCGAAGAGACTTCGCTG
>Ga0137401_10000832_pt1 | contig 12753 bp, 9 predicted proteins | sample CZOMad1_1_16fung_FD_108286 | JGI IMG/M metagenome (GOLD analysis project Ga0137401, IMG submission 108286) | Vadose zone soil fungal communities from Angelo Coast Range Reserve, California, USA - CZOMad1_1_16fungal (Illumina Assembly) | ecosystem: Environmental > Terrestrial > Soil > Vadose zone...
CCCCGTGACGTTCACTTCCTTCAAGTTCCTCCTCATCCTCCCGCTGATCGTCGGGCTGTACCACGCTGTACCCGTTCGCTGCCGAGTTCTGTTCCTGCTCGTTGCATCCTACGTCTATCTCGCTTCATTCAGCCTTCGCGCAGCTATCGCTCTGGCGATGGCAACGGTCTTCGCCTTCTTGGCCGGTAAGGCGGCGGGCAACCAGAAATCGCCGCAGCGCGCCTACCTCGCCTTCCTATCCGCAATCTCGCTCCTCACCCTCTGGTTGTGTTTTTTCAAAGCCGCAGCAGTTCTCCCTCTCGGAAGCTTCGGAAAGCTCGCCGCTCCCCTCGGCCTCTCCTACTACACGTTCAAACTGATGAGCTACGTCATCGATGTCTACTGGGGCAAGATCGAGCCCGCCCGCAGCTTCACCCAATTCGCCATGGCCATCGCCTTCTTCCCACAAATCACCGCGGGCCCAATCCACCGCCCCGCCGACTTCCTAACCCAACTCCCCCCCGCGCGCGCAGCCCTCTGGATGGGCCTCTCGCGCCTGGTCTGGGGCTTGGGCAAGAAATTGTTAGTAGCTGACAATCTAGCCCCCACCGTCAACTACATCTTTGCCCACACTCACGCTCTGCACGGAACCAGCCTGCTAACAGGCTTCTACCTCTTCCCGCTCCAGATGTACGCAGATTTCTCTGCCCTCACCGATATCGCGCTCGGCCTCGGCCTGATGTTCGGCATCGTCGGCCCGGAAAACTTCAACCGCCCCTTCACCGCCTCCAGCATCAGCGACTTCTGGCGCCGCTGGCACATGTCGCTCACCAACTGGCTGGCCGACTACGTATTCACCCCGCTCCGCATGGCCACCCGCTCCGCCGGAACCGCAGGCCTCGCCCTCAGCGTCACGATCAACATGCTCGCCGTCGGACTGTGGCATGGGTTCACCTGGGGATACTTCGCATTTGGCGCCATCAACGCGGCCTACTTAGCCGTGGACGTGCTCACGGCACGCAAGCGCGCCACCTTCTTCAAGGTCCGTCCGAATCTGGATTGGCTGGGCACTTGGATGGGACAACTGCTAACGCTCCATCTGTTCTTCGCTGCGATGGTGTTCTTCCGCGCGCGAACCGTGGGCGACGCTGCCTGGGTCCTGTCGCATATGTGGCGCGGCGCGGGAACCATGGGGTCAGCCTCGACCCTGGCGGCTGGCGGAACCACCGCGCTGCTACTGGGCCTGACAGGATATGCAATCCTGGAACTAGCCGAACGCTACCGCCCCGACCTGTGGTGGGCGCGAGTCGAACCGGCTGTACCAGCGTGGACGCGATGGACCGTCCGATGTGCCCTGGGAACATGTATCGTGGCCGCGTTCTTTCTGCTCACAGTTCGGCCCGGAAGCCAGGAGACCTCGTTCCTGTATCAGGTGTTCTAATTTGTTTTACAGGTGGCTGGGATGGGGGCGCGCTCGCGAAGTCGTTGAAGATGACAGGCGGGAAGATACAGGCGAAAAGAAGACGACAAGCAAAAAGAAGATGACAAGCAAAACTAATGAGCGGAAAGATTTGCTCGTGGCAAGCGCTCCCTTACGGCTTTTGGGCGGCGCAGGGCTTCAGCCCTGCGATAGGTTCACTAGTTACGGGCGGCTTTAGCCGCTGAGGTAAGGCTTGGAAATCAACAGGCACTCGGATGGAAGCACCAACATGGACGAATCGAAAATCACACTCGCAAAACGCGCCGGTATAGCCGTGATCCTGCTGATCGTGTGGCTAGCCTGGGTCGAGGCCGCCTGCTTCGCCCGCTTGCGCATGGCTAGCACCGACACCGACATCATTCCGCGCGCTCACCTTCAGGCCATCTACAAAGATGCCCCATGGGTCAACGCCCTGGCGGACGAATGGAGACCTTCCAACCTCTTTAGCTACGAGGCCTACGTCGGCTGGGAGCGTAAGCCCTTTCGCGGACAAACCATCAACATCGACGAGACCGGAATCCGCAAGAGCCAACCCTCGCATTGCGATGATGCCGGCGGCAAAGTGTTCACAATCTGGATGTTCGGCGGCTCAACGATTTGGGGAGCCGGCGTCCCCGACTGGCTCACCATTCCCTCTCTGTTCTCGCAGAAATTCGAGCACGACAACCGCCCAGTCTGTATCCGCAACTACGGCGAAAAAGCCTGGGTCAACACCCAGGAGATCGTCAAGCTCACCCTGGAACTCAAGCGCGCCCCGCACAAACCGGATCTCGTAATCTTCTACGACGGCCCAGCCGACGTTTACGAAACCTATCAATCGGGACAGGCGGGTCTGCACCAGAATTTCTCTGACACCAAGCAGACGCTGGAGAACCGCGCATCCTCGGGATCGGGAACCTTCCGCTATCTTCTGGAAACCAACACAGCCAGAGTCCTCTTGCCGCGTCGCCAACAACTTGCGCGATCTCCCCTAAGCACGGACGCCTTGGCCCGAGCCACCGTGCAGTGCTATCTCGAAAACGTCCAATTCGTCCAGGCCCTCGCCCGCGAGTACAAGTTCCAACCTTTCTTCTTCTGGGAACCCACGCTCTCCACCGGAAACAAACATCTGACCCCTGGCGAGGAGGAAGCCCGCGCCACGGCCAGAAAGCAAACGCCCGGCCTCGAGGAAGCGAATCAAGCCGCCTACGCCTTGCTCAAGAACGAAGCCAAGCCCCCGGTATTCCCAATCGCCGACGCCCTGGATTCCGCCACCGCCACCGTCTACTTCGACGAAGCCCATGTGACTGCCGAAGGCAACCGCCTGATCGCCGAGAGAATGTACAACACCATCCAGCAAACCCATCGCTAAGGAAGCCTTAGCGGAAGCCTCGAAGCTATTTCTTCGCATTGTCATCCTGAGCGCAGCATTCGCGCGCACCAGCGCGGGAATGGGCAGTCGAAGGCCCCCTGCACCTTCTCCTATGTCGGATTCTTGCAAGCTTTCTCACCGTTCAGCGTCTCGATACGGGCTTCTTCAAAAAGCTTATCTTTGCGTTCACACCTCCACCCGCTTTCCAACAAGTTCCTCGAACCCGGCCCCTCTCCGCGCCAATTTTAAGAACCCATTTCTCCTCCAGCGTCGTCAAACCACACAGGGCCGTGCCCCTATTCGCAAACATCCAAATCCTCGGAGAGAACAATGCAGAGAAGTAAACCGTTACTGCCTCTAGCCCTTGCCGCCCTGCTCGTCAACGCCGCTACGGCTCAGACGCAAACTTGGAACATCGATCCCAACCACACCGCCGCGCAGTTTTCCGTGCGTCATCTGGGCATCTCTACAGTACGTGGAGCTTTCACTAAGGTCAGCGGCACTGTGCAGTACGACCCTGCCAATCCCACCAAAACCGTCATCGACGCCAGCATCGACGCCAACTCCATCGACACCCGCGTCGAAATGCGCGATAAAGATCTCCGCAGCGATCACTTTTCGACGTAGCCAAGTACCCCGCCCTCACCTTCAAGTCCAAGAAGGTAGAAGCGGCAGGCGCCGGTAAGCTCAAAGTCACTGGCGATCTCACCATCAAGGGCGTCACCAAGGAAGCCGTTCTCGATGTGGAAGTCCCCGGAGCCCCCATCAAGGATCCCTGGGGCAACCAGCGCATGGGCACCTCCGCCTCCACCAAAATCAACCGCCAGGACTTCGGCGTCAGCGCCGACAGCGGCATGGTCGGCGACGATATCCCCATCACGATCGACCTGGAAATGATCGTCCCCCAACCCAAGTAGCTGCCAAATAACTTGTCATCCCGACCGGAGTGGAGGAACCTGCTCTTCCGCTGAAGGTGCCCCCTCGTCTCGCACGCTCTATTTCCCAAACGCTTCCGGAGGATCAAACCAGCACTGCTCCCGAAACGCCTCATCCGGAATCCTCCCGCCGTCCCATTCCAGCAAAGACGTAATCGTTGCCGACGCCATCCCCCCGTCCGCCGAATCAAAAATCAGCACCACGCCCTCCACAGGTCCGGTAACCACGCTCTCCTGTGTCGCCAACCGCACCGCCGCCCTCTGAAACATCGCCCGCGCCGCCTCCCATTTCTGAGCTGCACTGGTAGGCCCAGTTCCCGTCGGCGCCAGCGAATAAATCCGCACCGATTTCCCCCGCAGTGGTGCCCAATCCCCCGGGTAGCTGTTCACCTCCTGCCGCGTCAGGCGGAATGCGGAACTGGAAGCGCTAGATACGGACGAAACGGCGGAGGCAGACGCCCCTGCGTTCGGCCTAGCCGCTGTCGAAGCAGCGGTCGTGGACGGCAATACGGCAGGCGCCGCCAGCGAACCTGTCCTGGCCGGAAGTTCCAAATCTGGACCTCTTATCCACCCCCGCGAAAGCCCGGAAATCTGCACATGTACCCATTCTGAACTGGTATTCAGCACTTGAAACTCATCTTGCGCATCGGCCAAAAACAATACGTCCCCTTGCTCCGATGGCCGCGAATACACTGGAGTCTTCCCCTTCCTCACCGCCGCCAGGTCCGTCGGATGCGTCTGATTCCGCAAAATCTCTTCCAGATTCTTCGCCTCCTCGCGCAACGCCTGCGCTTGGCCGACGGAATCACGGCCGCCAGGCGTTCCCGCAGCCGCCGGCTCTCCCGAACCACGGGGCGGCAGCGAGACGACGCCCGGACGCGGCACCGCAAACAAGGGATTCGGAGTAACAGCTTTCGCAGCCGGTGTTGCAGAGGATGTTGTTGCAGGTGTTGTTGACAATGCCGTTGCAGCAGCCACCGCAGGCGCGCCACCAGCCTTTTGCGCCAACCAATCCTCCAGACGCTCAAACAAATCCGTCTCCAGCCGCCCATTCGAAGCCAACTCCCGGTACCCCGATTGCGCCGGAGTTGCACCCGCGAACCATGCCGTAATGCGAGCCCGAACTCGCACCGCCGAACCAGACGGCCTGGGCAGAACATCCACCGCATATGTATAGTGCGCCCTCTGTATGCGGTCCAGCGGCAGACTCTGGTCAGCAATAAAGCCATCCGCCGTAGGCAACCGCCCCCCGGCCGCTACCTGCAAGGCGCGCAACGCACCTTCCACTTCCGCCTTGGAAGCCGCGAAGCTGCGTTCCTGCGGTCCGCTCTGCCCCCCAACCTGCCCGCCCACCTGCGCGAACGATGCAGCCGCCAGCAGCGAGACCAGGACCAACCGTCGGCAGCCCTGTCTCAAGGCAAAGCCTCCAACTGGCTGCGCTGAATCCACCCCGTGTGCCCATCCGTGGTCTGCACGCCGTACCAATACGGCGTGAGGATGACGATAGCAACCTCAGCATTCGCCGGCACCGCCTGAATCGTGGTCGCCGTGTGAAACGGCGCGGATTTCAGGGCTGCGCCCGAGGCCTTCACGCGGGCTTCCACCTGGTGCCGGAGCTGATTGACCCGCTGTTCCAATTCCGCCACGGAACCAGAGAGAGCTGACGAAACCTCTTGCGGACTGAGCCGGGTAGGCCCAGGCACGGGAGCCGCAGCAGTGACGGCCTCAGTTTTCGTCGCCTCCTGCTTCCCTTTTTCCGCCGCCGCAGCCGCTACACCAGACTCTTCCTTGGCCTCTTCCAGCGCTTCCCTCTCGCGTGCCTGAATGCGGTTCAGATGCTGCTGCACCTGCCCAAACTCCGCACTCTCCACCGCGCCTTCCGAGGGATGGACAGCCCGCCGGGCCGACTCAATAAAAACAGCGTCCACGCGAATGCTGACAGTGCCAGGATTCACCGCCCGCACAACGTACCGCACGGTGATGCTGCCACTGTCCTCGGTATCTTTGAAGTGCCGCGGAGCCAGCACATCGTTCACAACTTTGTAGAAGGTTTTTCCTTCGGAGACGTCTTTCCCAAATGCGGAGGACGTGTCCACCAGCCGGGCCCCGGCCAGCGTCTTATCGTGTTCGTAAACATACGTTCCGTACACCGTCGGGTCCGACGCCACTTCTTCCACCGCCTTCAGCGCGTCCGCAAGAGTAGCCGTCACCTCGATATGGGTGCCGGGTGCCGATGCCGTTTTCTCCTTGATTTTGGCGGCTGCCGGGAGTATCCACAGAACTACAAGCACCGCCGCCAGACAGGCCGCGCCCCAGGAGTGGAACAGGGCAATCGGGGTGCGTCCACTTGGGTGCTGTGAGAAACTTCGCATGGCTGAATACGTGCCGTCTTGATCGAGACTATACACGGGCCAAGGTCCGCGCGCGAGGATGCCCAGGCTCCAACCTAGCCACGCCGTCACCCAAATCGGATGAACCAAGGCAGGAAGCCCCACGCCGCGCAAAACCATGTAGCCTGTGTCCAGAACCCTGTGTCCAGAACTCGAGGAATCGTTAACCTCCGGGGAAAATGGGGAATTGCCGAGTTCCCCGTAAGCACAAAACCACAAGGAAATCTTGGGCATACGATATGAGTGACAATTATTTTACAAATTATTTGCATTTCTAAGACAAACGTCCTAATATTCCCGTCGGCCAGTAGGTAGGTGTCAGGTGGTCCTACCAGTCAGGCCCGGGCTCTGGAGGTAGTGTCTTGCCAATAACTTCGTCGTTTTGGCGGTGTTGTTCCAAATTCGTTGAGCCGATATTCCGCCTCGCGCCTATTCCTTCCTCGTTCGGCCCTTCGCTTCTCAAGCTTCTCTCTCATTTTCCGATGCTTCTCTCAGGAGACGGTATGCACACACGCAATGTACGTGGTCGCCGCCAGGAAGCGGCTCTCGGCTCTTGGTCCTTCGCTCTTTTCACGCTGGCTTTGTTCATCGTTTCGGCGAGCCCGCGGGCGCAGGCCATTCCTGCATTCGCACGAAAGTATGGCCTCCCCTGCTCCGCCTGCCATGAGGCTTGGCCCAAACTCAACAATTTCGGCCAGGTCTTCAAAGACAACGGCTACCAGCTCGGCAACGATAAGGACGCCCCGATTTTCCACGAGCCGGCGTACTGGCCCGTCAGCTTCCGCATTACACCCAACTGGCACCGCGAGAACACCGACAAGGTGTTAGTCGATCAAGCCGCATCCGGCGTGCAAGGCATTACGACGCATGGCTTCGATCTCTCGGGCCTAGACATCCTGACCGCCGGCACCTTGAACAAGAACATTTCCTTCCTGTTGGTTCCGTCGGCGGACAGCACCGGAGCTTTTCACTTTGAGTCAGCTTGGGTACGCTTCGACAATTTGCTGAAGACCTCCTGGCTCAACGTGAAGATGGGCAAGATGGAATTGGATAACGTCTTTTCGGAAAAACGGAACCTGACGCTCTCCAACACCGGCGGCCCCTACCAGATTTACCACTACCAGCCGCTCACCTCTGTTTCCGCGCAGACGAGTCCCTTTGGCATCGGCGACAACCAGATTGGCCTCGAAGTCATGGGCCATTCCAAAAACAGCTATACCCGCTATTCGGTCTCGGTGCTGAGCAGCGTCGATGGCAATGTCGGCCTGCCCACCAGCAATTCTTACGATGTCTTCCTTGCGGGCAGCCAGGCCTTTGAAGTGGGCGGGCTCGGCCTGCAGAGGGTGGGCGGCTTCGCCTACTTTGGACGGCTGCCTACGTACTTTCTGAATTCTGGTGGGACGCCCATCGCCGGCGACGGCCAAGGCAATAAACCATTCGAGCGCATCGGGTTTTATGGCATGTGGTACCTGAAGAAGCTGGATATCACGACCATGTTTACGCACGGCATGGAAGACAAATACCTGGCCACCGGCGCCGCCACGGACGGATCCGTTCCGTTGCCTGCGGGCGCCCGTGACGCGACCTGGAATGGTGCACTGATTGAAACCCACTTCACCTTGAACCCGCGCTTCATCATCGTGAATCGCTACGAAGCGATTCGCATGTCGCAGCAGCCGCTACCGGACGACCCCACGACCAATCCTTCGGACCTCGGAAACATCGATGCATTCACCATCGGGGCGCGCTATTACCCGTTCATGCATAGCCGCGACGGCTTTGCCATTCACCCGGAATACTCAATCCTGCGCACGCGCGGCGGGTTTACCGATCCCACGGACGCGCTCAAGGATTCGACCACCAGCAGCCTATTCTTAGGCTTTGATTTTATTTTCTAACTGGCAACTCCTAACTGAGCACCTCAAGGACACGTATCATGACAAGAACCTTCAATCGCGCGATGTGGATGAGCCTTTTGCTGAGCCTGATTTGTCTTATTTTGGTTTGCGCCATCCCGGCGCGGGCTCAGGAGACGCGTGTGGGCAAGCTAACCGGCCATGCTGCCGCTGGCAAGCAGAACTACCAGCGCTGGTGCATTGGCTGCCATGGGCCGTACGGTGACGGCAACGGAGAGAACGCGCAGTGGATCGAGCCGAAGCCGCGCGACTTTGCGGCGGCAGTATTCAAGTGCCGCTCCACACCAACCGGCACCCTCCCGACGGACGAGGATCTCTACAACTCTGTCGCCCGCGGCTTCACCAACTCCAACATGCCCCACTGGGATCCGCTGACCAAACAAACCCGCATCGACCTCGTCGCCTACATCAAAACCTTCTCTGACCGCTGGAAGACCGACAAACCCGGCGACATCCTGAAGATCCCAGCCGAACCGCCTGTCACCATCCAAAGCATCGCTCACGGCTCCGAACTCTTCCAGAAGCTCGAGTGCTGGAAGTGCCACGGCCAGCAGGGTCGCGGCGATGGACCCTCCGCTTCCACCCTCACCGACAGCAAGGACAACCCTATCCGCCCCTACAACTTTGCCGCCGGTACCGATGACTCCCGCTTCAAATGCGGAAACACCAATCAGGATATTTACAAAATCTTCATGACCGGCGTCGACGGCACGCCCATGCCTTCCTTCAACGACGTGATCCAGCCCAACGACGCTTGGGACCTGGTCCACTACCTGCGCACGCTGCAAATCAACCGTCACAGCAAGGAAAATGAAGTCCTGCGCGCCGCCGGTGGTAAAATTCCGAAAACTGAAACCCCGGCAACACCTCCAGCATCTCAGCCCGCACCCCAGCCTGACGCAAAACCTCAGGGTGGCCGAAAGTAATAAATAAAGGTAGAACTTTAAAATTTCAGAAGGAGCAAGCCCGCCATGCGGTCCACAAAGGTTTTCATAACATCCGCCCTATTGCTGTGCCCGAGCCTAATGCTCGCCGGCACCGTGAGCGGCAAAATCACCTACACCGGCACCCCGGCCAAGCCGAAGACGATTGACATGTCCAAGGAACCCAACTGCGCCAAAGCCTACACGACCCCGCCGCTAACGGAATCCGTGGTGACCGGCGCCGGAAACACGCTCGACAACGTAGTCGTCTACATCTCCGCCGGAGCCCCAGACGAAAAATCCGCACCCAGCCAGGCAGTCACCTTCGAGCAGCACAACTGCCGCTACACACCACACGTTCTGGCGATGCAGATCGGCCAGGAACTCAAGGTCGTGAACTCCGACCAGACCTCGCACAACATCCACCCTCTCGCCAAGCTGAACCGCGAGTGGAACAAGTCCCAGCCCCCCGGCACACCGCCGCTCTCTGAGAAGTTCGACAAAGAAGAGTTCATCCCCGTCAAGTGCAACGTACATCCTTGGATGCGCGGCTACTTCGCCGTCCTGAAAACGTCGCACTACGCTATCTCGACGGGCGACGGCAAATTCACCCTGCCGAATCTACCTCCAGGCAAATACACCCTGACCGCCTGGCACGAGGACTACGGCACCAACACCGCCGACGTGACCATCACCGGCAACGAAACCAAAGACGTCGACTTCACGTTCAAGGCGAAGGCCTACTAAATAAAAACGCTGTCATCCCGACCGTAGCAGTTGCTTCGCGAAGCGAAGCAACTGCGAAGTGGAGGGACCTGCTGTAATAAGACTTGTTCCGGTCAGCGCGAGGAATCTGGGTTTAAATAAAGATTTGTCATCCCGACCAACGGGAGGGATCTGCAGTTGCTTTAGGCTTGAAACAGGGCAACGCATGACATCATGCGATGCCAACAACGCTCCAAACAAGAGCGCCTTTAGGCGCTCGAGTCGAAAGCAAGACACACGAGGCAGCATGGGTAAAACATTTGCCATCATCGTTGTCATCCTGGCCATCGCGTCAGCGATCCCCATTGTGCGGCACACCTGGGCGCCGCCCGCCGACATCTCCACCCACGGCCACCTCATCGACGCCCAACTCAACGACACCATGGTCGAGGTCGGCATCTCCTTTCTCGCCGCCCAGTTCGTCCTCGCTCTGTTCGTCTGGAAGTCCTCTTCTCCCAACAGCAAGATCAAAAGCATCCCCGGCGGAGCCACCGGCCTAGTCGTCGCCGCTCTGATCCTCGTTGGCACCGAAGTCATCGCCCTCGGCGCCTTCGGCCAGAAAGCCTGGGCCGAAGTCTACTTCCGCCCCGCCGTCCCCGACGCCGTCCAAATCCAAACCCAAGCCGGCCAGTTCGCCTTTTACTTCCGCTACCCTGGCCCCGACGGCAAATTCGGCCCTCTGCATCCCGACAAGATCGATGAAGGCAACCAGAACTTTTTCGGCCTCGACCCCGCCAACGACGTCGATTCCCGCGACGACATCGTGACCGGCGAACTCGCCATCCCCGTCCACCATGAAATCCATCTCATGATGCATGCGAAGGACGTAGGCCACTCCTTCTATGTCCGCGAACTCCGCATCCAGCAGGATTTCGTTCCAGGCCTGGATCTATCGCTCCACTTCACCGCCACGCAAACCGGCCGCTACGAAATCGTCTGCACCCAGCTCTGCGGCCTCGGACACTACAACATGAAAGCGTACCTAAACGTGTTATCGCAGGAAGACTACGACAAATGGCTCAAAGACAAAGCAGCCCAGCAGTAGAGCATGAAAAGGATTTGTCATTCCGACTAACGGGAGGAATCTGCTCTTGCTTTTTGGAGGAACAGCGCTTCAACCCTAGCAATTAGGGCGGCATTGCTCGAGGGCTTTAGCCTCTGAGGAAGAACGCCGGGTGCCCCACACAAGCCTTCTTTTGGCTTGTGTGGGGATTTCGGTGGCAGATTTTGGGCGGCGCAGGGCTTCAGCCCTGCGATAACAGCATGAAAATTGAGGGGCTTTAGCCCCCGAGGTAAAGTTTCAGGTTCCGGAACACTAACTTCGCACCACAAGAGAAAACAATGGCCGAAGCTTCAACCCACGTCGTACACCACGGACCCCCGACGACCTTCCTCCGCAAATACGTCTTCAGCGTCGACCACAAGGTCATCGGCAAGCAGTACTACGGCCTCGCCCTGGTCGCCGTCTTCGTCGGCATGTTCCTCTCCTGGCTCATGCGCCTGCACCTCATCAACCCCAACGGCAAAATCTGGGGCCTCCATTACCTTTCCGCCGCCGGTGCTCCCGGCGACGTCATGACCCCCGAGTACTACCTTTCCCTCCTGACCATGCACGGGACCCTCATGGTCTTCTTCGTCCTCACCAATGCCCCCTTCGCCGCCTTCGGCAACTACTTCCTGCCCATCCAAATCGGCGCAGAAGACATGGCTTTCCCCCGCTTCAACATGATGTCGTTCTGGACCACGTTCCTCGCGTTCTGTTTCCTGATCGCCGCATTCTTCGTTCCCGATGGCCCGCCCATCTCCGGATGGACCGCCTACGCCCCGCTCAGCGCAGTCGGTTCCGACGCCGGCCCCGGCCTCGGCATGGGACAAACCCTCTGGGGCCTCTCCATCTTCACCTTCTGCATCGGCTCCCTCCTCGGCGCATTGAACTTCATCGCTACCACCCTCGATCTCCGCGCCAAAGGGATGACCCTCGGCCGCATGCCGATCCCGTCGTGGGCCTGGTTCATCACCTCCTGCATCGCGCTACTCGCATTCGCAGTTCTTCTCCCAGCCTGCCTGCTATTAATCCTCGACCGAGTAGCCGGTACCAGTTTCTTCATCCCCGCTGGCCTGGTCATCAGCGATAAGCTCCAACCCCACGCCGGAGGTTCCCCTCTCCTCTGGCAACACCTCTTCTGGTTCTTCGGACACCCCGAGGTCTACATCGCCATCCTGCCTTCCATGGGGATCGTCTCCCACATCCTCATCAACAGCATGCGCAAGCCTCTGCTCAGCCACAAAGTCGTCATCAACTGCATGATCGCCATCGGGTTCCTCAGCTACATGGTCTGGGGACACCACATGTTCGTCAGCGGCATGAACCCCTACTCGTCGCTCGAATTCACCTTCCCCACGCTGATTATCACCATCCCCGCCACAATACTCACCCTGATCTGGCTAGCCAGCCTCTATGGCGCGAAGCTCCGCATCACCACCGCTTCCCTCTTCGCCCTGGGTTTCATCTCGATGTTCGTCAGCGGCGGAGTTAGCGGCCTCTTTCTGGCCCAACCCAGCATCGACATCTACCTCCACGCGACCTACTTCGTCGTGGGCCATTTCCACATGGTCATGGGCGTCGCCTCCCTCTTCGGCGTCTTCGCCGGAACCTACTTCTGGTTCCCCAAAATGACCGGCCGCATGATGTCCGAAACCCTCGGCAAGATCCATTTCTGGATCACCTTCGTCGGCGCTTACTGCATCTTCATGCCGTTCCACTACCTCGGCTTAGCCGGAAACGTCCGCCGCTACTCCGCTTTCACCGACGACTTCCTCATCCCGCTAATCCCCGTCCACCGCTTCATCACCTACGCCGCCATCCTCACCGGCCTCGGCCAGATGATCTTCCTCTACAACCTCATCCACAGCCGCTTCAAAGGCGCCCCCGCTCCGGAGAACCCGTGGGAATGCACCTCCCTCGAATGGTCCGTCCCCTCGCCCCCGCCGTGGGATAACTTCGGCGGACAGCA
>Ga0137401_10000833_pt1 | contig 12750 bp, 4 predicted proteins | sample CZOMad1_1_16fung_FD_108286 | JGI IMG/M metagenome (GOLD analysis project Ga0137401, IMG submission 108286) | Vadose zone soil fungal communities from Angelo Coast Range Reserve, California, USA - CZOMad1_1_16fungal (Illumina Assembly) | ecosystem: Environmental > Terrestrial > Soil > Vadose zone...
AGGGTGTGTGTGACCTTGAGCGCGCACGGCCAATTGAAGGCCTCGCCGACGCCTAGTATGAATCGACAACCGTAAAGCGATGTTACTGTGGTGGCGAGGCCCGTCAACATTCCTGCCAGAGACCACAGGCCTCCCGCGGCAGGGTAAACAATTCGGGGCCCGTAACTGTCCACTAGGAATCCGCCTACGAGCTGGAGAATTCCGTAAGCGTACCGGAAAGCGGCGATGACGCCGCCGAGACCTTCCTTGCTCAGTCCAAAGTCGGTAATGATTTTGTCGGCCGTCAAAGAAAGGACTTGGCGATCCAAGTAGTTCAGCACTGTGGCTAGAAAGAGAAGTATGCAAATCCACCATGTATGCGAAGAAACGCGGTTGGTAGATTCGTGAGCCTCGTTTGCCAAATCGCGAACCTCGCGTCCTGTCGAAGTATTTGGGCGGGCTAGCGTAGTGAGCCTCGTTGACGCGGGTCCCACAACTTGTAAGTCAAAAGCTTCAGCCTGTGTGCCACCGCCATGTTCTTGCCCCGTTCAGTCCGTTGACTATCTCCAGCCTTCATGCGGAACAAACGGAAACCGGGAGAAGGCCTCCTCCGCCATCTGGATCCCATATCCAGGCTCTGTGGGAACCAACAGACATCCCTGTTCCAGTTTCAGGGGGTGCTTCACCACTGCCTTTTCCGACCTAAGCTCCGGGTTCGCACCAATCGTTTCCAAGATCACGTAATTGGGAATTGTAGCGGCAAAGTGAACGTTCATCGCCGTCGCCAAAGGTCCGTTGGGATTGTGCGGAGCCATGCCGATGTAATGTGCTTCCGCCAACGCTGCTATCTTCTTCATCCCCGTGATTCCGCCGCAGTTCACTAGGTCGCATTGCAGAATGTCGATGGCCTGTTTCTCTACAAATTCTCTTACGCCATAGATCGTTGCCCACCTCTCCCCGGCGGCGATTGGTATCGAAGTCCCGCGCCTCACTTCAACATACACGTCAGCGTTTTCCGGTGGCACCGGCTCTTCAACAAACATCAAGTTCGCTTCCTCCAGCGCCCGGCATAAGCGGATTGCGTTCTTCAAGTTCAGGCGTCCATGACAATCCACAGCGATGCCCATGTCCGGACCGACGGCTTCGCGGGCAGCGACAAAAAACTCTGCGATCCGTCTCCAAATCGATGCATCCAGATATTCTGTCTCGCGGTGCGCGCGATCAATCACTCCGGCCGTTCCCGAATACCCATTAGAGTCTGCCTGCCCATCGGAATTCTGGGCGCCATAAAACAGCGGCAATGTGGTTTTCGCCGCCAAGTATCCGTGTTTCTGGCAAAGCTTCATGTTTTTTGCAAACTCCCCCGGGCTGCTTCCTGCCGGGCAGTGGCAATAAACTGGCACGCGCGTTCTGGTCGGCCCTCCCAGAAGCTTGTGCACGGGTAGCCTGCAACTCTTCGCCAAAATGTCCCACAAGGCACAGTCAATCACGCTGATGGCGGTGCTGTGCATGGTCCCACCCACCCAAAAGGAGTCCCGATACATCTTTTCCCAGTGATTCTCGATTTCTGTTGGATCCTTTCCCACGAGATAGCGTTTCAACTCCAGGATCGACTGCTCGATGCTCATGGTCTTCCGCTTCATCGTCGTTTCCGACATCCCGGTAATGCCTTCGTCGGTTTCCACTTTCACGATCACGGTGTTCCGGAAGTCGAGATTCACGATTTGCGTCTTGACGTCAGTTACTTTCATCGTTTCCCCAGAGTGAGACCCTTCTCGTTTTCCCGTTTTTTCACACTTCCTGAGCTCGTGGTCTAACCCGTTCCAAACACCGGACGGATCGCAAGAAGCAAGGAGCTCCTAACTTCCACTCGCAAACAACAAGTTACGCCGTCGGCTGGCACAGGGATCTGGTTAAATCGCGTCGGCCTCGCAACTCGGGAGCATGTTGTTACGACAGATCGCTGACACCCAGTATGGAACTCGCTGTCGCGCTCGTCGCCAAGCAGTCCTCTTTTACCTATACCGACGACCTAGATTGCATGGTGCCCTCGAACACTGTACGCTTCCGCGAACAACAGTGTACAGGCGCTCGCTTCTATCAGAGTCTCTGTTACGTCAAAGTAATCTATTGAAGAGACTGAGATTCTGTCCAATATAATGTTTGAACTGAATCCAGTTAATCGTGATATGTTCCCCCTCCTCGCGAAGAGACCAGCGTTCGCATCGAGTTTGATCCGCAACTTTGGTTGTGGTAGAGAGGTATAAGCAGGTCATTCACCGCTTGCCAACCAAGGCCTTAGACCGACTTCTCGACGGCCTGATTTGTGAAAAAGAACAAATGGTTGTAATGCTCTTTAGGTATGAAAGGGGCCTCCTCGAGGCTGGAGACAAGTGGGCACACACCAATTCCTTTCTGATATCACAATCAACTAGAAGTTCTATTTGACATCGGACTGTCCAAGGCTTAATTAATCATCGCTTCCAGCGCGCATCTAGTCTCGAGTACTCCGAGTGTGCGAAGGGGAAGCTCGTCGCAGGCATCAACAGAAGCTCGAGAGAAAGCTGAACCGGCCCGGTCGGGAGCAGAATGTACCATCGCACTTTCTAGGCATAGGTGCTAGAGATGCCTCATCGCCTGTCTACGGGCAGCTTCGATCTAGCCATTAGAACTGAATAGTGCCTGCTCATTTCCGGATTGTTTCCTTCGAGGCGCACAATGACTCGCAAACAGCTTGTCGCTATCTCGGTCACTGCTTTCGGACTGAACCTTTCGCTCCTTCATCTTCTACACTCGCAATCAACTAACGAAGTCCCCGTCTACCTGGACCGCACGCAGCCGATCGAAAAGCGAGTGGAGGACTTACTTCCCCGGATGACTCTGAAGGAGAAGATGGGACAGCTCAACATGCCTTGCGTTTACCTCGACGAGTTGGGAAAGGACATTCCTGCCAAGCTCGCAGCTTGCAAGAGATTTGCCGAGGGATCCTACACCGATGAGATAGGCCCCGGCGGGGGCTTCTTCACGCTGGCGGATCGGGTTTTGCTGGAGGGGGCGCATCAGCAAGCCGAGTACTTTAACCAACTGCAGGAGATCGCACTCGAAAGAACTCGGCTGAAGATTCCCCTCCTACAGACGGAGGAAGGAACACACGGAGCAATGTTTCCTGGCGCGACGATTTTTCCCGAAGGCCTGGCTATCGGCAGCTCCTGGGACATGGACTTGGTGAAGACGATTTACGCCACGGCTGCCCGTGAAGCCAGGGCGGTGGGAATTCATCAATTGTGCACGCTCGTGATTGAGCCGAACCGTGACCCGCGACTTGGCCGGAACGCGGAAGGATTCAGCGAGGATCCCTACCTTTCCAGCCGGATTGCCCAGGAAATTGTACAGGGCGGGCAAGGCGACAGTGTCTCGGCCATCGACAAAGTTGTGACCGTGCTGTGCCACTATCCCGGCCAGAGTCAACCGGCGAGCGGCGGCCTTGAGGCCGGCTCGATGGAGATTTCCGAGCGAAATTTGCGGGAAACGTTCCTGATTCCCTGGGTGGCGGGGATCAAGAAGGCCGGAGCCCTGGGGGTCATGGCTACTTATCCAGACATCGATGATGTGCCTACCCATTCGTCGGAAAAACTCCTAACGCAGATACTGCGCGAAGAGTTGGGATTCAAGGGCTTGGTATTAAGCGAAGGCGGCGGAGTAGGGTCGTTAATTTGGCATCAGATCGTCGCGACGCAGAAAGAAGCGGGAGCCACAGCATTGAAAGCCGGTGTAGACGTAGACATCAGCTATGAACCAGCGTACATGAAACCTTTGCTCGAGAACGTTGACGAGGGAAGAGTCTCCATGGACCTGGTAGACCGGGCGGTGCGCCGAGTGCTTGCACAGAAGTTTCGCCTAGGCCTTTTTGATCAACCGTATGTGGATGTGGAGCGGGCCGCGACGATTCTTCATTCGATAGCGCATCGGGATCTCGCCTTGCGCGCGGCGCATGAAGGAATCGTACTGTTGAAGAATGAGAGGAAACTCCTGCCACTGCGTAAGGATCTGAAGTCCATTGCGATTATTGGCCCCAACGCCGACGCGGCGATAAACCAACTCGGCGACTACAGTCCTGTCCACAACGGGCCAGCGTCCCTACATGATTTGCCACATATCGTTACCGTACGCGAGGGAATCACTGGGAAAGTGTCAAAAGGGACGCGAATTCTCTACGTAAGGGGTTGTGGCATACTTGGCGATGACAAGAGCGGTTTCGTCGAAGCAAAACGTGCGGCTAAGAACGCAGATGTGGCCATTGTTGTGGTAGGCGAGCAATTTGGGAAGCCTGAGGGAAATGATGCCAATACGGGGCCGACGGACGGCGAGGGCCACGACGTGGCCAGCCTGGACTTAACGGGTGTGCAGGAGGGCCTCCTTCGAACGGTCTATGAGACCGGCACGCCCACGGTCGTTGTGCTGATCAATGGACGCCCGCTCTCCATCCGTTGGGCGGCGGAGCATATTCCTGCAATTGTGGAGGCCTGGATACCAGGCGAGCGCGGCGGCGAAGGGATAGCCGATGTGCTCTTCGGTGATTACAACCCCGCCGGCCGTCTCTCGATTACAGTGCCCCGGCATGTTGGGCAGTTGCCAGTTTATTACGACTATAAACCTTCCAAGGCCTACCGGACCAAACCTCGCCCGGGACCAGAAATTGCTGGACCGGACACCGGCGTCGGCTATGTCGACTTGCCGGCGACACCCCTGTACGAATTCGGTTACGGTCTGAGCTACACGAAATTCCAGTACAGCAACCTGCGGATCAGCCCCACGCAAATCCATCCCGCTGGTACCGTACGAGTGAGCGTAGATATCAAAAATACTGGGGAACGCGAGGGAATAGAAACGGCCCAACTTTACATCCATCATGTCACCGGCTCGGTAACTACTCCCGTCAAGGAACTGCGAAGCTTCCAGCGGGTGACGCTTATGCCTTGGAAGGAGACGACGGTAAGCTTCACGCTCACGGACGAGGACTTCGCGTTACTAAATCGCGATATGCATTGGGTGGTCGAGCCTGGCGAGATAGAAATCATGATTGGCAAATCGTCGGAAGACATACCGCTGAAAGGCACGCTTCGAATAATCCAATAGGATCATTTCTTCGAACCTCAGAAACTATGCAGCACGGTAGCGCCCTGTAATGTTCGCCAAACCCGTCATCCGAGGCTATTGTTGTGGTTTTGGCAAGACTCTTTCGTACTTCCTGCAGTTGGGGGAATCGTTGAATGTAAGTTGACACGCAATGCGGTACTGTTCGATGGCTGCCCTGCGGTTACCTTTCGCTTCGAGAGCGTCGCCCAGCCTGAAGCGCACTTCGAGGAAGCCTGGTCGCAAATCGAGCACTCGGCGGTATTCGGTGATGGCCTCGTCGTATCTGCCCTTGGCGACAAGTGCCAGGCCGAGGGAATAGCGCGCCTCGACATGGTCAGGCTGGAGGCGGAGCGTCTCGCGAAATTCGGCGATTGCTTTGTCCCAATTGCCCAGAGCAGCGAGGGCAACGCCCAAGTTGTAGTGTGCCGCGGTGAAGTACGAGTTGAGCCCCACGGCCTTCCGATATTCAGCCGCCGCCTGACTCCAGGCACCTTTGGAGGCGACTGCAACACCCAAGTTGTTGTGCGCTTCGCTGTAGTCCGACCTTATGTTAATCGCTTTGCGATACGCAGCAATGGCGTCGTCCAAGTCCCCTTTCTCGCGGAGTGCGTTGCCAAGATTGTTGTGCGCTTCGGCGTAGTCCGGCTGCAGACGGATCGCTTCGCTGTATTCGGTCACAGCTCCGCTGATGTTGTGTTCTTTGTACAAAATGATGCCCAGGTCGTTATGCGCCGCACCGAAATTCGGATTCAAGTGCAACGCCTCCTGAAATTCTTCAGCGGCCTGTTTTGGGTCGCCCTTCTGGGCGAGCGCGATGCCTAGATTGTTGTGCGCTGCCGCAAACTGTGTGACAAGAGGCGGAACCTTGTCAGACTCGGTAACCGCCTTCTCGCGATCGGAACCCTGTCTGAGAACGTGGGCGAGGTTATTGCGCACCTGAGCCAAGTCCGGCTGCAGACTCAGGGCCTTGCTGTACTCGCCCCACGCACCATCTAGATCGCCATTCGCAGCGAGCGCGAATCCAAGCGCGTAGCGCGCGTTGACATTGTTTGGGTCCAGACGGACCGCCTCGCGATACTCTACGATGGCCGCATCCCATCCGCCTTTCGCGGCAAGCGCAAGCCCGAGGGAGTAACTCGCATTGAAGTAATCCCGCTCAAGTCGAAGCGCCTTGCGATATTCGTCGATCGCCTGGTCCCACTTACCTTGGCGTGAAAAGGCACTACCCAGTTCAAAATGGAGGCGGGCAGTCTCGCGGTTGCAGGATGTGCTGATCAGAAATAGGATCATCAGCACAACGAATCTGAATTTTACAGATTGATTGCGGCACATTTTCATACTCGAGACAGTGTTGACCACGCGCTTCGCTTATAGCCCTGCGCCCAAAGGAACCCTAGCCGGAGGAGCTCTTTGCTAGCGTACCCTGGAGCGATGTAAACCCTTCCGTCATCTTGCCGGGATCGCTAGACTCGAATTTAAGTGCTTATCTTCAAATCTGCCCCCTGCGACTTCCCAACTACCAAGCGGCAGGAAATGGGTTCGACACGGTGCAAGAGTTCCACAACGAGGTTCGGCCGCTCGCGAAAAGTCCAACGGAAACCGCTTTAGGCCAAACTAGGAGCACGCTGCTTGCCTGTCAAGTAAAATGATTAGATGGCATCAATGCAAGACCGAGATTATTCTGCCATGGGAACGTCGGGCGACTATCTGGCCACTGGAAGAAGAGATTCCGAAAACGGCCTGGCAATTTCGATAGTGTCGGTTAGGCAAGGATTCGGCGTTCGTAGCACTCCGCGAAGTGATCATCAATATCAAGGAATGCTGAATTCCATCTGATCATTCTATTGGACCTGTGATCCTGCTTTTCATAGGCTTCGAGAGCCGTTCCAGTCTCCAGAAAAACACGAAATGCATAGTTTGAGAAAGCTGTTCGTAATAGCCTCCATAGTCACAAGCCTGGTTACCTCTTTTGGAGACTGGTGAGTTCAAAAAGTATGAGTGCGTCGGCATTTTCGCTACGAAAGTCCGACATGAGGGGGAGAAAATGCAGATGACCCGCCGGAAGCTGTTACAGCGAATGGGGCAACTAACCATTGCTTCCCGTCTGCCGCTTGCTCACTTAGGTGTTAGGCCGGACAACGGACAATCTTCCACCGAGAATGCCGACTATTCCTCACCGACAGGACCGCAGCTGGCAGGAACGCAGCCACTCACTTTGGGGGGTGATCTGGCCGACCGGATGGTGGAGGGAATTCGGCAATTCCTTTTCAAGGAAACGGCTGCGTCTGTCGGACGGCGAGAACTATTGTGGAGCCGCGACTTTTCTTCCCGCCAAGCATATGAAAAGTCGGTGGCCCCAAATCGTGAGCGGTTCCAGAAGGTCATCGGGCTCATGGATAGCCGGTTACCGTTCGATGTGCCTGAGATCGTAGCGGTGTGGGGAGATACCGAATTAGTCGCAACGGGATCCGGATATCAGGTGTATGCCGTTCGGTGGCCGGTGCTGCCAGGCGTCGACGGTGAAGGGTTGCTGCTTGAGCCCTCGCAATCCCCCGTGGCCCGCGTGGTTGCGCTTCCGGACGCTGATTGCTCACCCGAGGCGCTGGCTGGCCTGGCTCCCGGCCTCCCCGCGGAAGCTCAATTTGCCCGCCGCCTTGCGGAAAACGGGTGTCTAGTGCTGGTCCCCACTCTGATCGATCGGAACGACACTTGGTCAGGTAATGTCGGCCTCGATCAGTTCACGAATATGACTCACCGGGAATTCATATACCGCATGGCGTATGAGGTTGGGCGACACATCATTGGCTATGAGGTTCAAAAGGTTCTGGCTGCAGTGGACTGGTTCTCGCGGAGCGAGCCCTCCCGACCGGTTGGCGTGATGGGTTATGGAGAAGGCGGCCTGCTGGCTCTTTACAGCGCCGCAGTGGACACTCGTATCGACGCAAGCCTAGTGAGTGGCTATTTCCAGTCGCGCCAGGATGTCTGGGAAGAGCCCCTTTATCGGAATGTTTGGACACTGCTGCAGGAATTTGGAGACGCGGAATTGGCTAGTCTGATTGCGCCGCGCGGGCTAATTGTGGAAGTGTGTCGCGGTCCGGAGATTTCCGGGCCGCCAGCGGCTGACAATCGTCGGCCGGAGTGGGCCGCGCCGGGACACTTGGTGAGCCCTGCTCTTGAAGGTGTCCGCAAGGAAGTGGAGCGCGCCAAGCCCTTTTTTCGAAAGGTCGGCGCTGACCAAAAGATCCGACTGGCCGTCAGCGGCATTGATGGGCAGGGAAAACCAGGCTCCGAACAGGCTCTCCGTGAATTCTTGGACGTGGTTGGGGCAAAGAACGGCTTTAAACCGTCCGGGTCCATTTCCGTGGACCGGCGAAAGAAATTCGACCCCGCTGCCCGCCTTCACCGCCAGTTCGATCAACTTGTGGATTTCACGCAGGCTGCAGTACGGGGCTGCGAGAAAGTGCGCGCGCGGTTCTGGTCGAAAGCTGACGAGTCGTCGGTTGCTAAATGGCAAGAATCCACTGCGTGGTACCGCAGCTACTTGTGGGAAGAGATTCTTGGCAAGCTTCTGGATCCCACCGTGTCGATCACTGCAAGCACTCGCAAGATCTACGAAGAACCGAACTGGACTGGGTATGAAGTGCTGTTACCATTGTGGCCAGAAGTCTTTGCATACGGCATTCTGCTTCTGCCGAAAGCCTTGCGGTCCGGTGAGCGTCGGCCCGTCGTTGTCTGCCAGCATGGACTGGAGAATCGGCCCCAGGATGTGATCAAGGCCACGCCTGAGAACGAACACTACTATCATGAGTTGGCTGCGGATCTTGCGAATCACGGTTTTGTCGTTTACTGCCCACAGAATCCTTATATCGGAGGACAAAAGTTCCGCCAGTTGCAAAGGTTGGCAAACCCCCTCAAGCTCTCTCTTTTTTCCTTCATTCTGAGCCAGCATAAGAGAATGCTTGATTGGCTTGGTACCCAGCCTTTTGTGGACGCTCAACGAATTGGGTTTTATGGCCTTTCTTATGGCGGTAAGACAGCGGTCAGGGTCCCGCCTCTGCTCGATCAATATTGCCTTTCGATCTGTTCCGGCGATTTCAACGAGTGGATCTGGAAAATCAGCCGAAACGACGAACCGTTCACTTACATTTATACGTATGAGTATGAAATGCTCGACTTTAACATCGGGAATTGTTTCAACTATAGTGAGCTGGCCAACCTCATGACGCCTCGTCCATTCATGGTCGAACGAGGCCACAGCGATGCAGTCTCCATCGACCCGTGGGTTGCTTACGAATACGCCAAAGTCAAAAGACACTATGATCACTTGGAGCTCTCCGATCGAACGAGGATTGAGTATTTTAACGGACCGCACACCATCCATGGCGTGGGAACGTTTGAATTCCTCCACCACTTTCTACGATGGGGCGAGCCTTTCGAGTCGTAAATCCGAGCTACTCACATGTTTCGAGTGCATTGGAGCCGTGAAGCAGCTGGCTTAACTAGCCAGTTAGAGTAGAGGACGACAGCCCGACTTGGACAGCGCCGTTAGCACTCTCGCAGGAAGTTGCCATGAAGAGGACAGGGATCATAAGACGAACTGCTATTTCGATGGGACGATCTAGAGCTCGGCGGCAAGTCGGCGCAGCCATTCCCATGGCCAGTAGATCACTGATCGTTGCTACCTTCAGGCTCTTCTGGCATGCGAGCGGGAAGCATGCGCAGCAAGAGATCCTCCATCCGGCCCGTCTTCCAGCGAACCAAGTCAGGGTTAAACAGTCCGCCACGAATGAGGCCTGCGCCATCGGACGCATATCCCAGCCGGGAGTCCGCATCGAGGAGAGGCAGAATGCGCTGAGCATTTTCCAATTCCGCCAAGGCGACTTTGTTCATGGTCTGCAATTCCTTTCGGCGACCGCTCTCCGATTTTGCTGCTTGGTACGCGTCCCGTGCCTTGAGCCATTCGATCAGGTTGAGTGCGCTTCGGACCGCACTCTGGATGGTCCGCCCTATTCTCAATTCGGAGTCAATCGCGGAATGGTATTCCCGCGGCGCGAGATGACGGGCTTGTTCGAGCTCGGCATCGCCCTTTGCGAACCAGTCTTCCAGCTGGCCTAAGTATTTTGCTGTGATCTCAGGACCCCACGGTTCTGTCCATCTCAGGTCATTCTGCCAGGCGCGTGCCCGGCCAAAATTCCGGATGGAGGGATCCAGGAAGAAGGGATTGCTCGGCCCCCTTTGCAGCGGGCCGGGATAACGGGCCACCTCGTCCGAATAAGGATAAGAGCGAATAGCCTCGCTGAAATCGTGCCAAGCCCGAAGGACATATGGCGCCGCTTTATCCCCAAAGTCGCGCTCAGCTTGTTGTCGAAGCAACTGCTCCATGGAGGGCGCGGGATCAAATGACATGCGGTTGATCAGCTCCTCCGTACGCGAGGACGTGAAGCCATAGAAAAACCAATTTCCAAACCATCCACTCAGATCGTATCCGCGAATTTTGGCAATGCGTTGATACCACTGTTCCATGCATGGAATGTAGGGCACGAATATGAATTCCTGACTTACGGAATTTTCCGTTTTGGTCGTGATCGCCAGTTCCTCCGCGCGAGCCTCTTTGTACTCATCTACGAAAAGCTCGGGAGGGCCGACGACAGATATGATGTAGTCTTCGGTCTGATGGCGGATGCCATCTTTTTCGATTACCATTCCCTTATTGAAATCAGCCTCCACGATTATGTCCTTGGGAAGCATAGGCAGCAGCTTCAGCACCCACTGCGACTCCATGTTATAATTCTCGGCAATCATATCTTTATCGGGTCCGCCAAATTTGTGCACCGCGTCGTCCAGCGTAGTCAATATCTCCGCTGCGACTTCTTGTTGCGTGCGGTGACTGCAGCGTGGGCATTGGTCAAGGGACTGCTTTGAGTTCCCGCAGTACCAGAAACCCTCGCTGTCATAGATCACGATAAGGCCTCTCACCAGTGGTGCATGGTGAAAGAGAGTACCCACCGTTTCCGTGTAATAGCGGCGCACGCTCGTCGTGGACGTGCACATCGGCGGACCCCAGCCGTACCCTCGCACCTCCGGATGATTCTCAAAAAAGGACTCTGGAAGGTGGTGGTGATAGCCCCCTGTGGCGAAGTACGCATAAATGTCGATCCCATAGCGTCTGGCGCGTCGTGTGAGGTCGTCCAGACGAGCCAAGCGGACTGACGCTTCCGGATCGTTTAGCTCCGGAAATATCTTCGACTCTAGAGTTACTTCTTCTGTGTTGACCCATACCCACAGTCCATTAAAACCGCTGTGAGATATCCGCCGGAGAAGCCCGTCTGTGTAGGCGAAAGGCAAAGACGTATCTCCTCGGTGGATCCCGGAAACATCTACCTCGCGTGTAATTCTTCGCTGGAAGCGGCAATTGCGAGTGAAAGACGCGGTCTTAATAAATGGGCCTTTTCGAAGGCGAAAAAGGTCCTCAAGAGCGTATACACCGCGCATGACGCCCCGCGGAGTAAGCGCCTCAATATCGATTTCGCTCCTTGCGACACTAATCCGGTAGCCCTCAGGAGAGGTTACTCCCGACACCCTGGGGGCGACCACGCGTAGGTCAATATGCGGCCCGGCGGGTTTTTCTGACGTCTTGATATCAATCTTAAGGATGTTTTGAAAAAATTGACTCAGGTCGGCCGCTGCCGTCTGAACCACCTCGTCTTTATCCTCTCCTGCGCGAATCGACCAACCGTCTTTGATCGAGAGTTCGTCGGGACGTACCGGCGCCGCATCTGCCGCAATGATGAGGGGCCCGCCGGTGTACGGGCCTAACAGCTGGCGTACAAAATCAAATCTTTGCTCGACACTGGTCGCCATCGTAGTTTGGGTGGTGGGCAAAACCGCAAAAGACAGACCGAAGTTAGGAGGATAGTCTTTGCCGCCGATTGGTTTCGGGCCATAGACGCGGTAGCAGTCCAAGGGGGCTTTGCCCGATAGCGTTCGGACTTCAAAGAAATATAGCTTTGAAGGGTCGAGGCGGACCGGCCTGATTTTCGCCTTATACATGAGATCGAAAAGCGGATGAATGCTTTGCGCAGGAATCCGCGTCTCCCCGATGTCATTGGCTCCGTCCTTTGTGCCGAACCGGACAATCACGTCGCCGGGAACACCGATCCGTGACAGCTTGATTGCCAGGCCCGCGAAAATCGGAGACTCCGTACTAACGTGGAATCGCCCCGCCACTCTTACATCCTGCGCCGAATCTATGTCATAGGCAGCGTAGGGCAGCGTCGCCGCGGAAGTATCGGCCAGCCCATCGTATGGCCCAGGCGGCTGCCGTTCCACGGGCGTATAGGCATAATCTGTTCCGTCGGGCTGTTGGGGTTGAAGCCAGCGGTTCAAGAAAGCGAATGTTCCGCTACCATGGATTTCGTGGACACCGTCGAATTGGACTCGGACGATTTTGGCTTCTAGCCCATCCAGCTCCCACGCGTGAGAGTAGGCTGTAACCGCTTGCCAAGCGCGCGCGTGCCAGTCCGTCGTCGTCGTTGTGTCTCGCTCGCCAAACTCGACGCACACAGGCCTCGGCCACTGCGCGGCGATTAGCTCTGCATGCGTGAAGCGATTCAGCACGTTCCAGTTGTAGAAGTC
>Ga0137401_10000834_pt1 | contig 12746 bp, 10 predicted proteins | sample CZOMad1_1_16fung_FD_108286 | JGI IMG/M metagenome (GOLD analysis project Ga0137401, IMG submission 108286) | Vadose zone soil fungal communities from Angelo Coast Range Reserve, California, USA - CZOMad1_1_16fungal (Illumina Assembly) | ecosystem: Environmental > Terrestrial > Soil > Vadose...
AGAGGATAATTCCGAGCTGCGCGACATGCAGCGGCGTTTCTGGGTTGGGGTTGTCCTTACCGCCCCACTGCTCGTCGTTGCCATGGCACCCATGTTGGGGTTGCCCATGGCGTTCCTCCGTGGCGCTGCGCTGCCCTATCTCGAGTTCGCCCTGGCTACGCCGGTCGTCCTCTGGTGCGGCTGGCCGTTTTTCGTCCGCGGATGGGCGTCGGTGGTCAACCGCAGCTCCAACATGTTTACGCTAATCGCCTTGGGCGTGGGGGTGGGTTTCACTTACAGCGTGGCGGCGACTCTGGCTCCGAGCGCTTTCCCCGAGGCCTTGCGGGGCATGGGCGGCCGTCCCGATGTCTACTTTGAGGCCGCCGCCGCGATTGTCACACTGGTGCTGCTCGGCCAGGTTCTGGAACTCCGCGCCCGCGGGCAAACTTCCAGTGCCATCCGCGCGCTCCTGAGCCTGGCGCCTCCAATTGCTCATCGGCTCGTCGCTGACAAGGAAGGGGGCAGGGAAGAGGACGTTGCACTCGAACTCGTCCATCCGGGAGACCGCCTTCGCGTGAAGCCGGGCGAGAAAGTTCCGGTCGACGGCATCGTCGAGGACGGCTCCAGTACCGTCGACGAAGCCATGATCACCGGCGAGCCCATTCCCATCGAGAAGACCCGCGGAGCCAGTGTCATCGGCGGCACGATCAACGGTACGGGCGCTTTCACAATGCGGGCGCAACGCGTGGGCTCCGAAACGCTGCTGGCTCAAATCGTGAATATGGTCAGCCAGGCCCAGCGCAGCCGCGCCCCTATCCAAAGATTCGCCGATAGGGTTTCGGCAGTCTTCGTTCCGGTGGTGGTAGCGGCAGCTGCTCTTACCTTTATCGCTTGGGCCGTCTGGGGCCCGCAACCGCGCTTGGCTTACGCCCTGGTGAACGCGGTCGCCGTGCTCATCATCGCTTGCCCCTGTGCCCTCGGCCTGGCAACACCCATGGCGGTTATGGTCGCTACCGGTCGCGGTGCGCGCGCGGGAGTGTTGATCAAGAATGCCGAAGTCTTGGAGATCATGGAGAAGGTCGACACGCTTGTCGTGGATAAGACCGGTACGCTGACGGAAGGGAAGCCGCGCGTACTCGGCAGCCATGCCGCACCTGGCCGCACGGGCGATGAGATTCTGGGACTCGCTGCAAGCCTGGAACTAGCGAGCGAGCATCCGCTGGCCGCCGCGCTGATCGTTGAGGCGGCGCGGCGCGGCTTGACGGTAGAGCCCGCACGAAATTTCCAGTCCCATACAGGCAAGGGCCTGACCGGCGAGGTCAGGGGTCAGATCGTCATCGTGGGCAGCGAGGCCTTCCTCCACGAACAAGGCGTGCCCTCTCCGACCTCCAGACTCGTTGCGGTAGGGGCGATCAGTACCGATCTCTATGTCGCGGTTGCGGGTAGTTTTGCCGGGACGATCTCTGTAGCGGACGCTGTCAAGTCGAATTCCGCGGCGACGGTCGGTGACCTTCGCAAAGCAGGCATCAATGTCGTGATGCTGACGGGCGACAACGCTACAACCGCGGAGAACATCGCCCGCGCGGTTGGCATTACAGATTTCGAAGCCGAAGTCCTGCCTGGCCGCAAAGCGGAAGTCATTTCGGAACTGCAAAAACAAGGTCACGTTGTCGCGATGGCTGGAGACGGCATCAACGACGCCCCAGCTCTGGCGCAAGCTCAAGTAGGCATCGCCATGGGCACGGGTACGGATGTCGCCATAAGCGCCGGTAGCGTAATTCTCGTCAGAGGTGACTTGCAAGGCATTCTGCGCGCCCGCAGGCTCAGCCAAGCCGCCATGCGGAACATTCGCCAGAATTTGTTTTTCGCTTTTATCTACAACACGCTGGGAGTGCCAATCGCAGCCGGCGTTCTGTACCCTTTCTTCGGCTGGCGCCTGAGCCCGATCCTAGCGGCGGCCGCAATGAGCTTCAGTTCGGTTTCCGTGATTTCCAACTCGCTACGCTTGCAGAACGTAAAGCTCTAAGGATAATGGAGGCACGGGCGGCCCCTCCCGTGCGATTCTGAGCTGGAGTTCGGATTGGGAAGCTGAATAGGCCTGCCAGCACGGGCGAGGACGCCCGCGCCTCCACTGCTCACAGCTTGGTCAAGTACTCCGTCATTTCCTGCGCCGTCCAATTCATCCCGCCGATCACCTTCCGTCGCAGCACGCCGTTGCGGTCGATGATGTAGGTCTCCGGAAACACATGCGTCCCATAGAGGTCGTTGCTCTTCTTGTCGGAGTCGCGCACGGTCACCATGTCCATGCCCTGCTCTTTGATGAACTTGTGGTAGGCGGAATCATCATCGTCGATGCTCACCGCCAGAACCACAACGTTGTGATCCCGCATTTTCCGCGCCATCGCCACCAGCGACGGCGTCTCGTCGATACAGGGTCCGCACCAGCTAGCCCAAAAATTTAGGACGACCGTCTTTCCGCGCAGCCCGCTCAGCGTCACCTTGCGGTCGACGTCCTGCACGGTAAAGTCGGGAGCCACTGTGCCAATCTTTGGGGGAGCCGTGCCGCTGTTGCAGCTCGGGAAACTGACCACGGCCAACGCCATCAGGATGAAAGCCAATCTCTTCACAAGACCTATAATAACGAATCCGCCCATGGCCTCGCTCCCACCGAAAGTACCCTGTCCCGCGGTTTCCGTTATTGTGCCTGCGCGCAATGAACAAGACAGCCTCGGGATGTGCTTGCAGTCGTTGGTCGCGCAGCAGGGAATTGCATTCGAAATCATGGTCGTGGACGACCATTCCACCGACCGCACCCGCGAAATTGCCCTGTCATTTCCGCAAGTGAAAGTCCTCGCAGCCGGACCACTCCCGCAGGGATGGACAGGCAAGGCCAACGCCGTAAGCTACGGCGCCCGTGAGGCCCGCGGATCATGGCTTCTTTTCACTGACGCTGATACCGTCCACAAGCCCGGCTCTTTAGCGCGGGCGATGGACGAGGCGAAGCAACAATCCGCTGACTTCCTCTCCTATTCGCCCGAACAGGAAGTTCACAGTTTCATCGAACGATCGGTCATGCCCGTCATTTTTGCGGAGCTGGCCGCGCGCTACAAACCTACGGAAGTCAGCGATCCCAAAAGTAACGTAGCCGCCGCGAACGGACAGTACATCCTGATCTCGCGCGAAGCCTACGATGCCGTCGGCGGACACGCCGCCATTGCCGGCAGCCTCCTCGAAGACGTTGAACTCGCCCGTGCCGTCAAGCGTAGCGGACGCAAGATCTTTTTTCGTTTCGCGGCCGATCAGGTTCGCACCCGAATGTATCGGAGTACGAGCCAACTCATCGAAGGCTGGACCAAGAACCTCGTGCTGTTGTTTCCTCACCCGATCCAACTTGCCATCCTTCGCACAGTCGAATTCACGACCATTTGGATCACCGGCCTGCTTGGGCTCGCCTTCCTCTGGCGCGGCAATCTTGCTCTTGGCGCCGTTCTCTGGGCCGTCTGCGGCACACTCAAACTTTTGTTTTGGCGGCGTATTCTCCGCGCGCATTTTTCCTGGGGGTCGAACGTCTTGGCCATTTTTGGACTGTCCTGCTTTTCCTACCTTTTGCTCCGCTCCGTCATCCAATACAGGCGAGGTCGAGTCGCCTGGAAGGGGCGCAATTACTCCGGCACAGCGGCCTCCTGATAAGCTCTCCCTAAGGGCATTTTTCACCAGCCATGAGCTCCATCGTCTACTTAACCCGCAAAGCCGAGTTCTCGGCCTCCCACCTCTACCACAACCCGGCCTTCTCACCGGAGGAGAACCAACGCATCTTCGGCCAGTGCAACAACCCCAACGGGCACGGCCACAACTACGTCCTCGAGGTCACCGTCAAAGGCCAGGTCGACAGCACCACCGGCTTCGTCGTCGACTTGAAAAAACTCAAAGACCTCATGCACAGCGAAGTCCTCGACGCCCTCGACCACCGCTTTCTCAACAAAGAAATCCCCGAGTTCTTCGCCCTCATCCCGACGACCGAGAACATCGCCATCGTGTGCTGGCAGCGTCTCGCGCCAAAGCTCACCGCCGCGAAACTCCACCGGGTTCGCGTCTACGAAACGCCGGACCTCTTCGCCGACTTTTATGGTGAAGCATGAAAGATCAGGCATGAAGGTCTACCTGACCCGGCGCTACGGTTTTTCCGCATCGCACCGCTTGCATAACGAAGCATTCACCGAGGACGAAAACCGCGCCACCTACGGCAAGTGCAACAACCCCTACGGCCACGGGCACAACTATTTCATCGAGATCACGGTCAGCGGCGCAGTCGATCCCCAGACCGGAATGGTCTGCAATTTGGCCGATCTAGACGGCTGGGTCCGCGAAAACATCCTCGAACGCTACGACCACCAGGATTTGAATCACCTGACCGAATTCGCAAAAAAGGTGCCGACCACGGAAAACCTCTGTGTGGAGATTTACGAACTCCTGCATCGCGGATTCAAGAAAGCACATCTAGATAGGGTGAGAATTGAAGAAACGATGATGAACTCGTTCGAATACAGTGGCGAGTCCCAGAGGTAACGCGACTCGCGGAGGGTCCTAAGAATAATGACGACCACCAGCCAAACCACTTTGACCAGTTCCACTTACGAAGAACTCATACGGGAGATGCTCGTCCGCCTCGGCGAAGACCCCGACCGCGAAGGCCTCCTGCAAACGCCTGAGCGGGTCAAGCGGTCAATGGAAGAACTCACGAGCGGCTATCGGCAAGACCCCGATACGCTTCTAAAGGACGCGCTTTTCTCTGTAACCTACGACGAAATGGTCATCGTCAAGGACATTGAAATGTTCAGCCTGTGCGAGCACCACATGCTGCCATTCTTCGGCAAAGTCCACGTAGCCTACATTCCGAAGGGCAGGGTACTAGGGCTGAGCAAGATTCCGCGCTTGGTCGAAGTCTTTTCGCGCCGTCTGCAAATCCAAGAACGCATGACCACGGAAATCGCCGAGACCATTCAGCGCGTCATCGAACCGCAGGGCGTCGGCGTAGTCATCGAAGCCCGCCACCTCTGCATGATGATGCGCGGAGTGGAGAAACAGCATTCGGCGACGGTCACCTCAGCCATGTTTGGCTGCTTCCGCGAGGAGCAACAGACCCGCAACGAGTTCCTCTCGCTAATTCGTGCCAAAAGCCCCAACGGCTTCTAAGGCCCGTGTAGTCGCGGGAGCCCTTGCCCGCGAGGTTTTGCTTCTAGGTTAAGAGGGTGGGCAGTCCGCTGCGCCGTGTTCTTCAAGACCAGTTTCCACCCAGCAGTTCTTGCTCGCTCCCTCAGTGCAGGGTGATCCGAAAGACCGTACCGGAGGTGAAAGCACCGCCACTGGCTGCCGTTCCGTAAAGCTGACCTCCCTGAAGCAGCAGTCCGGCGTAAGGACTCGATCCATCCATTCCTCCCGTGAAGTGGTGCAGAGTCGTGAGATTGCCCTTCGGGTCCAGCATAAAGACGGTTCCATGATTGAACGAACCACCCGCATACGTGGTGCCGTACAAGTTACCCGCCTTGTCCTGGACAAGGCCGCCGTAAGGAAAGCCACCGTCCGTGCCTCCGGTGAAGCTGTACAACAACGTCTCTGTGCCGGATGGATCCAGTTTGAAAATCGTGCCGTAATAGAAGGGCGGGTAGACGCCAGTTGTGCCCACAGTCGTGCCATAGAAAACCCCCTGCTGGTCACGAATCAAACCTGCGTTAGGATGTTCCCCGGCTGTGCCCCCCAGGAAGCTATACAAGATGTTCTCTTTCCCGAATCTGTCGACTGCAAACACCGTGCCAAATCCGCCCGACCCTCCGCCCAACGTCGTTCCATAGAGGTTGCCGGTGTCGTCGCGGAAGAGCGGCGAATAGGGAAGGCCACCATCCGGCGGCGCTCCGAAGCCGTAAAGGACTTTTTGATGGCCGAATCTCGAGAACAGGAACACGGTTCCATCCGCGGTCGGGCCACCCTCGCTAGTGGTGCCGTAGAAATTGCCAGCGCTATCTTCGATCAGTCCGGCCCCCGGGCTGATGCCGTTCAATCCACTGAACACGATTAGATTTCTAATCTTCCCGTTACTCTTCAACTGGAACGCTGTACCATACTTGTCCCCAAATTGACCGCCACCGGACAGAGTCGTGCCGTAGAGGCTGCCCGCCTTGTCCCGAACCAGTTTGCCGAACGGGTATCCGCCGTACACAAAACCGGGGAAGGAATACAAAATCTTTTCGTTGCCCTTCGCGTCCAGTTGGAAAACCGTGCCCTTGGAGGATTTTCCGCCGCCGCTGGTGGTGCCGTAGAGCGTGCCGTTCCCGCCCCGAATAAGGTCAGCCTGGGGGGCAGCGCCATCCATGCCCCCGTGGAAGGCGTAGAGCACCTTGAAAGACTGGGCGTGCAGGGGTGTATTGCATAGGACGCTCAGCAAGAGCAACCCCAAGCTTGTGAACTGGAACGCAGCCTTGAACATAACTGGAACCTCTCGGGTCGACAGCAAACCGGTCGCGAGTCTACCACGGGTGCGGCGCCGAGAGAGTAAATCAGAAGTGCATTGCTGCGAATTCTGAACGAGGAAACCACCCATTACCTTCAAGACCTGTGTGGCCCTCGCGGCACACAACCTAGGTAAGCGCTTACCACGTGCCATAACGAAAACGACCCTTTCGCTCCGGCAGCACCTTAATCAGAATCATCCCGACCGCAAATCCCCCTACGTGCGCCCAAAACGCAATTCCCCCACTCCCACCTTGCCTGGCAAAGACCACGCTCTCTGCCGCACCGCTAAAAAACTGCACCACAATCCAATACCCCAACACCACCCATGCCGGCAGCGTAAAAAAGAAAATCGGCGGCAAATACGTCGCCACTTTTGCCCGAGGATACAACAACAGATACGCACCCATCACCCCGGCAATTGCACCGCTGGCACCCACTGTGGGAATCGGCGACCCCCAGTTCAAAAGCACATGCAAAGCGGCCGCCCCGAACCCGCACGTCAAATAGAAAATCAGATAAACAAAATGCCCCAGCTGATCTTCAATATTGTCCCCAAAAATCCACAGCACCCACATGTTCCCAATCACGTGCATCCATCCCCCGTGTAGAAACATGGAAGTGAACATGGGAAACAGAGCGCCAGCCAACCCTCCAGCCTGTCCAGCCAATCCCAGCGCAACGTGATCCGGAATCAAAGCAAATTGCCGAAATAAACGGTGCAAGTCGCTCTGTGAAAGCATGGCCTCAAATAGAAAGATCAGGAAATTCAAAGCAATCAGAAAATAAGTGACCGCAGGCGTGCCGAACGAAGGCTGATCATCGCGAAGGGGTATCATAAGAGGAAGTCAGAACCGCCCAAAAATCTTCGCATACGAAGTCATCGCTACGCCACCCAATGAACCAAGTCCTAATCATCGATAAGCCCGCTGGCATGACCTCGCACGACGTTATTGACCGCGTGCGCCGCATTCTGGGCCTGCGGTCCGTCGGACACCTGGGCACGCTCGACCCCGCAGCCACTGGAGTTCTCCCGCTGGTCGTCGGAAACTTCACCCGCTTGGCGCAGTTCTATCTGGGCGCCGAAAAACAATATGAAGGGATCATCCGTCTGGGCGCCGCCACCGACACGTACGACGCCGAGGGCGAACCCACCGGCTCAGAGGAAGAAAGACAATCCGGCGCCAATCTCGCTCTAAAAATTGACGAAGATCGGGTGAGGGAAGCCACTTCCCGCTTTCTCGGCTCCATCGAACAGATTCCGCCTCCATTTTCCGCCAAGAAAATCCATGGTGTGCCCGCCTACAAACTCGCCCGTCGTCAGCAAGATGTCCAACTCGCACCAGTCTCCGTCACGGTGCACGAACTCGAGTTGCACGTCCTGCCCGAAGCTTGCGTCCACTTCCGCGCCCGCGTCAGCTCCGGCACCTACATCCGCTCCATCGCCCATGACCTAGGCCAAGCCCTGGGCTGCGGCGCACACCTCGAAACCCTCCGCCGCACCGCCCACGGCGAATTCACCTTGGCCGACGCCCACACCCTTGAGGCCCTGGCCGAGGACGCTCCCAAAGACTTCGCGCCGTACTTCCTGCACCCGCGCAAACTCTTGCCGCAAATCCCGTCCGTCACGGCGAACGAAGACCAGATCGCGCTGATCTGCCACGGCCGCGCGGTAAATCTTTCGGAGATGTCGAAGTCGCAGTACGTCAAGGTCTTCGCCGGCCCGGCTGAACTCATCGCCATAGCCGCCCGAGTGGCAGGCACGCTTTTCCATCCCAAGATCGTCTTGGCGACGGAAGGTCAGGCTAAGCCAAGCAATACGGCGGCAAGGCCAATAAAACCTGTAACGTCCGATAACAAGTATTATGTAAAGAACTAGGCCTAGGCTCCTCGCCCCCCAATGTACTAACGTTGCCTTCCCCTGTGCCAATCTCTTAACTTTGCCGTTGACTCCGTCCCCTCATTCTCGATAAAGTCCTCCGCACTCGGGTTCCAAGCTTACGCCCACACCTCGCTGCGTGAGTTCAGTCGCCGCCAAACTTCGTCATCGCCAATTCGTCTGCGCTCCAAAAGTCGACCACGGATTTTCGTGCTCGATTGTCCTTTGTCGCCAGCACGAGACTGCGATCAACACGGAGGCAATACCAGTGAAGACACAAGACCTACCCCTCAGCGACATCCCCGAAGTGGCGGCAATTCTAAGCCAGCCTTCACCCAACCCCTGCAAGCCCGATCTCAGCCGGCGATCTTTCCTGACCCGCGTTGGCGGTGTCGCCACCGTGGCCGCCGCGGCAGGTGCCCTCACAACCCTCGAGCCCCTACTGGGCAGTCAAGACTCAGTTGCCCAAGCCGCTGAAATCGGTCCTCTGAATGACACGGCCCGCGCCGACGCCAGCTACAACTACCGCGTCGGCATCGCCACTGCCGAACGTGCTAATCCCGTCGTCAGCCACCCCTGCAACGGTGAGGAGGCGCTCTACGCCGACAAAGGAGCGACCTTCACCAAAACTCTGGTTCACGATAGTTTCGGCCGCGTAGACCCAAGTTCTTACAACAGCCTCATCAACGCCCTCACCACCGGCAATCCGCTCGACTTCAACAGCATCATCGTCGGAGGCCCGCGTCATCTGGTCAGCCCACAAAGCGGTCTGGCCTTTGATCCCGAAGGCAGTGATGGCCATAACTTCGCCGTCGACCCAGCCCCGGTAATGGCTGGTGCGCAAACCGCTGCAGAAATGGTGGAGATGTACTGGGCCGCGTTGCTACGGGATGTCCCATTCGTCAACTACGCCAGCAACAATATGGCGGGCAACGCGGCAGCCGAACTCAACCTCCTGCCTGGCTATGCCGGTCCCAGAAACACCAGCCATCAGGTGACCATCAACGAGCTGTTCCGTGGCGGTTTCGCCGGCGAAACAACTGGCCCGTATGTCTCCCAGTTCATGTGGAAGCCTACAAACTTTGGCAACCAGCCCATTAGCCAGAAGTTCACAACCTTCGTCAGCGGCAACGACTATATGATCGACTTCCCCGGCTGGCTCACAGTTCAGAACGGCGGCAGCACCGGCCAAAATCTGGTGAGCGACAGCACCCTGCGCTACATTCGCAATGGGCGCGACCTTTCTGCATGGACACACGTGGACGTCCTGTATCAAGGCTACCTCGTCGCGTTCCTCATTCTCGCGGGGATGGGAGCGCCGCCCAATCCAGGCAGCCCTTATATCGGATCCACTACTCAGGACGGCTTTGCTACATTCGGCGGACCCGACTTTGCCGCTACCATCGGCGAAGTCGCGACCCGCGCACTGAAAGCCGTTTGGTTCCAAAAGTGGTTTGTACACCGCCGCGCACGTCCTGAGGTCCCCGGCGCGCTGATTCACCTGATCAAGACGGGCCAGGGCACGAACACCAATGTGACTTTCAGCAATGATGTCCTGAATTCACGGGCCCTCGCTTCCACCTTCAGGCGCAACGGCAACTACTTGCTATCGCAGGCATATCCAGAAGGTTCCCCCGCACACCCGTCCTACCCTACCGGACACGGAACAGTCGGCGGTGCTTGCATTACCATCTTGAAGTTCTTCTTTGACGCGAATTTCGTCATTCCAAATCCTGTCGTGGCGTCGCCGAATGGCGTTAACCTGTTGCCGTATTCGGGCCCAGCGCTCACGGTAAACGGCGAGCTCAACAAACTTGGCCACAACGTCACGCTCGGTCATGGCATCCATCCGGGAATCCATTATCGCAGCGATTCGGACTCGTCCTTAAATCTGGGAGAGGCAGTCGCGCTCAGTATTCTCCAGGACAAAGCCGCGTCCTACAACGAGAAGTTCTCGGTCAACATCACGAAGTTTGACGGGACCATAGCGACGATCTCGAACTAGCACAAAAGCATGTTGACGCACGGGCGTCCTCGCCCGTGCGCCGTTTACTTTGTATTCTTTTCGTCAGCCTGTGCGCGCGACGAATAAACAAATTGGGTGATCTCCCGCCGATCATGCTCGACCTGATTATTGTTTTTCTTAGCCGTACGCTGGTATATCTCAAGTTCTACTTGAGCCTTGCCGGTTTCGCCTCGCATTCGGTAAGCGGTCGCTAATCGAAAGTGTCCTTCTTCCAGCTCAGGATCCACCTTCACAGAACTCTGTAACGCACCAATTGCCTTTGGCCAGTCTTTCTGTTCAGCGTACAGAATCCCCAACTGCAAGTATGCGATTGCAAGTTTCGGATCCTGCCCAACCGCCCTTTCAAGCAGCCGCTCCACCTGAGCCACCGTCTCGGGGTGACCTTCGCGCCGTTTCCACACTGCTAAAGCATGGTAGTAAGTCGCCCAAGCATTCTCGGGCTGTAGGCGCTCAAAACGCTCCAGCCGTTCCACCACCCCAGGAACCAACCCCGAACCGACGGCCTGCAGCTTTCCGAGAAGCAGATAAGGTTTTTCATCAGAGGGATCCGCGTCCGAAGCCTCACACAACCTCTGCGCCGCCAGGTCATACGAACCCAATGCATACGCAGCCACGCCCAAACCCATCGCCATTCGCACCGATGCCGGAAACAGCCGCCGTCCTTTGCCAAAAACCTCGCCTGCTGGCTCATACGCGCGATGCAGCAGCAGTTCGGCTCCCCAATCAAACAGGTTGGCTTCGCTGGCAGTCAGCTCAGCCGCCCGCTGGTATTCTTGCACCGCCGTCAGCGAGTCCCCTTTCTTCTCCTCGAAATCTGCCAGCGCATGATGCCAGTTCGCGTTCGTCGGCTCGCGCGCCACGTTTGCGCGCAGTACGGCCTCATCTTTCACCGCCTGAACTTTCACGGACTGATCGCCCACCTTCCGCTCGTTCGCAGATTCTTTTGCTACACCGGCGCCCAGCCCGACCGTTTCCTTCGTTAAGGTTTCTGTGGTCCGCCGCACCGTATCCGACCCATGACCGCCGGTCTCCGAAGGATCCTTGACGCCGGCGACCGTAAACTGAGGCTCATCATAAAACTGTGGCACGTCGGTGGGCGTTGCCTTCGCACTCGCCTGCGGCACGACACAGGGCGGCAAAGCAGCCTGCCCGAATCCAGGTAGCGTGCAGAACATCGCCCCAGGGATGATCCAAAGTCCTGCGAGGCGTCGCGCTCGATTTTCAATCACGCGAAAATTCTAGTCGTTGCAGTCGCAATCGACAATCTTGCGTCGACAATCCAACGACGCAAGAGCTACCATGCTAGGTTCCCTGTGACCGACATCCCATGACTCAATTCCGCCTGACCCGCCGTCAGTTCGTCGCCACCTCCACAAGCGCTTTGGCCATAGGCTCTCTAGCCGTTCCTGCCTTTGCGTCCCCATTCAGCGCCAACCCGCGAAGCGGCCCTTCGCGGGTCATCATTGACACTGACCCAGGTGTCGACGACGCACTCGCCCTGCTGTTGGCTATGCGCTCGCCCGAACTGAAGATCGAAGGCATCACTCCCGTAGCTGGCAACGTACCCCTCGAACTCGGCCTTCCCAACGCCCTGCGCATGGTCGAGATTTCCGGACGCACCGAGATCCCCGTAGCCGCCGGCGCCAAAGTCCCGCTAGTACGTCGCCTGGTCACCGCTACCTACGCCCATGGCGAGAACGGCCTCGGCGGAGCTGTCTTTCCAGAACCGCAACTCAAGCCAATCGCCCTCCCGGCTGCAGAATTCATTCGCCAGACCGTCCACAAATATCCCGGCGAAGTTACGCTCCTCACCATTGGACCGCTAACCAATATCGCCACGGCCCTGAACGCCGATTCCGGCCTGGCGGGCCAAATCCAGGGCTTGGTCATGATGGGCGGTTCCCTCTCCGGCGGCAACATCACGCCCGCGGCCGAATTCAATATTTACGTCGACCCCGAGGCGGCCCGCATCGTGTTCCAATCCGGCATTCCCGTCACCATGGTCGGCCTCGACGTCACGCGCAAGACTTCCCTCACCGACGAGCACGTCCGGCAACTCGAAGCCGGCCAGAATTCTGTCAGTCAGGCCGCCGCTAAGATCGCGCGCAATGCCATCAACCACAACCGCGAGCAAGGATTCCTCGTAGGTCCCAATATGCACGATTCCCTTGCCATTGCCGCGTTCCTCGAGCCGTCGCTGCTGACCTTCAAGGACTACTACATCGATGTCGAAACCACAGGCGAACTCACCGCCGGAGAAACACTAGGCTACAGCCCGAGCGCGGGAGACTTGCGCCGAAGCCCAGAGATGGAAAAGCAAGCCGCCGAACATATGTCGATTCGCGGCTCCGCGCCGAC
>Ga0137401_10000839_pt1 | contig 12714 bp, 15 predicted proteins | sample CZOMad1_1_16fung_FD_108286 | JGI IMG/M metagenome (GOLD analysis project Ga0137401, IMG submission 108286) | Vadose zone soil fungal communities from Angelo Coast Range Reserve, California, USA - CZOMad1_1_16fungal (Illumina Assembly) | ecosystem: Environmental > Terrestrial > Soil > Vadose...
GCGATCCCCGCTCTGAACACCTCTGGTCCCGGGCACAATGCGTGGATGATGACGGCGTCCGCCCTCGTGCTTTTCATGACGTTACCAGGTCTCGCTCTTTTCTATGGCGGATTGGTGCGCAAAAAGAACGCATTATCGGTACTCGCGCAGTGTTTCGGCATCACCGGGCTAGTAGCGATTCTCTGGTGGGCATTTGGGTATAGCCTGGTCTTCGGCAAAAGCTTTAACAATCCGTTCTTCGGCGGATCCGAGTACTTTTTCCTCAACAACGTCACCTCGGCCCCTAATACCGACTACGCCTTTTGGGTATCACAGAACGTCTACGCAATGTATCAGATGATGTTCGCCGTGATCACGCCCGCCTTGATCATTGGTGCCATCGCCGAACGAACGAAATACACCACGCTCATGATCTTCATGGCGTGTTGGATGTTTGTGGTCTACTTCCCGATGGCGCACATGGTCTGGGGAATCAGCGGCTTCATGAACGGCCTTTGGAATCCGAATTCCACGATTAAAGCCATCGATTTCGCTGGTGGGACCGTCGTGCACATGACTTCTGGCTGGAGCGCGCTGGTATTGTGTCTTCTGGTCGGACCGCGCGTTGGCTACAAGAAGGAACCGATGGCGCCGCATAGCTTGGTGCTATGCATGGTTGGTACCGCGATGCTCTGGGTCGGATGGTATGGTTTCAACGCGGGCAGTGCTGTGGCGGCAGATGCAATCGCGGCAAACGCATTCACCACCACTACGTTGGCAACGGCAATCGCCGCATTCACTTGGGCATTGATAGAAAAAATCTTCCGAGGCAAAGCGAGCGTCCTCGGCTATTGCACCGGCGCGGTCGCCGGCTTGGTCGTGATCACGCCCGCCTGCGGATATGTCTCATCTACCGGAGCCGTGATCATCGGCCTGCTTGCAGCGGTCGTGCCGTACATCGCCGTTTCGATCATAAAGCCAGCGCTCAACTACGATGACGCATTGGATACCTTTGGGGTACATGCGGTGGGAGGAACACTCGGCGCATTGCTCACCGGTCTTCTCGCGACCAGCAAAGCGAATAGCAATCTCACCGATAAACTGCTGAGCACACTCTTCGTTTCGCAAGTGGAAGCCGTCATTGTCACGATTATCTTGTCGGTCGTCGGGAGCGCGATTATCGCTCTGGTTCTGAGAGCACTTCTCGGCCTGCGAACTGATCCCGAAATTGAGACCAGCGGCCTGGATATCGCCGAACACGGCGAAGAGGCCTATATCGACTAAGATGGTCTTGGCGTTGTCGATGTGACCCATCGGATCCATGTGAGGCATGGGACCTGGGTAACGAAGGCGGTGGAAGCCCTGCTCGGTTCTCCCGGTCCTGAAGTTCTGGGCTACTATCATCTGTCTCCGTCGGGATCAGCGCCCTACCAACTATCCGCTTTCCGAAGATCTAGCACCAAGACGAAAAACTTTCAGGCAAAATGCATTTAGACTGCAAGTAGGTGGCCGCCCGGCTACTTACTAGGTAAGTCACGGATCGAAACCCGTAGCATAACGGAGTTCTTAGTGAAGCGAATGCCCCAAAGAACACGCAGTCATGTTGTCAGATTCCATCTTACGCACGCTTTCGCAGGCGTTGGTAGAACTACACCGGTCAGGAACGGACACCGATTTCCCTAATCGCCTTTTTGCCTGTCTCCGGTTCTGCTTTTTGTGTGATTTCTATTCCTACGACGAACTCACCGAAAACGACAGTCAGCGGATCGAAATATATCCGGCTTTGAACGTCAACGTTGGCACCTTAAGTAAATGGTTGAATCGGCGCCCAAATATCGGTGGCGTCTACAAGCACAACGGCTCCCTGAGAATCGTGCGCTCTCCCTTGCCTCCTCCTGGCTTGGGGCCCGAATTGCACCACGATCTGTTGGCTCTGCTCCGCCAAAGGCATCACCTCGGTCTCGTTACTTTAGAGGGTCGTGCTCGACTCAACCTTATATTAAGTCGTTCCAGTAAGTCTTTCTCGGAAGAAGAACGCAAAATGTTGAATATCTTGCAGCCGCACCTGACCCAGGCCTATAAGGCGACTAAGCTAAACTCTCTGTTATCTGAAGCGGTTGGAATTGCTAACGTTGGTTTTCTGGTCGCCGACCGTGGCGGAAAAATTCTTTATGCGACGGCCAAGGCGCGAAAGCTATTAAAAGAATATTTCTATCCAGATCCGCAGCTTAGACTGCCCGCTCGCATCCAATTTTGGCTCAGCGAAAAAGTGAATCCGGTTGTCAGTTTGCCGCTAACCGACCTCACCATCGATCTCGGCCAGAAGAGCCTGGTCGTGCAGACCATATCGAAAACTGAGGCTCCAGAGTATCGTCTATTGCTTCGCGAGGCTGTTCAGGTCCTTAACGCTCTTCCCTTGCAAAAACTCGGCTTAACTAACCGAGAAGCAGAAGTGTTGCTCTGGGTAAGCCAAGGAAAGAGCAATGCCGAAATCGCGATCATTCTCGCTTCCAAAGTCCGGACCGTTGCAAAACATTTAGAGAGAGTGTTCGCAAAGCTAATGGTCGAAAACCGCACGGCGGCAGCGCATGCAGCGCTCGCGGTGTTGAGCGCAGCATAAGGAACGCCGCGATCGCCGGTGACGCCGAGTTCGCTTGTTTTCCTTCTATCAATCAGCTTTCACGGCGCTCGGCGATGACGGCGCTCCTATCCGAGGATCGACTCCGTTTTCGGCGAAAGGCGCCCCCAATCAAGATATGCGCAGGCAATAGCAAAACTATTCCTAGTCCGATCCAAGCATGCCACTGACTAATCAAAGATCGCAGCTGTTCATCCCCGGCATAGTAGAGACCGTAACCAGTTACAACCAGAAACAGAATCACGAGAACCAGCGTGAGTCCCGAGGTCCGATTCTTCCGAGATTTCCAACCTTTGCGCATGTGGTTGATCAAAGCTCCCAGGAGAATCAGTGATATCATCGCTGCTCCTCCATGCAGTTTCAACATTAGGCTTGAGACGTGATTCCCCTCGTCCAGCCTTGCCTGAAAAACCATCCAAGCAACCCCGGTAACCAACAAAATCCCGAATACCAGATAGACGAAAAATTCGGTAAAGAGACTAAGCCGCAGCTTTGAGCGTTTCATGCCAGTTCGGAGTGCATAGGACGGATCCCTTCGAATCGAATATCAGTGCCGCGGCGGAAAGCCGCTGGAGCAGGGCCGGGGATTGCGCAGGATCAACCATCACTATTTTAGTGAGCGCATCCGCTAACATTGCGTTCGAAGCGATCACGGTTACCGAAAGTAAATCACCTTGGAGTTGTCCGAAACGCGGGTGCACGAACGGACCAGTTCGTGCTCCCGGTCTAAGTCGATCAGCGAAATAGTGAGCCGATGTCGCAACCGCCTGATTACTAATCGTTAAAGCAGCAAGCGTGTTCCCTGGCCGGCTGGGATGTCGAATTTCGACCGGAAAAAGGTGACGACCAAAAGCGCGGAGATCGCCGCCGGCATTTACTAATCCACTCTCAAGGCCTGCCGTTCGCAGAGCGGTTATCGCTTCATCTACCGCAAAGCCTTTGGCAATGCCGCCGAGATCGAGTCGTATCCCGGCATGACGAAATTGTACCCGGTTTCCCTGAAGCAATTCCACATCGGTAAATGATACTCCGTTTCCGGCCGCCTTTCCGAAGCACCGCGGCAAAAATCCGGTGCGTTGAAGATAGGGCGCGATCGTCGGATCGAAAACTCCATTCGAGAGCGCGTAGAGATCGCGCGCCATTCCAAGCACTTCAAAGGTTTTTTGATCCACCGATATCGGTCGAGCGGATGCTTCTGCGTTGACACGTGACAGCGTGCTGTTCCGATCGTGAAAACTCATTCGTCGTTGAACCACCGAAATTGCAGCAAACGCGCGGTCAATCGCTCGTTCCGCGTCTGGCTTGCGGCTCGAGCGAGCCGTGATTTCGACAATCGTGCCGAGCAGCGGCCTCGCTCTTCTCAACTCATCGCAAGGCGACTTCATAGGTAGCCAGCAAGCGCTTTACTCCCTCTGTGATATGGCGGCTCGAGAGCGTCGCTCCGCTGATGTTCCGAATGTCTCCGTCCAGCTTGAGCGGAGCTTGAATTGTCTTACCGACGAACTGCTGACGCCATGCTACCTCCCGAACTTCGTATCCATACGTTTCCCGATAATCCAGGATTTCAATTTGCTTCACCGTCCCACCGGCGTTTAATCCCAGCGCGTAGGTTATATACTCGTGCTTTCCCAACACTTCATCGACAATGAACCACCCTCCCCCGCTCACCTTCCAGACCTTGAGATCGCGGGATCGTACTCGGACTCCGGACCGGGACTCGATATTTTTCTGCTGGTCCGGGGTAAGCGTGATACGCAATTGAGTAAGCGCGGATCCCGGGAAGATGGCCTGCTGGGCTTGTTCTACCGTGAGATAGGTGTTGGCAAAACCAGGTACGGCGGCACTAGCCAGAGCGGCTGGCGCCGTGACGAAAGGGATCCAATCTTTCATAATAATTGAGCGAGATAAGATTTGAGCTGATCCAGTCGCGGCCTGACTAGAAATTGAGTCCAACTTTCAGACGGATCTCGTTCCTTACCTCTTCTGCGAAAGTCTTCCCGTCGGCCGGTTCATCTATTCCAGTACCGTGAATCTGGTATCCGTAGCTCAACGTTACCCACCATCGCTCGGCACCGTAGTGGAGGCTGGGCCCAGCAAAAACGACGGTGTGTTCATGATTACCAAACTCAAATAGCGGATACTCGGAGCGGATGTGACTCTCTACTCCGAAATACCAATTTGGCGCGAATCGGTAGGAAACTCCTGCTCCACCGGTCATTGACAGTTCACGAGGGTATTGCTCAGCCGGTCTCTTTCCCCAGGCGAATTCCACTCCCCCGTTGACGTCAAAAATGAGCGTATCATCAAAGTAATTCTTTTGCAGAATAAGCTGCGGAGCGATGTAGCCCTCGGTTTGCTTAAGGCCATCGACCTCATCATGGGCCAGGTAACCGGCCTCTAGGCGCACCGCAAATCCGACCGGGTCCTTAAACGGACTGAGCAATCGATATTTTCCGGCAAGAATCACGCCGCCGAACCGGAGCCCATTCGTATTATTAAGTGCATCCCGTGGCCCATCGACACCTTTGTTGTAGAAATAATGATTCTCTAACGAGAGACTCGCCTGAAATTGATCGGTAAATCCGTATTCCACTTCCGTCTCGGAATCCCATCCCAGGTAAGTGCCTTCGGCTTTACCAGTTCGCAGTGTAAGAAATTCATAGACCTCCGCGTGTTTGCTAGGAAGGGTTTCAGCACCCAGCACCCAGCCAAAAAGGTGTTCGTCGGCGAGAGCGCTGCTGGGGAAAGATCCGGTAACTGGGAGAACTAACAGGGCTAGGGGTAAGATCCCTGGAACAGAGAAAGCAAAGAAGGTAGGGACACTCGAGGTTTGCATTGATGAGACTGAGAATCATTCTCATTAGTCGGTCAAGTGGTTTTTTCTTTGGCTCGCTGCCAACAGGACGCCGCTGATTGTACCGATCGATTAAGCCGACAGAGCGAAACCAGCTCAACCGGTGAAGATCAAACCGGGGCAAGAGTCAGCCGTGAGCCGTTCTTCTAATCTCTATTTTGTTCCTCGCTCGTGTTGCAGGAACCACGAATAGAGTTCCTGATTCTCGTAAGCGTCGAGAATGTAGTGGTCGCGATTGGGCAAGATCGTCAACCGAACGTCATTCCCTAGAGCCGTGAGCACATGAACCAAATCTTGGGTGTCGGAAAGAGGAACAAGTTCATCCTTTTCACCGTGAAATGCCCAGATCGGCATCTCCTTTAAACGGGAAGCCCACCTGGTGATGACCATTGGAGCGCTCATCGGTGCGATCGCGGCAAATTTCTCGGGATGCTTGTATGCTAGATACCAGGTTCCGAATCCGCCCATGCTATGGCCCGTTAGGTAGACTCTGCTCGCGTCTACAGCGTATTTGTTCATAACCTCGTCGAGAAGAGCGATAACAGCCTCCGTATCAGTCCAGTATTCGCCCTCAGGACAGAGAGGGGAGAGCACGATGAACGGGAACGATTTGTTCTTTTCGACCATTGCCGGCAGCCCGTAGCCCGGTTCTCTGAGTCTCTCTATATTCTCTCCCCGGCGCGAGCCACCATGGAGATAAACTATCAACGGCCATATCTTACCTTCCGCCTGCTCATACCCCTCGGGAGTGAACAGTAGATATTGCATCTGCACATGGGAGGTGATGCTTGCGGCGAATTCTCCTGGATGTTGTCCTGCCTGCGAAAAATAGGGACCAATCAGCAAAAATAGGCAGATCGTCCTTACGAAAAATCGATCGCACATGGGTTATCTGAGACTACCAGAACAGGCTGGCAGTGCGAACTGAATGGCTGAAGCAAATTGGGTTTGGAGCGAATCCTCTCCGTATGCGCTGCCCGCTGCCAAGAATTCCGGCGTGGATAAAGTCGGCCAACCGTAGTTGAATAACATCCGCGCCTAGTCAAAACCTACCGATGAAAACGCTCCTCCTCCTGCTTTCTCTTGGCTTCACTGCATGCAGCTACGCTGTGGAAATCCAGCAAATACCTTCGCCAGATAACGCGAACGCTCTGCAAATTGATAAATCGGGTCGGCGGGACGTGATTCAACTCCGGTCGGGCGTCAAAGTCAGCCGCCTCTTTTACGATGATATCGATTCGCTCAAGCCATACATCGCAAAAACCTACAACGTGTCCGTGTCAAAAATCGGCAAGATTGTGCTCCCCACGTTTCGTTCGGCCAAGTGGCTCTCTCCGACAGAAGTAGAAATTACGTGCAATAGCGCGGCTACAATCGGTGAAAATGAAACAAAAGAATTCGATTTCACCGCCTTGGTCTCGTCGTCGGGTAACGTAGAAAAGGTCACGATCACCAAAAAGGAAACCGCAGCACCGCAGAAGAAGGAGAAGACAACGGTGACGAAAAGGAAAAAACAGTGAATTAGCGAGAATGCAGAACACGGAAGCTAGAAGTCGGAAGCCAGAATCTAGAAGCTAGAATCTAGAATTTGACCTCGAAAGAGCCCAGCAGGCGTGCACGTCGAATATTCGTGCGATTGGTCCTGGCAATTGGCGGGGCGCGGTGCGCGGCGTTCTAGCTTCTGGCTTCTAGATTTCAGCTATGCCCAAGATCAGCGCCGGCTTACTGATGTACCGCGATACCGACCATGATCTGGAAGTGCTGCTTGTTCATCCCGGGGGGCCCTTCTGGCAGCGGAAAGACAATGGCGCCTGGACAATCCCGCGCGGAGAGGTCGAAAATGGAGAGGATTATTTGACCGCCGCGATTCGCGAATTTAAGGAAGAAACCGGTTGGCAACCGCAAGGTCCTTATCTCTCTCTGGGCGAAGTCCGCTTACGCTCCGGCAAGACGGTTCATGCTTGGGCATTTCCTGGCTCGGTCGATCCAGCGTCCCTTCGTAGTAATCTATTCGAGATTGAGTGGCCGCCGAAATCCGGCCGGCGGCAGCAGTTTCCGGAGATTGATCGAGCTGGGTTTTTCCCGATGGCGGAAGCACGGAACAAAATGCGCATTTCCGAGCTGCCGTTCCTGGACCGTTTAGCGGAGGAACTGAGCTAGCAGTCCGTTCTATTCGGCTTACTTGCCTCTCGCTGGAATTTAGGTCGATATACGACTCCATTTCAAGTCGGACGGGCCGCTAGCGTGTTCAATCTATCGGCCGGCAGGTGGGCCAAAACATCGCCGCCGCTTTGACCGGCAAGATGACGGTCGATCAGGCGCTCCAAGCGAGCCAGACTGAGGTTGAGCGGGCCGTAAGGCAGGGCGGCTACCTGAAATAGGTTTCCGGTTTTCCGGGGCGGTCAGTTTCTTTACAGAACTGGCCGCCTTTTTTGCGTGGATTGAACCAAACGGCTTCCAGGGAAGGCTCGCTGCCTCGATTTAAGACTGGAATCGCCCGGGAAGCCCCTTTTGATGAGCATTCGTCTGATTCCGCAGTTGCCAATACGAAGCAATTTACGGTAGAAGCAACTTCATATGCGCAAGTATTTGTCGCTTCTGCTGTTGGCTGCGGTTGTAGCTCTCCCCATCGCTTACTCGCAGACCCCGACTCCGTCGGCAAGTCCAAAACATCGACGTACGAAGAAGACGGAGAATGCAAGTCCTTCGCCGGCTTCCAGTCCGGTCACCAGCGCTACGCCGGAAGGCACCCCGAAAAAACCCCGGGCAAAGAAGAGTGCTAGCCCTTCGCCTTCACCTGCCGCTGCTGCCACCCCTACTCCCGTTGCGGCTGCTTCACCAGAAGGCACCCCGAAAAAACCTCGTGCGAAAAAGAGCGCGGCTCCAGCGACTTCACCGGTTACTGTCGCGACTCCTACGCCGATTCCGAGCCCAACCGCGAAAAATCCGCTTAGCGGTATTTTCGGCAAGAAAGCATCGCCAAGTCCAGCTCCGGTAACGAGCGGAACTCCGGGCGCTGGCCAGGTCTGGGTAAACACCGAAACTCATACCTACCATAAGCCTGGTTCGCAGTGGTATGGAAAGACTAAGCAAGGCAAGTACGTCAGCGAGCAAGAGGCCATTAAAGAGGGAGATCATTCCGCTAAGAACGAATAGCCAAACGCTGTTTATTTGAGTCCTAACCAAAAAAAGCCCCTGATGTCAGGGGCTTTTTCATTGCGTTCCTCAAGCTTCGAACGATCTAGGTCAGTAGTGAACCTGCCTTTCCTGGAACTTCCTCAACTCCTTCCTAAGATCCTTGATTGGGTGGAAGCGCAAGAGAAGCTTGCGCTCAATCAAGGATCAGCGCTCTCGCCCGCAGCGCTAAACGATGCACGAGCGGCTGGGGTGCACACGCCGGAAAACATCCGGGTGTGTGTCGTGTCGGAGATTCCTCAGCCGGAGCATCCAAGAATCAAACAGCTCGCGGCCGAACTTGGATTAATTACCTCACACACGGTCGCCATAACGTTCGGGTTTGGCATCTTTGTTCGAACGGAGCAATCCCACGACTGTGAAACACTGGTCCACGAGTTTGTACACGTAGCCCAATACGAGAAGCTAGGCATGGACGATTTTCTGATGCAGTATGTGGTACAGATTTTTAAGAACGGCTACGACAACGCGCCAATGGAACGGGAAGCTCGCGAAGTGGCCGCTAGCATCACTCATCGGTAATCGGTAATCGGTAATCGGTAATCGGTAATCGGTGATCAGTAATCGGTGATCGGTGGCCGCGGGAAAAGGGAAGATGATTCGTTTGTGTCTGCAATACAAGCAAACGCAACCAGTTAATAGGGGAAAAGCCCGGCTATCAAAATGATGCAACACCGATGGATCCGCCCACATGGCTCAAACCCGGCGCGACACCCCGAAAGAGAAGTGCGAACGTTGCGGCGCGCCGAGCTTTTCCTACCAATCTGGGCGCGATCGCACGGCTCTCTTTCATTTGCATTAGCGATTACTGATTAGCGATTACTGATTACCGATTACTGACTACCGGCTGTCACCAATGGCCAACGAAAGGCTGCTACAACTTGCACCCGATCTGAGGACAGTGGCTCCTCGAAGTCCACGCGCGCCACTCGGGGCTTACGGCGTTCTCGCCGCGCGAATGTTAGATAAGTGCCGAGCCGAGCTTGCCGGCAAAGGCGGCGATTACCATTTCAATTGTCCAATGGATCAAGTCTTTTTCCGATTCACGAAGATCGATCCGCAGAAGCTCAGAGAATTCATAGCCACCGGAGCAAGCGACGAAGAGGTGGCCCACTGGATCGAGTTAAATTCGAAGGTTCAAGATCCCGGTAAAATCGCGACTTGGGTACGCCTGTTTCGGCTAAATCCTTTCACACTTTTACTCGATCTGGATGATTGGATTCATACCCGGCGAGCAGCCAGGAAAGGATGATACGCAGAGCAATTGGCAACGTCGTAACGCCGGGAACTGAATCTGAGCGCCTTGGCGTTTGGTCCGAAGGACCAGGAAACATGGATCGTCGGGGTGTTGAGGGATCAACGTGTCTGGTCCCTTCGGGCTAGCTAACGATCCTGTACCTCACGAACGCAATATTCGAATACGGCCGCATATCATCACTCCACCGCTCCAGGCTCACAGAGCCTGGCTTCGGCGGATCTGTTTCGCCCTGCGATCACCCCGCGTTTTTCCGTTCGCGCTTTCCGCTTTAAAGTTCGATACGCGCAAACAAATAGCTACCCAACACCAGCAATCCTGCTGTCAACCCAACCAGCGCGATAAGATCAGTGCCCAGGCCAAAATGCGTGATGCCGGTCAGTGTATAACGCAATCCGTCCACTCCGAATGACAACGGATTGATGCTGGTAATAAAGGCCAGTGGACCGGGTAAATTTCTCAGCGGGAAGAGTGCTCCCGAAAGGAAGAACATCGGCATCACCAGTAAGTTAATAATGAGTTGAAACCCCTGGAAATCAGAGAGCCGCGCGGCAATCGCTGTGCCCATTGCGGTAAACATCACGCTGATCAGCACCATGAAGAGGAAGGTTAATGGCAACAGAGCAAATGTCGCCGGACGAAATCCCGCGACCAGACAAATGGAGATCACAATTACGCCTTGGATGATGGCAACGGTGGCTCCTCCCAAAGTGCGCCCGATCATTATGAGAATCCGCGGAACCGGAGCAACGAGCGTTTCCTTGAGAAACCCGAACTGGCGGTCCCAAATCAATTCCATGCCGGAAAAAACCGATGTGAAAAGCAGCGTCATACCAATGATGCCGGGCGCCAAAAACTGAATATAGCTTCCTTGGCCAGCCTTTTGAAAAACCGGCTCCATCCCGAATCCTAATCCCAAAAGAAACAGAAGAGGCTGACCAAGGGAAGCGATGATACGGGCTCGCGAACGCACATACCTCTTCAGCTGCCGAATCCAGAGAATGTAGATGGTCGTCATGTACGGGTCATGGCCAGGTCTTCGCGAGTCGGACGAAACCCGACTCCACCCCAACCCGTCGCGCCATAGTCTGGGCGAAGGCGGAAGCCTGCGTCGCGGCCGAGCTCGAAGCGCTCGCTCAACTCCATGGGAGGGCACTCCAAAGCGCAACGGCGGCAGATCTGCCAAGCACCGGATCTGTGAGCCTCGGGTAGCATTGATCAGCGGTTTGACTGCTCATCTCTTTTTCTTCTTCTAGGTTTTGAATTCTGAATTCCTGGCTCGAGGGGGGGATTACCGTCTCCGAAACATTCGAGCCATCTGTCGCATCCGCTCGACTTGTCCAGTCTCTTCTTCTCGAATCGAAAAACCGGTCAGCTGCAAGAATGCGGCCTCCAACGAGTCGGCACCGGTTTTCTCTTTCAATTCGGTTAACGTACCTTGCGCGACAATGGCTCCGTGATCGATTATTGCGATACGTTTGGCCATACGTTCGGCCTCATCCATGTAGTGGGTGGTGAGGAAGACCGTTATACCCTGCTCCTCATTCAATCGCCTAATGTGGGTCCAAAGCTGATTCCGCGTCTGCGGATCCAATCCGAGTGTCGGTTCATCCAGAAAGATAATCTTGGGCGTATGCAGCATGCACCGCGCGATTTCCAAACGCCGGCGCATCCCGCCGGAGAAATTCTTTACTAAATCGGCTCGCCGATCCCAGAGCTGAAACAGATTCAAAAGCTCTTCGATTCGTGCTCTCCGCAGCTTTTTCGGCACAGAATAAAGAGCGCCATGTAGATCCATGTTTTCGTAGGCGGTTAATTGATCGTCCAGGCTCGGATCCTGAAAGACGATCCCAAACCGTTTGCGCACTTCGCTCTGATTATTGCTTGGATTAAGCCCGTCTACTTCGACTTCCCCGCTCGTCGGCCTCAGCAGGGTGGTCAGTATTTTGATGGTGGTGGTTTTTCCTGCTCCATTTGGTCCGAGGAAGGCAAAAATCTCGCCCGCCTTTACTTCAAAAGAGACGTCTCGGACCGCCGTGATCGAGCCATACTTTTTTACCAGATTGGCAACCCGGATCATCAGGTGAATTCTAGATTCTAGATTCCTTCGATCCCTTTCCCGCTCTGGCCAAATCTGCAGCCTGGTAGAGCGCTTCAATCATGCTTCGTTCATCGGCTTTTCCCGTCCCCGCAATATCAAATGCAGTTCCGTGGTCAACCGACGTCCGAATAACTGGCAACCCCAACGTCACATTGACTCCGGTTTCGATTCCCAGGACTTTGATTGGACCGTGGCCCTGGTCGTGGTACATCGCTACGACTAGATCGAAATCACCCCTGGTCGCTCGATAAAATAACGTGTCCGCCGGCAACGGTCCCTCCACTTCGATCCTGTCATGCCAGCAAGCAGCGATCGCTGGAGCTATTTTCTCTTCTTCTTCTCCTCGTCCGAAGAGGCCGTTTTCGCCAGCATGGGGATTAATCCCACAGACGCCGATTCGTGGCTGTTTAATTCCCGCATCCAGCATGGCCGCGTGGCCGCGTCGAATCGTTCGCTCCACCAGGCCCGGCTCGATCTTGGCCACGGCATCAAGCAGCCCGATATGCGTCGTTACATGCACAACCCGCAATTTCGGCGTCACTAAGAGCATCGATACTTCAGGCGTGCGAGTAAGGGAAGCGAGCAACTCCGTATGGCCGGGAAACTTGTGCCCAGCGGCATGCATCGCTTCTTTGTTCAACGGAGCCGTACAAATCGCATCTATCTCGTGGGCCATTGCCAACGCGGCGGCC
>Ga0137401_10000841_pt1 | contig 12704 bp, 8 predicted proteins | sample CZOMad1_1_16fung_FD_108286 | JGI IMG/M metagenome (GOLD analysis project Ga0137401, IMG submission 108286) | Vadose zone soil fungal communities from Angelo Coast Range Reserve, California, USA - CZOMad1_1_16fungal (Illumina Assembly) | ecosystem: Environmental > Terrestrial > Soil > Vadose zone...
CGCTGGTGTACCAGGGGCCGGCCGCCGGGGTGCGCGCGGCGGGGACCCTTACGGGACAGTATCTCTCGGGCGAGAAGCGGATCGGTGTACCGTCGGCGCGCCGGACGGCGCGGCGCTGGCTCGAGGTGAAGGGTGCGCGCTTGCACAATCTTCAGGGCGTCGACACGCGCATTCCGCTGGGGACGCTCACCGCGGTGACGGGCGTCTCCGGATCCGGGAAGTCGACTCTGGTGCACGACGTGCTGTTCCGGCAGCTCGAGTCGCGGCTCACGGGGACCCACGGCGCCAAGCAGCATCTGGGCGAGCCGGTGGGGCAAGTGCGGGCGCTCGATGGCTGGGAAGCGATCAGCGACGTGGTGCTCGTGGACCAGGCCCCCATCGGCCGCACGCCGCGCTCCAACCCCATTACCTACATCAAGGCGTTCGACGAGCTGCGCGCCCTGTTCGCGGCCGAGCCGCTGGCCCGCGCGCGGAAGTACACGCCCAGCACGTTCTCGTTCAACGTGGCCGGGGGGCGGTGCGACGGATGCGACGGCGCCGGCCACGTACTGGTGGAGATGGTGTTTCTCGCCAACGTGTTCGTGCCCTGTGACCTGTGCGGCGGCAAACGCTTCAAGCAGGACGTGCTCGACGTGAAGCTCGGCGGCAGCTCCATCCACGACGTGCTCGAATGGACCGTGGACCGGGCGCTGCAGCGGTTGCATCGCCAGCCGCGGCTGGCGCGCGCCCTGTGGCACCTGCAGCAGGTCGGGCTCGGCTACCTGCGGCTCGGCCAGCCTGCGACCACGCTGTCCGGCGGCGAGGCACAGCGTCTCAAGATCGCCCGCGAGCTGGCGGTCGCGAGCGGGAAAGGTCGCGGGCGGAAGCTCTACATCCTCGATGAGCCCACCACCGGGCTGCACCTCGACGACGTCCGAACGCTGTGCCGCGTGCTCGACCGGCTCGTCGACGCCGGCCACACCGTGCTCGTCATCGAGCACCATCTCGACGTCGTCAAGCGAGCCGACTGGGTGATCGAGATGGGACCGGGAGCCGGCGATGCCGGCGGGCGCGTGGTGGCGCAGGGGACGCCCGAGGATATCGCCCGCAACCCCGATTCACCCACCGGCCGCTATCTCAGCGACGTCGCATGAACCGCACGGGCCGATGACGCGGCGCCAGGCGGACCTGGCGCTGCTGCTCGCGACCGCGCTGTGGGGCACGAGCTTCGTCGCGGTGAAGAGCGCCCTCGCGGATGCGACGCCGTTCGCGTTCCTGACGATCCGCTTCGGCATCGCGGCGCTGGCGCTCGCCCCGGGTACGCGCGTACGCCCGCCCCCCGCCGGCCGGGAGCTGTGGGGCGGCGCCTTGCTCGGTGTGCTCGTCGCCGTCGGCTTCATCGCGCAGACCGCCGGGCTGGTGATCACCACGCCCTCCCGCTCGGCCTTCATCGTCGCGGTATCGTCCGTGCTCGCGCCGGTGATCGCGCTGGCACTGTTGGGGGAGCGGCCGCGCCGGCTCACCGTGGTGGCGCTCGCCCTCGCCACCCTGGGCATCTACCTGCTCACCGCGCCGGACGCCGGGGGCTTGAACCGGGGAGACCTGCTGACGCTGATCTGCGCCGTGTGCTTCGGCGGGCAGATCGTGGCCGTCGCCGAGCTGACGCGGCGTTATGATCAACGGCGCCTCGTGTTCTTTCAAATCGCCGCGACCGCGGTGGTCGGCGCGCTCGCGACCGCGCTGTTCGAGCGACCGTCCATTCACTGGACCCCGCGGTTCGTCGGCGCGCTCCTGTACACCGTCCTGTTCGCGAGCACGTTCTGTTTCCTGTTGCAGATGCGCGCCCAGCGCGAGATGTCGACCGCGCGGGCCGCGTTGATCTTCTGCTTCGAGCCGCTGTTTGCGGCGGTGACGTCGTGGCTCGTTCTCGGCGAGCGGCTCGCATTGGTGCAGTGGGGCGGTGGAGCGTTGATCCTGGCGGGCATGGTACTGGCGGAGCTGCCGGCGAGTCGGCGGGCCGGTTGAACTCCGTCGCCGCTCCCGCGATATTTGGGCGCGCTTTCCCGAGTAGCTCAGCTGGTAGAGCAGCCGGCTGTTAACCGGCGGGTCGCAGGTTCGAGTCCTGCCTCGGGAGCTTCGGACTTGGCTCTATGCTGACTAAACGCGGCAAGCGGCTGTCCACGGTCGTGCTGTTGGTGGCGGCCTTGCTGGCGATCATGATCCCCGCACCGGTGCGGTGGCGGGCCGAGGTCGTCCTCCTATCCCTGGCCGGCCGGATCCCCGACATCGAGCTCAAGCGACTGCTGGCGTACATGATGCCGGGTTCGGGCCAGTGGCTGAGACCCCTCGTCGAGACACACAATCCCTATGCGGTGATCCGCAACGTCAGGACGACTCCGGCCGACATTCAGGCGGGCGCCACGCTGTTTCGCAGTCAGTGCGCTGAATGCCACGCCCCGGACGGGAGCGGTGGCCGCGGTCCCCGTTTGATCGGTCGCCAATTCACGCATGGTGAGAGCGATTGGGCGGTGTACCGCACGATTCGCCTCGGCATTCCCAACACGACCATGGGCCCGCACCCCCTGCCGGACACAGCGGTGTGGCAGCTGGAAGCGTTCGTCCGCTCGATCGACACCGTGGGAGCCACCGCGCGCGGTTCCCCTGTCGCAGCCAGTGTGCCTGTGGCGTACGACGAGCTTGCGGCCATACGCGAGCCGGGTGAAGACTGGCTTACCTACTCCGGATCCTACTGGTCGTCCCGCCACAGCGCGCTGAGCCAGATCAATCGTGGCAACGTTGGTCGCCTTGCCCTGAGATGGATTCACCAGCTCGAAGGCGCGCCCGACTGCGCCGAGGTCTCGCCGGTGGTGCGCAAGGGAATCATGTTCGTCACGCAACCGCCCAGCCGAGTCCTGGCGCTGGACGCGGCCACGGGGAAAGAGATATGGGCCTACGATCACCAGGCGTCGCGCGCGGTCCCGAGGAGCGACGTCAACGACTTCAGTGTAATGGTCAATCGGGGCGTCGCCGTCCTTAGCGACAAGGTCTTCTTTGGAACACCCGACGCCCGCCTCATCGCGGTTTCGGCCGCGACGGGCGCCTTGCAGTGGGAGGCGACGGTTGCGACCGATGTGACCCGATACGCGATTACGGCCGCGCCGTTGGCGTATCGCGATCTCGTCGTGACCGGCGTCGCCATCAGGGGCGGCGCGGCCAGCGGGCAGGGCTTCGTCGCAGCTTACGATGCCAATACCGGAAACGAGCGATGGCGGTTCGTCGCGATCCCCAAGCCGGGCGAGCCGGGCAACGAAACTTGGGAGGGCGCCTCCTGGCGTGCTGGAGGCGCGCCCACGTGGTTGACCGGCTCATACGATCCGGAGCTCGACCTGCTCATTTGGCCCGTCGGGAATCCGAAGCCTGACTATGACGCGGCGGCGAGAAGAGGCGACAACCTGTATACGAACTCAGCCGTGGCGCTGCGTGGTTCCACCGGAGCACTCGTATGGTTCTTTCAGTTCACCCCGGGGGACGATCACGATTGGGACGCGACCGAGATTCCGGTGCTGGCGGATCGACGAACCCCTTCGGGCACCGAGAAGCGTGTTCTCTGGGCCAATCGTAACGGCTTCTACTATGTCTTGGATCGCGTGTCCGGCAAGTATCTCAACGCGGCGCCCTTCGTGCGTCAGACCTGGACCGACGGACTCGATGCGAAGGGACGCCCCCAGCCTGTGTCCAGTGCGTCCCGAAACCGCGAAGGATTTCTCCTCTACCCGGGCTACGTTGGTGCCACCAGCTGGTGGTCACCCAGTTTCGATCCTGCGCTGAACCTGATGTTTGTCCCGGTCTTGGAGCAGGGCATGGTCTTCTTCACGTCGGGTCCGCCAGCGGCTATCGGCGGCAGACCGTTTTATACCGCGGTCCGTGCCCTGGACGCATCCACTGGAGCAAGGGTCTGGGAGTATCGCCGCGAGCCGCGACTGCGCAACGATAGGCTCGGAGGGGTGAGAATGGGCGGCGTTCTCTCCACGCGGGGCGGCATCGTGTTCGGAGGCGACCAGACCACCTTCTTCGCCCTCGACTCACGCTCGGGCACGGCCCTCTGGTCCGTCGAGACCGGCGGCACGATCTGCGCGGCCCCCGTGACGTTCTCGACGGACCGGGAGCAGTTCGTCGTAATCGCGGCGGGACGAAACTTGCTGGCGTTCGCCTTGCCCAAGGCCGACTAAGATGCGCGCTCACTAGCGCGCGGTGACGGGCGGTCCCCCGCGCTTCGTGCCGCCTACGAGCGGCCGGAACAGAGGCTCCCCCGTGAGCTCGTAGCCGTCCATGTAGTAGGTGTAGGCGCGATACTCGGAGCCGTCCCGGACATCATTGAGGACCGCGCCCAACACCCGCACCGGCGACTGACGCAGGAGGTCGATCTTGACCTCGGCTAATTCCCGGTCGGTCTTTCCCAGCCGCAGAACGATGAGCAGGCTCCCGGCCAGCGAAGCGAGCACGAACGCATCGACGCCCGCGCCCAGCGGTGGCGTGTCCACTACGATCACGCCGTAGCTCGACCGCAGACCGGTCATGAAGTCGGCCATCGGTGCGGAGCCCAGCAGCTCGGGTGCATCGCCTCGGCGAGACCCGCTCGCAAGAAAGTCGAGCGACGGATGCGTGGTCGATTGCAGCACCTGCTCCGGGGAAGCCTTGCCGACGAGCAAGTCCGTCAAGCCCGGCTCCCGACGCAGCTGCAGCGCGCGGTGCAGCGCGCCCCGCCGGAGGTCGGCATCGACCAACAACGTGCGATGGTTCCCATAGGTGAAGGCAAGCGCCAGGTTCGAGCTGACAAACGACTTCCCATCGCCACTCCCCGGGCTCGTTACCGCCACCACCACAGGGCCGGGGGCGCCGTGCGCGTTCAGCACGTTCAGCCGGATACCGCGGAACGCTTCGACCGCCGCGTCCGCGCTCCCGGGGCCCTTCTTGTCGGTTTCCGGGCCCCTCCGCGGCACGATGCCCAGGACCGACAGACCGAGCTGCTCCACCTCGACTCTCCGAGCGATCGAGCGCCCCACGCGCTCGGCCACGAACGCGCCGCCGGTGCCCAGCATCAGGCCGACCAGTAAACCGAGGACGAGCTGCTCGGGGAGCCCGATGCCGGCGGGTTTCGTCGGGAGGGTGGCGTGGTCCACGATCTCGACCTGCCCCACCGTGACGGCCTGGGCGATCCCGGCCTTCTGGTATTCGGTTCGCAGCTCATCCGCGACCTTCCGCGCATTGTCGACCCGTTCGGTCAGCCGCGCCTCCTCGGCGTCATGTTGCAGGTTCCCCGCCCGGCGGGCTCTCAAGTCGTTGATCGCGGCAATGCGCCCGTCGAGGGACGCGATGGCGCCTTGAACCCCCGCCTGCACCGCGCGGAGCAGCTTCGCCTCGGTGGAGGAAATCAGCAGATTGAGGCGGGGCAAGTCCGGGTGCGATGTCGAGAGACTCGCCAGCGAATCGCGGGCTATCTCGTACTGGAACAGCTGGGTGTTCAGCTGCACCACTGCCGGGCTCGGGGCAACGCCGGGGGTCGAGAGGGCGGCTTGGATGGCCTTCCGGCTGGTGCCGCCGTCCTGGAGGGCCGCGAGCAGCTCCTCGTCTGTCCGGCGCTCGGCGAGCAGCTGCTGGCGTTGCAGCTCGAGGCCCGGCAGTTCGGTCTGCTCCCGCCCCGAGGACTGCGCCGAGCCATCGGAATGAGCCCGCCGCCGAAACGCGGTGAGCGCCTGTTGAGCATCGGCCACGAGCGAATCGTTGACCTTGAGCTGGGATTCGAGAAACTCGCGTCGCAACCTGGATTGCCGCTGTGCCGCTTCGGCGCTGGCGGCGCGGAAGACGTCGACGACCCGGTTGACGACCTCTTGCGCGCGAGACGGGTCTGGCGCGGAATACGCTACGTCCACGATGTCGGTGCGCATCCGAGGCCTGACGCGGAGCTCGGTGAGCAACTGGCTGATTGCCGCGTCGCGGCTCAGCACTCGGAGGAGCGCTCCTGCCGCATCCGGCCGACGCAGGACTGTGAACCGGACGCCGTCGACCTTGACGACCGTGTCGTACGCCGCGCGTCGCCGCTCAGGCGGCGTTCCCACCACGAAGCCGTCCCGGTCGAACGTAAGCGGCAACGAGTCGGCCGGCGCATCGGCCGCCACCGCCACGTGCCCCAGCAGGCCCGGCGAGAGCCTCCGTCGCAGCACCCGCTCCAGGAGGCTGCGCGAAGACTTCCGCAAGACGACGCGCAGCATCGGCATACTGTCGACGACCCCACCGGCGACCGCGTGACTCTTCAGGAGCTCCACTTGCGACAACAGGGGGTCGGCGTACCGCCCGTCCGCACCCAAGGCTGGGTCGTCCACCACGCCACCGGTAAATGCCCGACGCGGATCCGACAAGCGAATCACCGCGACGGCGCGATAGACCGGCCCCGTCACATATGCCACATATCCGGCCGCCGCCACGACGGCGGCAGCCACCCCCAGCACCAACCGGATGTGGCGACGCACGATCGCGAACAGGTCGTCCAGCCGGACCGTGCTGGCGGGCGCCTCCGGGTCTCCTCGGTCCGCAACCGAGCCTGCAGCAGCGCGACCATCGTTGGGGAGGTGCTCAGACATTGCCCGGCTCACCGGTTTCGACTGTACGCAAGGACGGCGGCCACCGCCGCGGTGAGACTGGCCACAGGATACAAGACATCCCGCAAGACATTGAAGCTGGAGCGACGAGCTACTAGCACCTGGTCACCGGACGCAATCGGCAGCCCTTCATATCGAGAATACCCCCGTCCCAGGTCTATTACCATCGAGCTGTCCCGACGGATCACGTGGACTTTGTCCAGCCGGCCCAGCTCTGTGGGGCCGCCCGCCCGCGCGATCGCCTGGGCGAACGTCGTCCCCTGGGGCAGTTGATACAGGTTGGGTAGTCGCACCTCTCCCGCCACCGTCACCGCGAACAGGGGCTCGATGACGAAGTCCACACCCTGTTCATAGGTAACCAGAAGACCGCGCAACCGTTCTCGCACCGTTGATAGAGGCGCTCCTGCAACCTTGACCCTCTGGTACAGCGGGTGCACGAGCGCGCTATCCGGGGCGACCGCAAAGTCGCCGCTCAGCTCCGGGTGGCGCCAAACGGTTATCCGGAGCATGTCACCGGGGCGCAGCACGGGATCCCGCAGGACCTGCGCTTGCGCCGCAGCGGACGCAATTGGGGCCATCAACAGAGCAGCAACGACCCACTTGGTGCCGAGGCTCATCCGGCTTACCCCCTTGGGTTCACACACCATCACAGACAGCCCCGCGTTGGGCGGGCTAAATCGGTCGCAAAGAACGTGCTGACACGCATGCGTGAGCGCCGCTGTTGCGGTGCCGCCACGCGGCGGCGCCCGCCAGAGGCATGGCATATGCTTACCGGTGGCCAAAGAGAGGAGGCCGGTCGGTGTGCTCAACTCACTGAGTAAGGCGGCGTTCGCCTGTCTCTGGTGCTTCGTCCTCGTCCTCCCGTGGGACATGTACGCCGACCTGCCGGTTGTAGGCTCCATCCCTCGGCTCGTCGGCATCGTGGCATCGGCCGTCGGGGTGCTCTACATCGTCGCGCGACGACGCGTCCGGCCACTGTCCTGGTTTCACGTGTCCGCGCTCGTGTTCGTGTTCTGGGCTGCGATAAGCATGCTCTGGTCCATCGATCAGGACGCTACGCGAACGCGGCTGCTGACCTACCTGCAGCTCGCGCTCCTGATGTGGCTGATCTGGGAAATCGCCTGGTCACCCCACCGTACCCGAGCCCTGCTCGGTGCGTATGTTCTGGGGGTCTCGGTTGCCGCCGTCGCCACCGTACACGACTACCTGTCGGGCGTACACGCCACCGGGTACCCGGGGCGGTTCAACGGCCTGAGCGTTGACCCCAACGAGCTCGGCGTGACACTGGCGCTCGCCCTTCCAATGGCGTGGTACTTGAGCCTGTCGCAGGGGCAGCGACGCGTCGCGTGGCTGTGGCAACTCTACCTGCCGCTCGCCATCACGGCGATTCTCCTCACGGCGTCGCGCGGTGCTTTCCTCACGATGCTCGTAGCCCTTGCGATCATTCCAGCGACCCAAGGGCGGCTGCGCCTGCGCACGAAGGCCGCGCTGTGCGCCCTTGCGCTCGGGTCGCTCCTTCTGGCGTTCAGCTTTGTGCCGGAGGCGACTCTGGAACGGCTGCAAACCACCCGAGGCGACATCGAGTCCGGGTACTTCGGAAACCGTGGTCGTATCTGGCGTGCTGGCCTGGAGGTGGCGCGGGAGCATCCGCTCGTCGGCGTGGGTGCCGGAGCGTTCGGAGCGGCCGTCGTGCCGTCCCTTAACTTTGAATGGGCATCCCACAGCGTTCCGCTGTCGATTCTGGTCGAGGATGGCATCGTCGGACTCCTCATATTTCTTGCGATGTTCGGGGCGGCAATCACGGCGTTGCGGGCGGTGCCGCGGCTCCCGCGGCGGTTCGGACTCGTGCTACTCCTGGCCCTCGGGGTGGGATCGCTATCGCTCGAGTTGGGCTATCGCAAGCAATTCTGGTTTGTCCTGGGGATAGTCGCGGCCGAAGGCGCGCTGCTACCTCGGTCTCAGCGCGGCAGCGACCTCGGGTCGACCGACGGGTCGGCCCGACCGAGGGCGGCGGGGAGCTCGGTACCGGCCGTCGGCCAGTAGAGGTGGCGCAAGGTCCCAAGGATCATCCGCAGGTCGCTCCACACCGTCGCCCGCGCCGCGTACTCCAAACTGAGCCGGACTTTCTCGGGAGCAATCACCTCCAGATAGTACGGCTCTGGGTCCGGCGAGGCGGCCAACATCGCGCCCTCGCCGAGGTAGCGAAGGGACCCCTCGTCGGTCATGCCCGGTACCAGCTCGAGCACCCGACGCTCCGGGGCGCGATACAAGGCGACGTAGCGCGGCACGTCCGGTCGGGGGCCCACCAAACTCATGTCACCGAACAGCACGTTGAATAGCTGCGGCAGCTCGTCCAGCTTCCGTGGGCGCATCCACGCCCCGATCCGAGTCACCCGGGGATCACGCCCCACCGTCAAGGGCGGCCCGCGCGATGCGGCGTCGGGGACCATCGTCCGGAACTTCCAGATGCGGAACCGCCGGCCCCGGTATCCGACGCGCTCTTGCTTGAACAAGATGGGTCCGCCGTCTTCGGCCTTGACCAGGAGCGCCAGCAGCGCGAGCAGTGGCGCCAGAAGCAGCACGCCGAGGCCCGCCCCAACCAGGTCGAAGGTGCGCTTCGCCCGCGTCATCGGCGCTGCCCTCGCACCACATCGTGCACGGCGTCGATCACGTCACTCACGTCCTGGTCGCTGAGTCGCGGATTCAGCGGCAGGCTGAGCATCCGCTGGAAGCTGTCGTACGCGACCGGAAACGCCGTCGGGTTGTAGCCGTACTTGTCGCGGTAGTACGGGTGCAGGTGAATCGGCGTGAAGTGGACCGAGGTCCCGATGTTGCGCGTCGCGAGCTCCTCGATGAACCGGTCGCGCCCAATCCGCAGCACGCCGGGACGGAGCCGCAGCACGTAGAGATGCCACGCGTGCTCCACGTTCGGCCGCTCGGCAGGCAGCTCGAACGCTTCGTCGCCCTGGAAAGCCTCTGCATAGCGCTGCACGACCTGGCGCCGCCGTTCATGGAATCCCGGGAGCTTCCGGAGCTGCCACAAGCCCAGTGCGGCCTGGATGTCCGTCATGTTGTACTTGAAGCCGGGCGCGAGGACTTCGTAGCGCCAGCTGCCGCCCTTGTCGTACCGCTTCCAGGCGTCCCGACTCAGCCCGTGGAGACTCAAGAGACGCGCGCGTTCGAGGAAACTATGTTCCCCCGTCAGCATCCCCCCCTCGGCCGTCGTGAGGTTCTTGGTGGCGTAGAAACTGAACGCCACCGGATTCGAACCTGAACCGATCTTGCGTCCGCGGTATGCGGCGGGAATGGCGTGTGCCGCGTCCTCGAGCACCAGGAGGCGACGCGCGCGCGCCAATGCGTGGATCGGATCCAGGTCGGCCGGATGGCCGGCGTAATGCACCGGGATGATCGCTCGGGTGCGCCCCGTGATCGCCGCCTCGATCCGAGTGGGATCGATCGTGAGCGTGTCCCGCTCCACATCGACGAGCACCGGCCGGGCGCCAACGTGCTCGACGACGTTGACGGTCGCGGCGAACGTGAGCGGCGTCGTGATGACTTCGTCGCCCGGGCCGATTCCGTTCGCCAGCAGCGCCGTGTGGAGGGCGGCCGTGCACGAGTTGACCGCGACGGCCGCCGGGGCCGAGACGGCGGCCGCGAACTCCGCCTCGAACCGGGCGACCTTTGGGCCGGTGGTGATCCAGTCGGAGCGCAGCGTATCGACGACTTCGGCGATCTCCTCCTCCCCGATGAGCGGAGGCGAGAAGGAGAGATAGGCACTGCGCCGAGGTCGCGGGGCTGCGCTGGCAGGGGGAGACGGCTGCGTCGCCACTTGCCCGCGTAAGGGCTCGTTACCTTGCTGAGGAGGCGCCATGACGAAGGGAGGAAGCAAAGTCCGTGCTGCGGGCGCGGCACACGCCGCTTGTCGCGGCGCTGCTACAGGCTACCTCGACAACGGCGTGGAGCTCAAACCAAATGCACGGCCCCGTGATCGCGCGAGCAGCGCCAAAGCACCCCGCAGGAACCCACAGCCGTAGCAGACATGCACCAGCGGGAAGACCCCGGCGACAGCAAGGCCAACGCGCGCCCCGTGTCGCCACCCGAGCGCGAGCGCGCACGCGGCGTTCGACGCGCAGTACGTCCCCAAGATGAGGCCTCCCAGCACCCGCGCCGCGGCGACCCATGGTGCCGCAAGCACGCTCACCAGCACGCTGAGGACAAACGCTGCCGGCACGAGCTGCCGGAGCGTCATGATCCTCCCGATCTTCAGCGCGACCAGCGGCTTGAAGAAGCCGTACTGATAGAACATGCGCCCCAGCTGCCCCAATGAGCGCCGCGCGTAGTAGGAGCAGACGACGCCGGGTACCAACAGGACGCGTCCGCCCGCCCGCAGCACCCGGAAGCTGAATTCCTCGTCCTGGTTCCGCACCAGCTCTTCGTCGAACAGCCCCACCCGCTCGAACAAGTCGCGCCGGAAGCAACCGAACGGCAGCGTGTCGACCTCGCGCACGACGTTCGTGCCGAGCCGGTAGCGAGAGTTGCCGATCCCGAACGGGTGCGCGAGCACCGCCGCGATCGCGCGCGCTATCGCGCTCGTGTCCGCCGGGAGCGTCACCCACGCCCCGCCGACATAGTCCGCGCCGGTTCGCTCGATCCAGTCGACGAGGTCGGCTACGTAGGTCGGGGGGTAAGACGCGTGGGCGTCCATGCGCATCACGATCGCGCCCCGCGCCTGGGCAATGCCCAGGTTCAGAGCGCAGGGCGTGATGCGTTTCGGGTTGTCGAGCAGCCGGACTACCGGATAGCGGCTGGCGTAGGCCGCGACCACGGCGCGGGTGCCGTCGTCGCTCATCCCGTCGACGACCAGCACCTCGAGCCGATCGTGTGGGTACTCGGTCGACAAGATCGAGTCCAGCAGCGCCCGGATGTAGGCGGCTTCGTTGCGACAGGGAATGACGAGCGAGACAAAGGGCCGCGGCACGCCTCGCTCGCTTCGCATGTCCCGTGCGCGTGACCGTCCAGGCCACGCCGTTCCCACGGGCACATGAACTCCAATGGACTAGCTATATGCAATGATTCATTGCGTAATGCAATACAATTTATCAAAACACTGCCGCATGAACTTAGTGTTTTGACGGTTCTAAGTGTTGCACCTGCGCCTCAGCTTCCGTCATGTGCTGCGCACGCGGCACGGCCGTTGCCGATAAGCCACGCCGGAAGTACGCTGCTCAGAGCAAAACCGCCGAAAGGCGGTGACGCAGAGCCACGGGACTAACGCGACCTCGTCGCTAAGTCCGCCGGGCCGCCAGCGACTCGAGAATTTTCGCGAGCTGCTGGCGGTTTTTTTGTCGGCGCTCGGACAACGCAGGTCCGAAGGATTCCTGTCCCCTCCTCGGGGGGCGACAAAGGCAAACCCGGTGAAAACCGGCGACGCAAAGCTCCGAGGCTACCGCACGCCCTGCGTGCCATGCCAGTCGAGCCGCCGAACCTCACGCAGGAGCGGATATGGCTGGTTGCGCCAGGAGTTGGGTAATGGCCGTCGCGGGGCTCGGGCTGCTCGCGGCGTGCGAACGTCCGGTGGGTCCCACTCAGCCGCCGTCGGGCGACCCGGTGGTGCAAGTCGTCACGTCACCCACGAGCGTCACGCTCGATCCTTACCAGACGCAACAGTTTCTCGCGTATGGTCGCACCCAGGCCGGTGACAGCGTCGCCGTCGTCGCGAGTTGGAGCGCGTCGGGGGGCACGATCACGAGCGGCGGTCTTTACGCCGCAGACACCAACGCCGGCACCTATCAAGTGACGGCAACCGCGCAGGTGGCGGCCACGGCTCCAGGCGCCGCATCTCCTGCCGACACAAGGGCCTCTGGTAGCTCGACGGTCAAGAACACAGGTCCGCTGACACAGGTCATTGTCACCCCGGCGACCGCCTCCGTGCTCGTCGGCGGAACGCTGCAGTTCGCGGCCTACGCGAGGAGGAAGAACGGCGACAGTACCTCGGTAAGCGTGGTGTACGCCGCCACCGGGGGCACCATCTCTGCCGCCGGGCTCTATACGGCAGGGCAGACTGCGGGA
>Ga0137401_10000842_pt1 | contig 12702 bp, 12 predicted proteins | sample CZOMad1_1_16fung_FD_108286 | JGI IMG/M metagenome (GOLD analysis project Ga0137401, IMG submission 108286) | Vadose zone soil fungal communities from Angelo Coast Range Reserve, California, USA - CZOMad1_1_16fungal (Illumina Assembly) | ecosystem: Environmental > Terrestrial > Soil > Vadose...
CCCTGCGGGCCACCCTGCACTTCATCGATCCCAATGTCGAGATCAGTCTGCCGGTCGCACTGCTGGATCAGGAAATCTGCGCGCGCGCCATTGACGAAGCCATGCTGTCGATCGCGACCCTGGACGGCACGATCGACGCGGATCTCTTCCCACCTCTTCCGGCGACGCACTGTCGCATCTGTAACTTCCTTGAGTTGTGTCCAGCAGGACGGGATTGGTTGGCGAACCGGTAGCTTTGAAGTGGCAGCGCAGCGCGACACCGCTTTGGATTGGTGACGCAGGGAGCGGGCTTTGCACGAAAAGTGCTGAGCGCCCAGTCCGCGTTAGCGGACGACTGAAAATAGCCCGGCGATTTAGAGGCTGTGTCAAAACTCGGACCTGAGCTTGATGAAAGTGCTTTTTTAACCGCAAGGTCGCAGAGGATTTCGCAGAGGAACGCAAAGGAAAGCTTATTCTCTGCGACCTCTGCGAAAAACTCAGCGGCCTCTGCGGTTTGGATCCGGACAAAGATTGGCATCTTGAGTTTTGACACAAACTCTTTATCGCTGGGATAGCAGCGAAATGAGACTAGGTCCGTGAAGCGGACGACTGAAAAAGAGCAGCTATCCCAGGGAGATCGCTTCAGCCGCCCGCTTCACGGACTACATATCTCTTTGCTCGTTGTCCCAGCAGTGAAGAGAGTGTGTCAAAACTCAGCTTCGCAGCGCCAAAGGCGCGAAATATAGGAGCCTGGGCCATCAGCCCAGGTACAAGTTCAATCAAGTTTCCGAGCGCTGAAAGCGCGTAATGATCGAGGTGGCACTTTAATGCCCGACCATTTCGGTGCGCCAGTCGCGATTTCGCGCTTTCAGCGCTTGAAGACTAATACGCGTTCTCACCCAGGGCGTTGCCCTGGGCTATTACGTTTCGCGCCCTTGGCGCTGGGGATTCAAGTTTTGACGCAGACTCTGAACTGCTGGGCTATTGTCATTTGTCCGCTGAGGCGGACTAACAGAAAGACTTTTTGTGCAAAAGCCTCAGGGAGCTAACCCAAAGCGCCATCGCCGCTTCGCTCTGCCGGCGCACTCCAAAAAAATTGGCCAATTCAGCGCGCTTCGCGTATAAACCTTTCGCGCGGAGGACAGCTACGTAATGGTTACAGTGAAATCGTTTGATGGCGGCGAGTTCGACGCCTATTTGGCCTTGCCGGCGGGTGGTTATGGCCCGGGCATGCTCGTCTTGCAGGAAATCTTTGGCGTCAATGAATATCTGCGAAACGTTTGCGACTGGTACGCGGCGCATGGGTTCGTTGCGATTTGCCCGGATCTATTTTGGCGGCAGGAGCGTGGCGTTGAATTAACTGACCAGACAGAAGCAGGTTGGCAGAAGGCATTTCAGCTTTACCAGGGACTGGATGAAGCAAAGGCGGTTGAGGATTCAGCGGCTGCACTGGAATTTCTTCGCAAACATTCGGCGTGCAGCGGGAGGGTTGGCGTCGTGGGGTTTTGTCTCGGAGGCAATCTCGCCTGGTTGCTGTCGACTCGCTTCAAACCTGATTGTGCCGTTGGTTTTTACGGTGTCGGTATCGAGAAGACGCTCGAAGCAAACCATCTCAGCTCGTCATTGATGCTTCATATCGCGGGAAAGGACCAGTACTGTCCCCCCGCAGCTCAGCGGCAGATTCACGAGGTGCTCGATCCAAATCCGCTGGTCACTATTCACGATTACCCGGAACAGGATCACGCTTTCGGCCGGCCCGGCGGAGAACACTATGACGCAGCGGCGGCGGAACTGGCGAACCTGCGCGCACTGGAATTCTTTGTGCGCAATTTGGCGGGCGAAGGACTGGTGAACGCGCAAAAGTCGCTCTCGGATCGTTGGGACGAACACGTCAAATATGAATTCGCGACGCGGGATACCGAAGACACCCTGGCGACGATGGTGCCTGATGCGTACGTCAATCACGTTCCGGTTTTGACCGGCGGCGTGGGTCACGAACAGCTCCGCGAGTTCTATTCCCAACGGTTCATTCCACAGATGCCGCAGGACACTTCGATGACTCCGGTCTCTCGTACTATCGGAACGGATCGAGTCGTCGATGAAATGGTTTTTGAATTCACGCACACGATCGAGATGGACTGGATGCTGCCGGGCGTGGCGCCGACGGGCAAGCACGTGAAGATTCCATTGGTCGTGATCGTTCATTTCCGCGACGGCAAACTCGCCCACGAGCATATCTATTGGGATCAGGCGTCGGTGTTGGTGCAGCTTGGGTTAGTTGATAGGACGAATCTTCCCGTCGCAGGCGTTGAGACGGCTGAGAAAGTTCTCGATCCAAGTTTGCCTGCGAATGAATTGATGAAGAGATAAGGGCGTGCCCGTTCCGGAGAGGCGCCCATGAATGTGAAGTCAGTACCACCCGCGTGAGCGGGTGGATCGTAGACTCAACAAAAGTTGATTGATGGACCCGCCCGCTCACGCAGGCGGTACTGACCTCATTGCACCGGTTGTACCATTTCAACTTGCGGGATTCGAGCTTTGACCATCCCTAACCAGACCAAGCCCACACCGATCGTCTCGCGTCTTCGCCGCGATCTCGGCACGATCGAATCGTACGCGGCGCTGATTGGAATCCTGGTAGGCGCAGGCATTTTCAAAGTCACCAGCGATGCCTGGGCCCTGACTGGCCCGAGCGTAATTCTTGGTTATGTGGTGCTGATGCCGGCGATTCTGGCTACCTCGGTTCCGTACGCGGCTTTCATTTCCACGCCGCTGGGCCGAGAGCCCGGCGGTGAATATCTCCACATCTCGCGCACGCTGGGCGGCTTTCGCCTGGCTTACATTGGATCATGGTTGAAGATCATTGCTTACGTTGGAGCCGGCGCCTATCTGGCGAGTGCTTTGGCAGATTACTTGATCGAGCTAAGCGGCAGACGTTTCACGAGCGAAATTGTCCACCAGACACTGGCCGTCGGCAGCCTGCTTTTCTTCTATCTCGTGCACGTGGTCGGCGTGAAGTGGTTTGGCAGAATCCAGGTCGCCATGTGCGCTGTGCTGGGTCTATCGATTCTGGTGCTGGTAGTTCCTGGCTTATTCGCGATTCATCCCGCGAACTATGCGCCATTCATCACCCACGGCCCACGCGGATTCCTCGCCAGTTTGATCCCGCTTTTCTTTTCCTATGCCGGCTTTGAAGCCCTGGCCCAGACAGCCGGTGAAGTCAAAGACAGCACTCGCCGGCTTCCGCAAGTTTTTCTGAAAGGCATCACCGCGGCCGCAGCCATTTTTATTTTGATGTCCACCGTGGCCTTTGGAGTGCTGCCCGGAGCGCGTCTGCAAGTGAGCAATGCGCCGATGACAGAAGTGGCCGCGGTCTATTTGCCCTGGGGCGCCGCGGCGTTAGTGACCATCGGCGCCATCATGGCGATTACAACTTCTCTGAATCCCACTCTGATTGTTCCGTCACGTCTGGCGATCATTTTTGTGGAAGACAAACTGGCGCCCCCGTGGCTTGGCTTAATCAATCCACGAACGGCGACACCGGTGCGGGCTTTGACACTCACGCTGGGCGCCAGCGCTTTGCTGCTCATCAGCAAACAGCTCTCGCTGGCTTTGAACATCGCAGTTTTTGCGCTGGTGCTTCTCTACTTCCTGCACAGCCTTACGTTTCTTTTGTTACCGCGTTGGAATCCAAACCTTTACCAACAGATCAGTATTGGAATGCCGCTTTGGTTGCAGCGCGCGGCCGCTTTGCTTTCAGTGATTTCAATGGGCGCGTTGATAGTGGTGCAGGTTGTGCAGGACATAAGTACTTTGCAGACGCACAGTCTCGCCGAGAGAATCACGAATCATTCTTTAACCAGCGTAGAACTCGTGCTGGCATGGGCCGCGATAGGCGCAGCGCTGTATGCTTATGCGCGGTTGGTGAAGAAGTAGCGCAAGTTAACAACTTGCGCCCCAAAGATGGAAATCAAAGACAGAAGAGTTTTAATCACTGGCGCGAGTCGCGGCCTCGGCCGCACGCTCGCATTCGCGTTGGCAGGAGCACGTGCGCGCGAAGTCTTTGCCGGCGCGCGCAAAGGTGAAGATATTGAGAAGTTGAAAAGCGACGCGCAGGTGATGAACACGCCGATCATTCCCATCAAGCTGGACGTCACTGTTGATGAGGACATGCGCGCGGTAGCAGGGCTCGGCTTCGTTGATATTCTGGTTAACAATGCGGGCGTGGCGGGCTACGGCAATCCGCTGCAAATGGATTTTGACAAAGCGTTGGAAGAGATGAACGTGAACTACTTCGGAGCGTTGCGGATGACGCGGGCCCTCGCGCCCGCCATGGTCGAGCAGGGCTCGGGGATGATCGTGAATGTGGCCACGGTCTTCGCCAAAATCAATCTGCCGCTGGTCGGCACTTACTGCGCCAGTAAAGCCGCGCTGCTCTCGCTGGGTCAGGCTTTGCGCGCATACCTGAGCGACCGCGGGGTGCATGTGATGACCGTGATGCCGACGACGATAGATACTGACATGAGCAAAGGCGCCGATGTGCCAAAGATGACCACGGAGTTTGTCGCGGGTGAGATTCTGCGACATATTCGCGAAGAGACAATCGATCCGCCGATTGGCGCGGAGGCAATGGGCATCCTTGATGGGCTGCTCAATGATCCGGTTGCGATGGAAAAGATGATTGGTAAGATTCGCGCGTGACGTGGGAGCGCCGGCATCTTGCCGGCGGCCCGCGGGCATCCTGCCCGCATTACTCACGCTAGATGGGCCGGCAGGATGCCGGCGTTCCGCCCGCCGGGATGCGGGCGCTCCATAACCATGAACCCTGCACCGCAAATCAACCGCCGCCGCGAAGAATTTCCGACGCTCGCTTTCGGCATTCACTTGCTCAGTCACAGCCTGGGCCCCGTGCCGCGCGCGACCCGCGACTCGATGCTCGGCTATTACGAAGCCTGGGAACATCACGCCAGTGAAGATGCCTGGGCCGCGAGTTGGTGGGAAATGTCGACGCGCGTCGGCGATCGCATCGCCCGGATTCTGGGCGCTGTGCCTGGTTCAGTCCAGGTCCAGCCCAACGCCTCGATTGCGCTTTCCAGCATAGCCTCCTGCTTCAATTTCACAGAGAGCGACCGAAACAAGATCGTGACCAGCGCGCTCGATTTTCCTTCGATGGAATACATCTGGGAAGCGCAGGCGCGCCTCGGCGCGAACGTCGAAGTCGTGCACACCGAAGACGGGATCACGGTGAGGCTCGAAGACATTCTGGATGCGATTGATGACACGACTTGCCTGGTGGCGTTGTCGCATGTTTCGTTTCGCAGTTCTTACCGCGTTGATGTCAAAGCAATCGTTGAGCGCGCACACAAGTATGGCGCACGCGTGCTGCTTGATGTCTACCAATCGGCCGGTGCAATTGAATTACAGGCGAGCGACTGGGAAGTGGATTTTCTGATCGGCGGCACGATCAAGTGGCTTTGCGGCGGGCCGGCGTGCGGATACCTGTACGTACGTCCGGATCTGCAAAAAGATTTGGCGCCGCGTTTGACCGGTTGGGTAGCTCATGCGGCGCCGTTTGATTTCGCGTCGGGGCCCATGCAGTACACCGACTCTGTGCGCCGCTTTGCGCAAGGGACACCCAGCATCCCCGCACTTTATTCCGTCCTGCCCGGTCTGCAAATCATCGAAGAGGTCGGCGTGAAAACTATTCAAGCCGAATCACAACGCCGCACTGAGTGGATGATCGAATTTGCTTTGGAAAAAGGCTGGAAAATAAACAGCCCGCCTAATGTTGAAGACCGTGGCGCTTCAGTAATGATTTACGTGGAAGATGGTCCAGGGATGGTCAAGCATCTGGCGGAAAGAAAAGTTTTCGTCGACTGCCGCCCCAAAGTCGGCCTGCGCATGTCGCCGCATTTCTTTAATACGGACGAAGAAGTGCGGGAGGCGATGGGGATTTTGGCTGAGTTGACGTAGCTATAGGAGCGCGGACATCCCTGTCCGCCAGCGTGCGCAGCACGCTCAGCCTGGGATCACCACACTCAAAGAAATGTTCCGCTTCGCGCTCAGCCGGACAGAATGTCCGCGCTCCAATCGCGCTCCGGTCACACATCATATCTGACACTCGGACTGCCCGCTGGATAAAACACCCCGAGCAAACGCAACTCATCTGTGCCGGTATTCTCGACGCAGTGGACTTGTCCTTTGGGCAGATAGATGCACGAGCCTGGCTTGATTGGTGTGTTGGTTTCACCGGCCCACATGCGGCCTTCGCCTCTCAGAATGAAAAGCACTTCTTCGTATTGGTGAAAGTGATCGGGAGCGCGCCCGGGCGGGATCGAGCCGACAAACTGGGTGGCGTTGGTACTCCCGATCTCGTCGTCGACGATTACGCGGTACCAGCGATCGGCGGTGGGCTGAGCTTTACGGTCAGCGAGACGCACCAGAGGTGGTCGTTGTGGTTTCGAATTGGACGCAGGCGTGGAGAGTGTTACGAAATCGAGCGCGGCGTCAGGCTCGGGGCATCGGGTACTTACGAACACGATTGAATCAGGGCCGGGGTTGTCGATGGCGAAAGTTTCATGCGGGCGGATGTAGATGCCGGTGTCAGAATCGATCTCATTCGAGGTGCCATTAATATTGGCATTCACCCGCCCGCTACCGCAGGCGGTACTGACTTCATTGCCGGCGGGATGTCGGCACTCTGCGTTGAGCACGTAAAGAATTTCGTCGCAGTCTCCGTTGCGAATTCCCGGAGAAAGACCCGCCGCGAATTCCATTATGCGCAGCGAGATTGCCTGGGCGCCGGTCGCGCGGCCAATCTGGTTCCAGATCCGCAGCGTGCCATTTACAGTCGGCACGCCTTCTCGCATTTCAGAAACGCGACAACCGCCTGCGAGAGTCAGAGCCATAAGAGATCCAAAAGGAGAGTCCGCGAAGGGGGAAGGAAGAGTTACAGAACCGGGAGCGGTAGCGACCGGGACCAAGACTCAACCTGAATGTCTAATGCTTTCGCCACCGCTCGAAGGCTCGAAGGGCAATACCGACCTTATTACAAAACCGCGACTGGATACTCATTCAATTCTTCGGTCGTTGAACTTTGGGCTTGCGGGTCTGCCAAAAAGTTGAGTGTTGGACCCGGTCGCTACCGCTGCCGGTTCTGTATCACTTGTTCGCATTTCGCGGACTCAACGTTAGCTTCACAGATCATTCTTTAAATGAAGGGTCGTGTGCTCCGTGACCGAAGACCCCGAGGCGTGGGAAAGATTCGAAGTGGTTGGCGAACGAAATGTTGGCGGCGCCTCGCTGCTAGGTTTCAATTGCGGTGGCGCATATCCCGCGTCGAGCTGATTCTGCAGTTCGGCGTCGGGCGAATTATCCTCAACGCCTTTCCGAGGTCCCGTAAACCAAACGCCGTTAAGCACCAAACCCAGGCCTACTAAAAATATCAGGAAGCCCAGTCCGGCCCCTCCCATGGTAAGAGCCTTGCCCACATCGCCATAAATAATCGCGGCCAGCACCAACCCAATTACACACGCGCCGGCGCCGCTCGCCGCAGTAATCACGCCCGCGCGCATGCGTCGCAGACGTTTTTCTTCAGGCGATTCAAGGAACCTCTCGATTTGTGGCAAGACGTCTTCGGCGACTTGTTTCAGATCGTGAGACCCTTCCACCTCGCGAATCTTTTCCGCTACTGCACGGCCGATCTCTTCGCGCGCGGTAACGGCGCTTGCGGTGATTGAGTCGGGGCGCTCGAGACTCGTGCGCTCCGATCGCAAGTCAGTACCGCAGGCCCGACAAAACTGGCTCGTCTGTTCGTTGGAACCACAGCTTGGACAAAACATAGTTAACCAGTGATACGGTCGTAACGTGCCTTCAGTTCAGCCTAATCCTTCGCGGCTTTCTTCGCCGCCGCTGACGGCAGGCATAATGCAAACTTCAGCAGGACCCGCGATCTCAGTCTGCAAAACCTGATCCCGAGGAACGGTCTGGCTGTTGACGAAAACATTCACGTGCGGGCGCACTTCGCCCAACTCGTTGAGCACGCGGTCGCGCAGGCCGGCGTGTTCGCTCCATAAACTATCCAGGGCCTCGCGCACATTTGCCGGTGAAGTGTCCAGGGTGATTTCAGCCCTACCGCCAGTGAATTCAGTTAAGTAACCTGAGATCTGAAAAGTAATCATTGTTGGAGCGCCGGCATCTTTGCCGGCGGTTCGCGAGCATCCTGCTCGCGCTGGCCTTAATTTACCACGATCCTGCATTGGTCGTGACTTTCAGTTTATACTGGACATCTGACAGCTTAATACAGCCCATGTCGCAGTTGAGTCAAAGAACAAATAGCGCAAACGCCGATCTAAAAGAGCGCGTACGCGCATTTTGGCAGGCGCATCCGTGCGGCAACAAGTTCAGCGACGCCGAGATGGGCACTCCCGAGTTTTTCGATCGGGTCGAAGCACATCGGTACGCGAAAGAGTGGCACATTCCCGCCGCGGCGGATTTTAGCGGCGCGCACGGCTTGAGTGTCCTCGAAATCGGATGCGGATTGGGCACCGACGCAGCCCAGTTTGCCAAAGCCGGCGCACGATATACCGGCGTCGATCTGACCGAAGCTGCCATTGATCTGGCCCGGCGAAGATTTGAGATTTCAGGCTTGCCGGGAAATTTTCAGGTTGCCGACGCGGAGAACCTGGATTTTGCCGATGCTTCTTTCGATCGAGTTTATTCTCATGGCGTTCTGCATCACACGCCCGACACTGCCCGCGCCATCAGCGAAATCCATCGCGTGCTGAAGCCAGGCGGCCATGCCATAGTCATGCTGTATCATCGCGGCAGTTATAACTATCGCATTGGCATTCGCGTCTTGCGCCGCGCGGGTGCGGGTTTGTTGAAGAGTGAGAGCGGGATCAAGATCGTTCATCATCTGACGGGCGAGCCGATTGAGTCGCTACGCGAACACGCGGAACTCTTGAACAGCGGCCAATCCTCATCTGATGAGTTTCTCAGCCAGAGTACGGACGGCGCCGGAAATCCTTTGGCGCGCGTTTATTCGCGGCGCGAAGCGCGCGAGCTATTCAAGAATTTTAGCCAGGTTGAATTGCGCGCGTACTTTCTTAATAAGCGATTCATCCCGCTGCTTGGTAATCTGCTGCCGCGGTCGCTCGAGTCAGCTTTAGCTTCGCGTTGGGGCTGGCACTTGTGGATCTATGCGACGAAGTGAAGAAAGTTCACCACAAAGACACAAAGACAGAAATGAATGACGGATTGTTTGATACTAAATCCTTTGTGCTCTTTGTGTCTTTGTGGTTAATCACAGCTTGAGATGAAAAACGTTCTAATCACCGGCGGTGCTGGGTTCATCGGATCGCACCTGGTCGTTCATTTGCTGGCTGAAGGCGGTTGGCGGATCACCGTGGTTGATGACTTCAATGATTTTTACGATCCCGCCATCAAGCGAGAGAACATAAGCGCGCATCTGGCTAGCACGAATTTCAAACTGGTCGAGGCCGACATTCGCAATCAGGAAGCGCTGGCGCAAGTGTTTAGCGAGGCAAACTTCGATTGCATCGTGCATCTGGCGGCTCGCGCCGGCGTGCGACCATCACTAAAAGAACCGCGGCTTTACGTCGAGACAAATATCAATGGCACGTTGAACTTGCTCGAGCTGGCCCGCGCACATGGCGTGAAGCAGTTTGTCTTTGGCTCGTCATCCTCCGTTTACGGATTGAACGCAAAAGTGCCGTTCAGCGAAGAAGATCCGATCTTTAATCCGATTTCGCCTTACGCCGCTACCAAAGCAGCCGGCGAGTTGCTCTGCCATTCATACGCGCATCTGTACGACATGCGCATCGTCTGCCTGCGCTTCTTCACCGTCTATGGCGCGCGCCAGCGGCCCGATCTCGCGATTCACAAGTTCGCAAAGCTAATCAGTGCCGGCCAGCCAATACCAGTTTTTGGCGACGGCACAACGCGCCGCGATTACACCTATGTAGACGACATCATCGCCGGCGTGCGGGCGGCGATAGATTACGATCAAAGCAAATATGAAGTAATCAATTTGGGCGAGTCGCGCACCGTCGAATTGGGCGAATTGATTTCGTTGCTCGAAAAGAGTCTCGATCGCCACGCCGAGATCGACCGGCAGCCGCTGCAACCCGGGGACGTGACCCAGACGTTCGCGGATATTGCCAAGGCGCGCAGGCTGCTTGGCTATGATCCGCAGACACAGATTGAAAAGGGGATTGAGAAATTCGTCGAGTGGTTTAGGAAAAGTAATTCCATCCGGAAGTAATCTTTAGGCAATTGCTCTACAATGCTTATGCTCTGCGGCTCTGCCGTCCGATGTGCGGAAAGGCTTCGCCTTTCCTTGATGCCGCCAACATTATCAGGAGGCTGCGCCTCCGAAGCGAGGCGTCGCCTCGCTTGATAGATTCAAGAACGTTCCGGTAAGGCAGAGCCTACCGCACATCAGGCGGCAAAGCCGCGCAGAAGTCTATGGCCACTACTGCTGACAACGTTAGCACCTCTCTCCCGCGCGAGATGGAGCAGCATACCTACTCGATCATGTATGAGGTCGAGGGCAAACACTGGTGGTTCGCGGGCCGGCGGCGCATCATCGCCGCCTTCGTCGAAAAGGTCTGCCGGGGTCTCGGAAAGCAACGGCCGCGAATTCTGGATGTGGGTTGCGGCACCGGCGCCAATCTTCAGATGTTGGCGCAGTTCGGGGCGGCCGAAGGAGTTGACGTTTCTACTGAAGCCCTCGACTTCTGCCGGGCGCGCGGACTCGAGGATGTAAAACAAGGCGCGGCTGAGAGTTTGCCGTTCGCAGATGCGTCGTTCGATCTGGTCACCGGACTTGATGTCGTCGAGCATCTCGATGATGATATTGCCGGTCTGCGCGAGATGTGCCGGGTGCTCAGTCCAGATGGGCGTGCTGTCCTGTTCGTGCCGGCGTTCATGTTTCTGTGGGGAGTGCAGGATGATATTAGCCATCACCGCCGCCGTTACACTTTACCGGAACTGAAACAAAAGCTTAGAGACGCGGGATTGAGGATCGAGCGGGCAAGTTACGCGAACGTTACTTTCTTTTTCCCAATTCTCATCGGTCGAGTGTTGATGCGGCTGACGGGTTTGCGTCCGGCTTCTGAAAACAACATAACGATTGGCGCGCTGAATGGTTTGCTCGGACGGATTCTGGGCGCCGAAAGCTGGTGGCTGCGGCGCATGAATTTTCCCTTCGGCGTGTCGATAGTTTGTGTCGCCAGGAAGATTTGATTGTGGCACGCGCATCCTGCGCGTGATTCGCGGGCGAGACGCCCGTGCCACTCATTCCACGAGGGTGTGTGTCAGAAGCCCGACCGTCAAGGGAGGGCCAGACTGGCAAGTACTTGTGATGAGAAAATTGGCGGCGTGTGGGCCGACTAGAGCCGAGTGACACGAGCGTTGCCCCTGCTTACGCGCGGGCTTCTGACACACTCTCAAAAACAGATGAGCGTTTACGAAAAAGAGATTTTGAAAAGCCAACCGGCGCCAGCCCCTGAAGTCTTCGGCGAGCGGCCGGACATCTCTGTCTTCCTGCCGGTGCTAAACGAAGAGCCCAACTTGCGCCCGCTGCATGAAAAGCTGGATCGCGCGCTGGCCCATCTGGGGCGCTCGGCTGAGATCATCTATGTCGACGATGGTTCGACCGACGGCAGCCTGAACGTGCTGCGCGAGATCGCTGCCAGGGACCAGCGGGTCCGCGTGATCGCACTGCGACGAAACTATGGCCAAACTCCGGCAATGGCGGCGGGCATTGATGCTGCGCGTGGCGAAGTTCTGATTCCGATGGATGCCGACCTGCAAAACGACCCGGTCGATATCGCCCGGCTGCTGGATAAAATTGACGAAGGCTACGATGTTGTTTCAGGGTGGCGAAAGAACCGGCAGGATAAACTATTTACGCGCAAGATTCCTTCGATGATCGCGAATCGAATGATCTCGTGGATTGGTGGCGTTCCTCTGCACGACTATGGATGCTCGCTGAAGGCTTACCGGCGCGAGTCGCTCGCCGACGTTCATCTCTATGGAGAGATGCATCGCTTCATTCCCATCTATGCCTCCTGGTCAGGCGCGCGGGTCACGGAGATTCCGGTCGAGCATCATGCACGCACGATGGGCACATCGAAATACGGATTGTCACGCACAATCAAAGTTATTTTTGATCTGATGACTATCAAGTTCATGGCGTCTTATCAAACCAAGCCGCTTTATGTCTTCGGTTGGTGCGGTTTGTTGACGTTCTTCATTTCGTTGTTCTGTGCGGTGCTCGCTTTTGTGATGAAGTACGCGAACTGGCCGCATCATGCTGACTTCGTCCAGACGCCTTTGCCGGTGCTGACCATGGTCATGCTGGTGCTGGGCATCCAGTTTTTCCTGATGGGATTGCTGGCTGAAATGCAGGTCCGAACGTATCACGAATCACAGGCAAAGTCGGTTTATGCGGTAAGGGAAAGGATTGGTTTTGAGGAATGATTGTAGGGGCAGGGCTTGTCCCTGCCCACGTGGAGTTATGATGACCTCCCACGTTGATCCGTATTCTAGGCGAGATAGCATTCGGTTAAGAGGCTTCGATTACTCGTGGCCACGCATCTACTTTGTCACTATTGTCGCTCAAAACAGGCAAGCTAAGTTTCGGGATGAGCGCGTGGCGATTGCAACTATCGAGTCTTTGAGGAAGCTACGAAACGA
>Ga0137401_10000845_pt1 | contig 12683 bp, 5 predicted proteins | sample CZOMad1_1_16fung_FD_108286 | JGI IMG/M metagenome (GOLD analysis project Ga0137401, IMG submission 108286) | Vadose zone soil fungal communities from Angelo Coast Range Reserve, California, USA - CZOMad1_1_16fungal (Illumina Assembly) | ecosystem: Environmental > Terrestrial > Soil > Vadose zone...
AGGTTTGCGCCGCCGGTCACATTTTGTGAAGTGGCGCTGATGGTTGATTGACCCGGAGTGATTCCGTTTGCGAGGCCCGTCTGGTCAACGGTTGCGACGCTGGTGTTCGTCGATTCCCAGCTAAATGTCAGTCCCATCATTTCATTTCCGAACTGGTCGACACCATGGGCGGTAAACTGCTGCGCGCCAGTTGCGGGTATAGTCGCGGTCGAAGGGACGACATCGACGCGGGTCAACACGCGCTGAACTTCGCGCACCGTCAACGCCGCGGGCGCCGATTGCAGACCGTGCGCAGAGGCCTTGATGTTCGCTGACCCGACCGCCGCACTCGTCGCCAGTCCATTCTGATCGATAGCAGCGACCGCGGGTTTGCTCGACTGCCAGGAGAAGATGACGCCCGAGACCTCGTCACCGCCCGCGTCGATTGCCCTGGCAGTGAACTGCTGTTTCGCGCCGGCATCAATTGCCGCCGACTGCGGCGTGACCTCGATGCGAACGAATGGATTGCAGGGACCGAAGGCCGCGCCGTTTGACTGCGTTCCTGGACTGAAGCTCCTCCCAGCCGCGTTCGCCGACTGGTGCAAAATAAAGTTCCCAGTAAGATCGGGCGAACGGGTCATTGACTGATTAGCTTCGCCGTTTAAGCCGGTCGAGCCGCCCCAGGTAAGGGAAGTAATAATTGCGCCCACCGGATCACGCAGCGTAATCACGCCGCCACTGTTCGTGAGCGACAGACCTCCGGAGCCCGCTCTGACCACGATGGCCCCCCCGAACGCGGGGTTATTTGGATCAAATAAGCCGCCGCCAAAGACTACCGAGGCAGAACAAGCAGGCAGGATTGTGCCCGTTGCGAACGTGTATCGCACGGAGTCTGTCGTCGTGTTGGAACTGCGCGACAAGAGTTGGTAGCTGCTGATGTCCAGGTCACGGGTAGTAGTGTTGACCAACTCAACGAACTCATCGTCACTTGAATCGCGTACGCCGTCGTGATTCGCGTCCCCGGCAATTCCGTCGGGAGGATCAGCCAGCACTTCGTTGATGAGAACGTTGCGTTTGACATCACCGGCAAACGTAACCGCAACGGCGTTACTGGCGCGGCCATCCGACTGAATAAAGAGATCAACAGTGCCAGAGCCGCGCAGATCGCGCGGCACCAGAACGTCGACTTCGTCCAACCCGGGCAGATCGGGGGATGCGATTACGTTCTCGGGAGTAACTACCCGCCCTCCCAAAGCTACGGAAGTCAGCGTAGCGTTGCGCGCGCCAGTAGCGAAGACAGTCAAGCGCAGGTTCCCTTCAGTCGGATCGAATGGTCCTTCCTGCAAAGTGTCGCTGTCTAAAATCACTCCGGGCCCGGAGCCGTCGCCGCTCTTTGAAAACACACCGGGCGCTGCGCGCAGGGTGGTCACAGTTCCGCGCGCAGCAAAATTATCAGCATTCGTAACGACGACATCCGCAGTCCCAATCTCGGTTTGCGGCGGCACCAGAAAATTGACCTGGCCTGGGGATACAAAAAAGATCTGCGCGGCGCGACCATTCACAGTAACCGTCGTGCCTTCCACGTTCGTCGGGAATGTTCCGTTGGGCCATTTTTGCGACTGCCGCGTGGAGTTAGCCAACACTCCACCGGTAGCAATCGCGATGCTGTCAGGTGCAACTGCGTTCGTTGAAGACGGTTCCTTACCGAATGACGCGCCGTTTACGACAGTGAGCGGGCCGAAAGACGCGCGCGGCGGTGTCGCAGCCAGGTAAATCTCGGAAGCGTTGGCCAACTCGCTGTCAGTCAGCCCGCCCGAAAGGATGCGCGGAAAATTGAAGGCCAGAACTGATCCGTCATCGTTGAGCGACGAGACTACTTCGGCGGTAGCCGAAGAAGGCGCATTAGTAATCTTCGATATTTGCGCGGACGGAATATCAAATACATAGAGTTCAACGCCACCATCTGAGTTCGGCGGCGCGCCAGGAACGCTGCGCCGCGCCGCAAAGGCGACGCGCGTTCCGTCACCGCTGATGGTCGGATGCAGCGGCACTTCCGTAGCGCGCGCCCCCAGGGAAGTAATTTGTCTGACGGCACTACCACTGCGGCCGTCGAAAAGAAAAACCTGGGACGTGTTGGTTGCAGTCTCTGCCGAATAAACAATACGCTGGCCGTCGTCGCTGATGGCGCGGCCATACGTCATTGCCAGCGATTGAACATTTTCGGCGAGGATAGTGGCCGATGCCGAACCCACGCAGGTTTGCGAAATTAGATCACGTTGTGAGCTTGGCGTAGCGCCTCTATCGCGGATGTAGCCGACGCTGGCTCCGTTTCCGCTGATCTTTGCATTGCTCGAACCGACTATGCCGGTCGTATTGGTCAGTTGAGTGAAGCTACGCGCGACCGTGGTGTCATAGATAAAGACCTCCAGGTTGCCGTCGCCATTCTGGCCAGTAAGGTCACGGTTTGAAGAGAAAGCTATAAAGCGGCCATCGTCACTGATCGAAGGTGCGAAGTTTCCATTTGTGACGCGGGCCGCCAGGTCGCCCGGTGAGGTTCTGGTTATTTGGGTCAGGGCCGCGTCGTCAAACAAAAAGATTTCCGAGTTGCCGTCCGGATTCGTTCCCAATGGATCGTCTTTTGAGGCAAACGCGATACGCGAGCCATCCTGTGAAATCGCCGGAGCAACCGCGCGCGTTGCTCCCATTTGGAAGAAGGTCGCCGGATCATTGGCCACGTTCGCGCGGATTGCGCGGAAGCGATCCTTGCCTCCGGCGGCGGCGATATCCTTCGTAGACTCGAATGCGATGACCCTCCCGTCACCGCTGATCGAGGGGTTGATGTTGATGCCTTCGTCAGTGGTGTTGGTAACACGACGCAGAGCAGCAGATTGTGTGTGTGCTCCAAGCAGACCGATAAGGCTGGGCGCGATTGCGCCGGCCAGAATGAGGACAAGTATTCGTAACTTGCGCACGGGAGGCTTCGGTCCAAATAAACGCGGGGATTCTACAGATCTCTTTCAGAAAAACAATGAAACAGAAATGGCTACACGGAAGGGAATAGCAGGTAAGACCGCTAGCGCGAAGAGGTCCCGCAGATTCAGAGTCGTGTCAGAAGCCTGACCATGAGGCAGGGGTTACGTTCGCTGGATCTGGCGATGAAGAGATTGGCGGCGGAGCTTGTTGGACAACCGTAGCCGACCTGCGCCATGGGGTTGCATCTGTCAGGAGATGCGCGGTTGGGGGAGCGCTTTACTAGTCGTGTGGCTTGAAAGCGGCAACGAGTTGCCGCACTCAAAATCAGCCATTCCCTCCCTGGATGGCCTGGTTTTTCGCAACCAACCTATTAAGTGTGTCGGGGACCAGGCGCTCGGCAAAACCTGCCAGAAAAGACCAAATGATAAGCAGCGCATACGATATGCCGTCGACTGGGCCCGTCTCTAAGAGGAACCTTTTTATTCGTAAGACCTGCGGGGTTGGCTCGGGAGTCGGAGATCCGCTGAATGAAGGCGTCGGTTGCGTCTGCGGTTTTCACGGATTCGCTTACGGAATTTCCTGCAACCGGGGATGAGAGTGTAGTAGCCGCCGAGTTGCCAGCGCCAGTGTTGCTGACTGAGACGCCGGCACCGGCACCGTTGGGGTCGCGCTTGCTGCGGGAGCGGGCGCCGATCGTTCAGCGGACGAGTTGAACTGAGGGTAAGACCGGGAGCCAGCGCATATTTTGCTAGAGCGGCTAAGTTATAGGACTTTCAAAGGCGAAAGCAAATTTTGTTGCAAGGGATTGTGATGGCCTAGCCGGGCTCTCGGATAATACGCTCTTAATGTTTTCGCCGGCGCATGTGCTAACGTCTCAACCAGCAGCAAGGGCGTTGCGGACACTCGGAGGACATTGACCAATGAAGATTCTTGTCAGCGGGTCTCATGGGCTTGTTGGTAAGGCACTAATCAGCTCACTCGGCGAGGAACATGAAGTGTTTCGCCTGGTCCGTTCGTCGGCCGGAGCGGGGGAGATTGAATGGCATCCCAACAATGATCAGATCGACGCTGACAAGTTGGAAGGCTTTGACGCAGTGATCAACTTCGCCGGCGAGAATATCGCCGCCGGTCGCTGGACCGATGAACAGAAGCGCAAGATCCACAACAGCCGTGTAAATGGCACTCATCTATTGAGCGAAGCGATATCCAAGCTTGGGCGGCCGCCAAAAGTTTTCCTGTGCGCATCGGCTACCGGAATCTATGGGGACCGTGGCGATGAGACATTGGACGAGCAGAGTGATTCTGGTGGAGGTTTTCTTGCCGGCGTCTGCCGCGAATGGGAGCAGGCGACTGAGCCCGCAGCCGCAGCCGGCATGCGCACAGTTAACCTGCGGTTCGGGCCAATTCTTGCGCGCGAAGGCGGCATGCTGGCAAAGCTCTTGACTCCGTTCAAAATGGGTATGGGCGGAAAGGTAGGTTCGGGAAAGCAGTATATAAGCTGGGTAGCGATTGATGACGTCGTCAACGCGATCAAATTGGCGCTGACTGACGAATCAATTCGTGGACCCTTGAATATCGTCTCACCTAACCCGGTGACAAACGAAGAATTTACGAAGACTCTCGGGCACGTGCTCTCTCGTCCGACCGCTCTCGCCATGCCGGCGTTCGCGGTGAGGCTGGCGTTCGGCGAAATGGCCGACGAGATGCTCCTAACCAGTCAGCGCGTGACACCGAAGCGTTTGACTGATGCGGGTTTCGAGTTTGAATATCCGGAGCTGGAAGGGGCGTTTCGGAAATATCTTGCTTAAGGAGCAGAACTGAGCGATAGCGAAGGAGATGATTCTTAATTAGGGCGCGCAATCGATAAGTAGCACAGGCGAGGGCCTGTGCTACCACAAGACCAACGCCAACAGGTATCGAAACACACCCGCGCCGATCAGGACCCAGAACGCGTTCGGGCGGTAGCGGAGCAGGATCAGCAGAATGATGACGGCCATCCCCAGGCCGATGATCGAATGAATCCCTGATCGGCCGACGCTCCAGGCGGCGGCAACCAGCAGACCCGCAACTGCCGGCGCGACCCCGCGAAGAAAAGCCTGCATCTGTCTGTTCGTGCGAAATCGCCTGAATGAAGATCCGGCCGCAATCGTCATCAAGAACGAGGGCAGGAACACGCAAATCGTCGCAAACAGAGCGCCGACGGTTCCCGCGACGCGATAACCAACAAACGTCGCCATGATCAAAACCGGACCGGGCGTGATCTGTCCCAATGCGGTTGCGTCGGCAAATTCCTGATGGTTGAGCCAGTGATGCGAATTGACTACCTCGGCTTCGATCTCGGGAATCATGACAAAGCCGCCGCCGAAGGTGACCGCGCCGATCCGCAGAAAAATAAACCCCAACGACAGCGCCAGCCCAAGCTTGGCCAGACCCGGTATCGTCATTAGAAGGAAAGCTCGCGCAGAAGACTTCTTTGTCGATCCGCCCTCATCGGGTTCCGTTTCTTCAAACTCTTCCGATTCGACATCGTCCAAAGGGTCTTCAGGTTCGTAGTCGTCGTCGAACTCATCCGGTTGCGCTATTTGGGCTTCGCTCATAAGTCGCAGACGTTCTTCGGCAATCGCTTCCGTCAAATAGCCGCCAAAGAATCTATGCGGCTTAGTGCGCCTGCTTACCAAGCGACTACGTATTCGCTGCTGACGACGAGACGCGAAGCCGCGAATTCTTTCCAGACGCGACAACTGTTTCTCACTGAAGGCCTCGATGCCAATACCCACCAGTCCTGAAAGCAAAATGACTTCGACGACGGTGGCTTTGAAGACCACGACTGCCGCGCAGGAGAGAATCATCAGGATTCTTTGCCAGGGTTTGCTGACAGTCTGTCTGCCCATGCGCCAGGCAGTCACCGCAATTAGCGCGACCACGGCCGCGTTGAACCCGTGAAACAACTGCTCAGTATTAGGTAGCGCGCGGAAACGATCATAGAAGACCGCTAAAGCGATCATCATGAACATCGAAGGCAGAATGAAAGCTGAGAGGGAAGCGGCGGCGCCGCGCCATCCGCGCAAACGATATCCAATGTAGGTAACGGCGTTACCCGCGCTGGTGCCCGGCAGGCTTTGACCGAGGGCCAACGCTTCGACGAAGTCGTTTTCACCAAGCCAACGCCGCTCGAGCACTACGACATGTCTTATTTGTGAGAGGACGGCAAAGCCGCCGCCAAATCCGGTCAGTCCGATTTTAAGAAAGGAGAGAAAGAGGCCGCCCAGCGTCGCGGTGCGCGAAATCTGCTTCAGACGTCGATGCCCGTAACGCGCGCGGGTCCTGATCTTGCGAACACGTGGTCTGACACCATTGGTTCTGTATCTCGATGCTGATTCCACCAATGAGAATTACTCTATCACAAGCGTCCTGGACGAACTCTTAACATCACCAAGTGGATCGGCACAAATTGATTTACTGTCTGATGGTCCTTGGGTCGCATCGAGTACATCTGTGAGAAAAAGAAATGGCCCAGGCATTGCTGCCCGGGCCACTTCGGTTAAGGCTGCTTTGCGATCCGACTATCGCCGGATCACCTTTGGCAGTAAATTGACCTGTCAGTTTCCGACCACATAAAGATGGCCGTCGTTTTGCGAATAGAGTTTTCCATCGCCGCCAATTGATGCAGGCGTATACGCCGCACCGAGCGCCAGTTGCTGGAAGATCTTCTGTTTCAGCGTGCCGCCTTGATTGAGTGCGAAGAGGTTTCCGTCTTCGCTATTGGCATAAACCACACCGGCGCTGTCAATCGCCGGCGCATTCACGCACCATTCAAAGCCGTGCGGGTGATCGCTCACGAAGGTGACTGAATTGTCCGGATGACGGGTGCAACTAAGCGTGTTGGTGTTTTGGTACCTCCACTCAACACCCAGACTCGGACTTAGCTGCGTGACGAAATATTGTTCCGGATAGCCGGGGTTAGACGCATTCCGATCCGGGGGGCAGACTGTGTCGTCGTTGCAATACGAGCCGACGCCGCCATAGTGATTGTCTTTGGTAGCAATCGAAAAGGTGCCGCCGTGGCTATAGATTGCCGGAGTGTCGTCCCAGCCGAATATATAAGAAGCCAGGAATTGCCCCGTTGAGCTGTAGCGCAACAAGTGTCCCTGAGCGTAGTTATAGCGCGTGTACGAACCGTAGATGATGCTACCGTCAGGAGCTACTACGGGCGAGGAGCTTGAATCATCGAGGATACGGCCTGAGGGCAGGCTGTTGGTATCCGGGGCAACACCAGTAGTTGCTCCTGCACTGCACCCGCCCGGCGTTCCGTTTGGCGGAATCTGCACGTTACAGCCGTCGTTCAAAACGCCGTGCATGGTGGCGGTCCACTTGGGTGTTAGATCGGAATTGACCGCTACCAAATAGCCATAGCGAGTCACGAAGTGGTTCCGCGCGATGGTGTAAATGGTGCCGTCAGGCCCAACCGCCGGAGCGACGTTGATACCGGGACGGACACCCCCGCACTGGATAGTTGGAGCGACTGCCGTCGGACTTGGCGGCCAGGGTGGTGGGGTGCTAAAGCCAACTTCGCAGGGATCGTTTTTTCCCATCTCGCCGGTCATGATATCCTGAAACGCCGCGGAGCTGACGGCGCCACCCGCAGTGACCTTTACCAGCCACGCGCCAATGACATCCTTTCCCCACGGATTGCTCAGGTTTAGCTTCAGGACGTTGTAGTAGATGTTGCCCGCGCTGTCGGCGGTGATTGGCCCGGTTTCGAAAATGTTGTGATCAATGTCTGGGCCGATGGCACTGTATTGCGCGAGAGCTGCGCCGGTCGCTTTACTTACCTTGTAGACCGTGCCGCCGGCGCCGGGTACATAGACAAAGTTTCCAGCCAGCGTGGCATGGAAGACTGGCTCCCAGCTCGGACTGCCGAAGGGGACGGGCTTCCAATCGCTTTGGAAATTCCACTGCTCAACTAAGTTCCCTCCGACCCAGCTTAGTTTCTTCTCGTTCCAGGTTTGCGACTCCCAAGTAACCATCGACGTGTACGTTCCCGACTTGAATTCCATGTAGACGTCGTTGCCATCAACCAATGGCGTCTGGTAGTGAACGAGTAGGTCTCCATCTCCATTCGCCGGCGCCTTCTCATCGTCAACAAACGGGTCATAAATGATGTTAGCGAGAATATGGTTGAGGTTTTGTCCGGCCACGTTGATCGTGCCCGTGTGTTGTTGATCGTGACCCCACTGGGGCCAGCCAGAACTCTGTTGACTCAAAGCGGTAGTGAGCACAAACGTCATACCCCCTAAAGCCACAACCAGAGCAACGATTTGAAACCTAGTAGGTCTCCTTAACGATTTCATTCGAGTTTCTCCTTTCGAAGGTGAATTACAGGTGAGGGCTCTCCAGCTATTTGGCGCCGGGAGCCAGCCCGTAAGAGTTAACTAACATGCGAGGTGCTAGCGACTTTTGGAGCAAGATAAATCAAAGGATGCCGATCCAACGCCTTTCGCGTGGACTGAGTTGTCTGGCTGAACGTAATTCGCTCTGGGGGTAGGAACCTGCATATTCACTTGTTCCTTAAAGCGACAAACCGATCGATCTGAATAACTTAGTGAGCGGGAGCTTAAGCCGTTGTTTGTTAACCTGTCAAGGAGTTCTTGCAAGTCGAGTTGCGGCAGAATTGCTTAAGGCTTTTCCAAGATGATGGGAATCTGAGGCTTGAATGTCCGACGGAGACGCGACCTGCCTTGCAATAATTTTTGCTTTGAACCGGCTGGGTCCTTTACGGAGTCGCGTTCCTGGCCGTAGTAAAGCCGTCGAGGACACTAAAAACATCGAGGGCGTATCTCACGTTTCCGAAGGGTGCGGAAACCTGCACGCCCTGAATTTGGTCGCGCACTTCCAGGAGGGACTCTCGGGCGATCTTTAGTCCCTCGTCACGGCCGGCTTCCTTACTAATGGCCGAGGCGTCGCGCATACGTTCCATGATCGACGGTGTCACGCGCACGCCCGGAACTTCGTTGTGAAGAAACTCTGCATTGCGAAACGAGACCAGCGGCCAAATCCCTGCGACGATCGGAATACGACAGTGTTCGATCCCGCTCAGAAACTCCTTGAGCTGATCCGTGTCAAACACGGGCTGAGTGATCGCGTATTGGGCGCCGGCTTCAACTTTATATTCAAAGCGTTTGATTTCTTCATCAAGATTGATCGCGCCGGGGTTAACGCCAACGCCAATACAAAAAGCGGTTGGCTGGCCAATCGGATTGTTACCAATGTCGAGACCGTGATTCAACTTGTTCACCATATTCGTCAAACCGATGGCGTCGATGTCGAAAACCGCCGTCGCATCAGGATACGGTCCCATCTTGGGCGGATCGCCGGTAATTAATAGCAGGTTGCGCAGACCGAGCGCTGCCGCTCCCAACAAATCCGAAACCATGCCCAGCAGGTTTCGATCGCGGCAGCAGTAGTGCAGCACCGATTCAATCCCGATCTGCTGCTCGACCAGGACCGCAGTCGCCAGCGCGCTCATGCGAGATTGCGCGCGCGCCCCGTCCGGGATATTCACGCCGTCGACACCCGCAGCTTTCAAGAGTCGAATGGAATCAAGAGTTTTTTGCGTGTCACAGCCTTTCGGCGGCAGCACTTCTACCGAGGTGACAAACTCGCCCTGGGTAATCTTGCGCGACCATTGCGAGCGTTCTGCCGGCGGCATGACCTCGACGTCCGGCGCCGGCTTCTGCTCGTCGACTGTGAGAGGAAGACTGCCGGATACAAAGACGCGCTGTGCTCGCGGCGATGCGGCCCGCACTGCATCACTGATGAACTTTATGTGCGAAGGCGTAGTCCCGCAGCAGCCACCGATGAATTTGGCGCCAGCCTGAATGAAACGTTTGGCAAACTTTGACATGTACTCAGGCGAGCACATGTAGAATTGTCGTCCCTGCACATCGCGCGGCAGACCGGCGTTGGGCTGCGCGGAAAGCTTTTTCGTGGTAACCGCGCGCATTTTTTCTAGCGCTGCCAGGATGATCGCGGGACCTACGCCGCAGTTCAGTCCGATCACGTCCGCGCCATATTCATCCAGCCTCTCAGTGAACACTTCCGGGGTGGTTCCATACGCGGTGTTGCCATCGGTGTAAACGGCAATCTGGGCGATGATCGGGAGGTCGCACAATTCGCGTATGCCGCGAATGGCTTGTTGTATTTCCGAAAGGTCGGAAAACGTTTCGAGGACGAAAAGATCTATCCCGCCTTCGAGCAGCGCCGTCGCTTGCTCCTTGAACAAATCCCTGGCTTCGTCGAACGAGGTTGGGCCCAGAGGTTCAATCCGCAGGCCCAGGGGGCCAATGGCGCCGGCGACATAAGCGACATCGCCGGCGGCTTCACGCGCGACTCGAGCGGCGGCAATGTTGATCTCACGAAGATTGCCTTCCAGACCGTACTGGGCCAGCTTCGGCGCCGTGGCGCCGAATGTGTTTGTTTCGAGCACATCGGCGCCCGCGCGCACATAATCCGAGTGGATGCCACGCACCAAATCGGGCTGAGTGATGTTCAATTCATCGTAGCAGCGGTTGATGTAGACGCCCCGTTCATAGAGCATCGTGCCCATCGCGCCGTCAAAGACGTGGATGCCGTCGCCTTCAAGAAGTTCTCGGAAGTTTTGCATGTCGCCTGTAGGTTGCCAATTTCGATCGCCAATTGCCACTCAGAACCGGCAATGGACAATTGGAAATAAAAAAATCCCGCGCTAAACAACGCGGGACTTCAATTCATCTGAAGTTTTTCGGTCCGTTCTATCAGAACTGCCGAGCTGTTTAGCCGTTTGTTTTGCGTGGCCGCAAGTCGCCTTAACTCACCACGTTTTCAATGGAGTTATAGCCTCTGTCAGCGACTCATGTCAAGACCGAGGCCCGGGGCGGGGGACCGGAAGATCTCGATCCGCTCAACAACATCTGCATGCCTCCTAGTCTTGACACCCAACGTTCGTTCTGGCTGAATGCTCGCAACTCTCCCGCGTTTCACTTCGAAATTAGAGCAGCCGGACCAATGGCCTGGACAGATTGGAGATTATTTTTATGAGTGAACCCATGGACGTACCCGGTTCCGCAAAGCAAATGGCCATCCCAACCAGTGGATTTTTTGGACATCCGTGGGGACTGTCGACGCTCTTCTTTACAGAGATGTGGGAGCGGTTCTCTTACTACGGACTGCGACCGCTCCTGGTTTTTTTCATGTCAGCCGCACTGGCCGAGGGTGGCTTTAACATCCCTCGGGACCAGGCAACCGCAATCGTCGGCATCTATGGTGCGAGTGTATATCTCGCGTCATTGCCGGGTGGGTGGATCGCCGATCGGCTGTTCGGGTTGCGACGCGCGATTATGGTTGGCGCGGTACTCATATCATGCGGCCACATCTCAATTAGTCTGTCGTCCCTTGCACACACCAAAGTACCGTTCTTCCTCGGGCTCATTCTAGTAGTGATGGGGACGGGGCTACTGAAGCCAAACATCTCGGCGATTGTCGGCGATCTTTACCCCGAAGGCGGAGCGCGACGCGACGCGGGCTTCTCGATCTTCTACATGGGGATCAACATTGGGGCCTTCTTCGGCCAGATTATTACAGGGTTCCTCGGCGAGAAGTTCGGCTGGCACTTTGGTTTTGGGGCGGCCGGCGTAGGCATGCTTATTGGACTCGCGACCTTTTCGCTCCTGGCGAAAAAGACGCTCGGCAGTCTCGGTCTGGAACCAACGCGTCATCCAGATTCGTCTGTGCAGGCGCGACAACTACGCACAGGCAAGACCATCCTCGGCGCCGGTGTTAGTCTGCTGATCCTCGTTATTGTCCTTGGCGCCACCGGAGTTCTACCGCTTAACGCGCAGGCTATTGGCCAGAACATGACCTACGTTCTGGTCGGTGTCGCCGTCGTTTACTTTGGGTACCTTTTTATTGCGGGAGGCTTAACCACCGACGAAAAGAAGCGGGTAGGAGTAATTGCTATTCTTTTCGTATTCGCCGCAATCTTCTGGTCGGCCTTTGAGCAAGCCCCGACTTCGCTCAACCTGTTCGCCCGCGACTTCACAAACCGAATGGTCGCCGGCTTCGAAATTCCAGCGACGTGGTTTCAGTCAGTTAACTCACTTTTCATCTTTATGCTGGCTCCATTCTTTGCCGTGCTTTGGGTTGGAATGGCCAGGCGCGGTAGAGAGCTATCAAGCCCGGCCAAGTTCGCGCTCGGACTTTTCTTCGCCGGTCTCGGTTTCGTGATCATGATCTTTGCGGCTAAAGAAGTCGTTGTGGGTGGCGGCCTGTTGAAGGTCTCTCCGTGGTGGCTCGTAGGCAGCTACTTCTTCCAAACTCTGGGCGAGCTGTGTCTAAGCCCGGTCGGTCTGTCTTCGATGACGAAGCTCTCGCCGCGAAAGTATGTGGGGCAGATGATGGGTATCTGGTTCCTGGCTTCGTCAGTTGGCAATCTCATCGGGGGGCTGGTCGGAGGACATGTTGATCCCAAAAAGCTAGACCAGATGCCGACACTTTTCATCGTGACCGCAGGTTCGCTCTTCGTCGCGGCCGCCCTGCTTGCGGCGATGACGCCGTTCATCAAGAGATTCCTGACACCTAAATTAACTTGAAACTATAGGAGATCGGCCCTTGCGAAATCGCTCTTATCTTTACCTTGTTCTCGCTTTCCTCCTGTTCCATGCTTCGGCGGCCCTGGCGCAGGACAAGCTGCTGAC
>Ga0137401_10000846_pt1 | contig 12682 bp, 19 predicted proteins | sample CZOMad1_1_16fung_FD_108286 | JGI IMG/M metagenome (GOLD analysis project Ga0137401, IMG submission 108286) | Vadose zone soil fungal communities from Angelo Coast Range Reserve, California, USA - CZOMad1_1_16fungal (Illumina Assembly) | ecosystem: Environmental > Terrestrial > Soil > Vadose...
CGTGCGGCAAATTCTGCAGATCGCCCATTTCTTACATTAGCGGAAGCGTATGTGCTCGCTGGCTTCACCTACGTGAAATTGCTCTAATAAGACCACCAGTAAAGGAGATGATTGGATGATCACTTCCGCTTCTGGACATCCTCACAAAGCTCGGCGTGCAATTGCCTCACCAGTAGGTGTGCCCACATCACAATGTACCTAACAATATACCCTGGGCACATTGCAATGTATGGCTTAACTTAGAGGGGTAGGGAATTGTGATGTCTGGCTTAGGGAGTATTACCGGGGAGCTATAATGGATCGCCGGGGGGCTGTGGCTTGCACCGGACCTTCTTTCTCTAAATATATAATGGTTTTTGGCGGACTGCTTAATGAGGACACACCTCAATATCATGAAGTTGTATCTCAATTAGGGCAGTAACGACCCATATGTAGCGATTACAATAAAAATAGTGGCTAATCGACTTCCCCGCCAGATCCATGTCCCTCATCATCCAGATAAATTTCAACAGTCTCTTCTGAGCCCACATAATCATCCCCGTCATCATCTCGAACCCTCACATACCCATCGTTGTCCTTATAAATATTGGCCATCTCCGCAGAGCCCACATACTGCCCATGCTCAGCATGTAGGATGCCATCAACGATTGGGCGTGCGCGCACTCTCACTGCCCTCCACTTTGACTCCCAATCCTTAGCTATATCGAATTCTTGAGCGGCCTGTTGCTCAGCAAATGCCTGCAGCCCTTCAGATAAAATATTGTCGGTCGTATCGGGTGTGCGCAGAGACAATTGATCTCGCCACCACCTCGCCTTCCAGTTGCAGAATTGGAGGATTCGGCGCATTTCCTCATCCAGAAGAATGACTTCCTCTTCCCATCGCTCTGCACGAGCCTTGGCCTTGGCCCACTCAACACGAAGAGCTAGATCATAGGTTAGTTTAAAGATGGTATAGTAGTATGTTAAAACTCACCTGCACGTGTCAAAGGATCGTCCATCGACTCCGCTGTGCCAATGCCCGAAAACCATATCCATGATGGCCTTCGTGTCCCCTCCCCAACGGCTGCTACCCGCGCCACAATCCTCTCATCCTCCATGTCCTCGGTGTTTGTTCCCAGCCGTTGTCGTAACCGATACAACTCGTCCTGCTCTTCTTGATTGAGCTCCCTCTCGTTCAAAGCCCGAACGTCTGACTTCTCTAATACCTTCAACGTCTTCTCCCAGTCCCCAGCACCACGCAATCTCATCAATGCCTCCCGGGCACGTCGATACTGCAACTCAGCAGCTCGGACTCTGTCATCGATGCGGTGTTGGACCTCGCGCGCGCGGGTATTCTTGATCTGGCCAGTGACGTTGGCAATTTTGAATTTGTTGGTGAACGAGCGGGTGCGGAGATGATGGCGAAGGTCTTCCAATGAGTCAGAAGCCTCGGCAAATCGAATGCGATCCTCCATTGCAGCCAAACTATTAGGGCAGAGTTTGCGACGATCGGCAGCAGTCAGCTCAGATGGTAGGTAAAGTTTTGTGTGCTCCACATTTGTTGACACAGTAGAGTCGGGGGAGCTACTGAGTTCCGTACTAGCATAATTCCGATGGTCAAAGCCAGGCATATAGTAACGTTGGAGTTCGCGGAAACGTTGGACGCGTTTGACGATCACGGTTCGCCGTTCGACCAAGGATGTTGTTTGCAGCAGCGTCTGCTTCCGGCCACCACTGACTTCGAGACGAAGGGCTTGTCTGTCATGGGAATTAAATGGCTACCAAAACTGTAGTAAAATGATACGCACTGTAGACTCTGTATCTCTGTCCCTAACAGTAGGAATGCCCCCGCACTGACATCGTGGGCGGCAATTAGACCCTCTTCTGCCCTCTGCTTCTCCTCCTCTGCCATTACGAGCCGGACTTGAGCCAGTGTTACATCTGGCCGCAAATTTAGTTAACATGCTTATTATGAAAGTCAATTGAATAGTGACTTACTAGACTTAGGAAGACGGTATGGATCAGGTTGCGTCTTGTCAGATTCCCATGCCTCCAACGCCGCCTCCATTGCGATCAGCTCTTCGGGATTGTCGGCCTTCAAGGCCTTGGTTAGTGCATGGAAGTCGTTACGTGTTTGTATGGCTTGTGGGATTGCGACCAGCAGCCGTTTAAGAAGAAGATAGCCTGTCGAAGAATGATCAGTAAGCGAACAATTGGAATGCACATGTCGACACACCTAAACCCATTGTCTTCCGCCAATTTACCCATCCGAAGCAGTCATCTAACGTTTCCCACCTATGCCCGGGCAGCATCTCCGCCGTTGAGGGTCCATGCCCATTGATTTCATCCCAATTACGCTCCACACCCTCGCCATCCCCCCTCCCGACGCCCTTGAAGAAGTTGAATGAAAAGCGACTGTGGCATTTCTCTTCGTGACTTTGAAGGTGGAACTTGGGGACCAGGGCTTTGACGGCCGAAATGGAAAAGGGAAGATGAAGTTGGACAGGTAACGCGGGCATGCGATTCCAGAAGTTGGTGAACCACTGGCAACCGACATCGTAGGATACGGTCAGGAGATGAAGACCTACACCTGCGACACTTGATGTGAAAAGATAATCCATGTTGCATTGTCTGCGAAGCAATGAATAAGCGACCAATTATGCGATCAACCAAAGTCAACGTACCTCTCACCCTTCTGTAAGTCCCCAACACCGAGTGGACGGAAGAGTTGATGGCGTGTGCAGCTCACAGCCGCCAGACCAGTTGCCCGGAGACCCTTGCACTTCTTTATGAGCATGTTTAGTAAAGCCTGAAAACCGACACATGTTCTGATCTGCAAGGTAAAATTAAATCATAGCTCTAGGAAATCAAACAATAGCTGTACGTACCTCGTCCTGATCAACATAATCCTTGATAAAGTCCGCATAAGGGCCATTATTCACAAAATATGCCCACCCGGGTGTCAGAGTGGGATCTTTGAACTGCAGACCCCGCAGCTTGCTCCTTAGTCGAAAATTGGCATCCATAGAAACCATTAGCATGTATAACCAACTGCAACAGTCATCAGCATTTGTTAAGTGGCCAAAGTAAGAAAGCTACTCACGCCCTTGCAGGTGGAACATTTTCCCAACCACGAGGAAGATTGATATTGGGCAGGGGGCAGGCGCGACAAGGGATGGCAAGAGAACCAGGAGCGGTCGCAGCGATACCCCCGGGATCAAATGCTCTTCCTGCGCGTTTGAGCATCTTGATGTGACGCCATTCCCGAGCCATCAACATGAAAGCCGGGAGACGGTCCTAATCAACCAGATAAGTTCTGCAATAGAGAGAAAGAAGATAGAACTTACGGAGGGGATGTTTAGACCCGTATTATCAGTCTGATACTCTAATGTGCGATAGAAACTATAGCCGGTGACTTTGCCTTGGAGGTTGAGTAGATGAAAGTGTCGCAGAACAGACATGGTAGCGCATGTCTGCGGTTCAAGCGGAGTAGCCGGCCACCACCCAATACGTAACAGTTGCGTTCTATGTGGGACGTCGGTGCAGCGGCAGAAATCAACCGCTACTGAATAGATCCCGCTGGTGTCGACCACACAAAAGTTTTTGTGTCCGGGTTCCTTGGTTGGACAGAAGCGGCCTGGAGGATGACCCAGCTGCACGCGGAGACCCAGGTCCTTTAGCGATGAGCGCTGGAAAAACAATCCGTTCCACATCTAAACGAGAACATCATTGAACTGACTCGATAAACGTATAATAAATACACATACATACCTCAATGACGTGCAATGGAGATTGCGAATGTCTCTTCACGAGACAACTCTGACACCACAACGCCCCGTGGATGCAGTCCTTACAACGAAAATTGGGAAAGGGTCCGTTACATCCAGCGCAGGCACTTTGATACCTTCCCCTGCCTTCTAAACACATCAGTTCATCAAGGTATTCATCGCGGTGGCCCACCCAGGTAGCGAGGGGTACGTCCTAGTCCCAGTCAGAAATGCCAGCAGCTAGCCAAGAAGTAGAATCAACGCACTGAGTTTATATAACGTTTTGCCCTCTCTATACCAACAACACGAATGCCCGGCAGCTCCGGTACTGTAGGAGACCCATTGCTGGACATCTCATCCATCTCACCCGCATCAACCTCCATATCCACATCCATTGGCATTGGGAAGATCTCGTTGGGGTCTCTGGGCGCCGGTAGAGGCAGAGAGGTTGGACGAATCAAATTGGATGTAAACGAGACATTGCGTCGGCCTGTGGTGCCAGCCACATCAACTGCAATTTGACGAGAGACAGTCGGACGAGCCCTGTGGATGTAGAATGACTCGGTAGGCTGTTTAGGCATTTGGGAAACAACAAGGTAAAAATTTCATATACAATACCTACAAAAGGACATCAACCAGTTTAAGGTTAGGGTTAAGACCTCGACAGAAGGAAAAAAGAAAGAAAAACTCCAGAAAACAAGTGATTGATTGCTAAGGCAAACAACGCACATAATACATATTCAAACAGCAAATTGGACAAAAACAAGTATGCGTAACATGGAGCATGACTCTCAATCAACTCCGGAGTCAAATTAAACTACACGTAACATAGAGCATGACTCTCAACCAACTCCGGAGTCAAATCAAACTACATCCAGTCGAAAGAAACAGCAACCAAAATCCAGCATCAAGTAATAATCAACCAGTCCACATAGGTTCACAACGAAAGAATATAAAGTTCCCACATAGGGCTATATCAAAGAGTATAGAATACACCAAGCACATTGATTTGACGCCGAAACACATTGTTTGGCCATAATAGATTTAAGAAAATCGATGACCATACAAGCCTATGATCTGTACCGCACATAATAACATCAGTGCAGCCAAAACAACCAGTTGACTGGACTTACTCTGCAGCATCGGCACATGGTTTGGGTCACTACGCAATATATATAAGTGGCATATAACAACAGAACCAGAACCCCACGTACCAACAATCCAGCAAATGTACGAAGAGATAGCACGGAGTCGGTTAACGTAGTGCAACTACGTTACAGCTGACCGAACTAAATGAAAGTACGTGTCCAAACTGTTGATCGACGCCGCAGAGCGAGCTCCACATATCCTAATGGAACAAATCAGTGTCTATCAAGGCGGTGACAAAATAATAATAAAACCTACCAGACACCTGCGTTGATAACACTTCACGCGATTGAACGGAAGACCAATGACCAAGCATAGCCAACCATCATCAACAACCACTATAAAGGAGTATACGGGGGACACGTCGCAGCTTTCACATAACCTCGATGAAAAACAGAGAATTGATGCTAGAAAGCAATCGCCCACTCATAACCAAAGTATACCAAGGGCTCGTGTGCAGGAAGACCCTAAGGTTCGCACACAGGTATTAAGCGCATGGAAACTAATGGGAGAGAAAGGTGAAAGCTGTGGGGAAAAGTACGAAAGGAGCACAGCTTATATATGTTTGCAGGTGTGCACGGACCACGTTTAGGGGAGGCTGTGACTAGTACCTAAATTGTCGCCACCCACATTCCTTGCAAATTCTTGGCGGCGGGAGATTTGAGACAGCAATGACAATTTGTATATTATACCTGGAAACTAATAGACAGATGAAGTAATGAGGTACCACACGCTGCTTTACCGCAACTACATTTGCGAGTGTCATGCAATCGAATTTCAGTCCGTACTGTACTTAAGGCCTGTTCTAACCCATTGACAGCATCCTGAACAGCGCGTGTAAGCTGATGACCTTGCAAATACAAGTCCCGTATCATCTCCATGTCCGTCGGTAACTGGCCCTCCATGACATGCTCTATGTAGGCGAGCACATGCTGGCCAGCTGCCACCTTCTTCGTACTCTCGTCAAGCCATTCAGTCACATGGCATGGGTCTCCCTCCTTCATAGTTGCCCACTCCTTCGCACACCGAGCAGGCCAAGTAGCAACTGCACCCCATTTCCATTCCATATCCGACATCCAACGGCGCAAGGCTGCTATGCGACGAGAAGCACTCCAAGATGCCCACCCCTCAAGAACGGAGTCAGGAGAGACAATATCTGGAATGCCACTGTGTAGAAACCCGCGGTTAGTTGGGAGGGTTGGGTTGTTGGCAGGTAAACCAATCGAGGCATGTTGTAAAGATGGAGAAGATGGAGAAGGTGTCGCAGATGATGGAGAAGGTGTCACAGATTGTACAGGTGGAGGAGAGGGCGCAGAGTACGAGCCTTCAACCATTAGATGAGGCGGTACAGAGGGTACAGATGGTGGGGTGGATGACGACCTATCATCTGATAAAGGTGTAAAAACTTCAGGCGTAAGAATCAAAGGCAAATCATCCTCATCCTCGTCTTCTGGAACGTCCTGGTCATCTGGAAGCCACATAGACTTGGCCAGCGACCGATTCCTAGATATATATTAACACTGTAGTGCAACTACTGTTTAATACACTTACTTTGATGCACGTTGTCGTGCCTTTTCTTGCTGTTCAGCCTTATGACTAAATCGTGCGCATGAGATAACAAGTGCAAGGCGAAAATTAAGTAACTCTTACTTCTGATAGTATCTTCGTTGGTTCCTGGCTTTTCGTTCCTTCTGTAGCTTAAGCTTTTCTGCTTGTGCTGCATCATTGGCGAAATCAGTCGCATTGCGACACGGTGTTGATGAACGTCCAGTTGTTGTTTTCCGAGGGCGTTTTGGTAGATTAGACATATCAGAACTAGATTGAGTTGCAGCACGAGGCATGAATTGAGATGGAGTAAAACGAGTGGAAAGTGTAGGTGGTGGCCATAGAAGGTGCGATGCAAGCCATAACCTTAATAGCAATCACCTTCATTAGTACAACTCGATCATGAAAGTTCGTGACCGAAGCAATTTAAAACCGAACGTATAGCAACTGGCTACTCTGATGGCTCCCAGATTAAATTGTGACAGATATGTGTATTTTGATACTGTCTATATGATAAAAATGCCACAAAATATTGGTCCCAAGTTTTCTTACCGTCGTCAACATCGATATGTACATTTCGGATTGCTTATGCATAACACGTTGGCCTGAGACTGCAATCTTCCCCAGTGCAATTGTACACATTCGATACGTAGGGTGTTAAATGTCATATTATTGTTGCTGAGATGGTAGGTAGAGCATATTTATTGACAAAAGTACTACAAGAATCCTACAGGTATTCTACATGTCCTGCCCTTTCTGCGGCCTGGAAAGCAGCAATGGCTTCTGCCTTGGTTGCATATTTATTATACAATGACAGTCTGACACCAGTCACCTGTGTGGCAGCAAAGTTCCTATCCAGATATAGTGTATTAGATTCAATGTGGTACGCAAAAGAAGAGACGCCATACCAAGCTGGATATACTCCTGGACGCTTGCCTTTAAAAACAACATGCCATTCTGCACCGAGGAAATATTCATCCGCAGATGCAAATGCGCACATGACTGCATCAGGGGCAGGTGCTGCGGGTGCAGGCCGAGTGGAAGAACCACGACCAGGCAGAACACGAACAGCGCCTAGAGCGAAGGCGACAACATATGCACGTTCGGCTGCCAATCGACTGTTGAATCCTTGATATATGTTGTAGGGGACACGGTTGACCTGAGCTTTGCACTCAGGCCTAAGAAAAATATGTAAGTGTCTCATGGCAAGGAGGCAAGGGCACGTACCATGATGTATATATTCCCGGAGTCAAGCCTTCAAATACGACATAGGCTACACATCTCCCGCCTGTCCGCTTAGGAGTGCAAACCCTCATTCGGATAGCCTTGCCTCCTGGGTGACCCTGGGAGGCGTTGCCGGCACGATGCCTATATCATGATTGGATAGTCAGTGTCGATCATATATCATTCCGATCTGGCTTTACCAAGATTCTAACAGACCTGTCTCCCGACCAACTGGTACGTTGTAAGTCGATTCCTTGGGCACAATGTCCGAGGCGGCTGATAAAGGTGTCAGTTAAGTGATATTGAAAATATTCAATTTAAATGTACATGGGTAATACCTCTCCAGCGATTGAAGATCAACAGCAGCAATGCTGCGTTCAGTCTCCGAATCAGGGTATTCATCAGTTGATTCATCCGATTTCACAGACGAGCGCTTTTTGAAGATTTGTTGACGAGTCGCTTGTCTATCAGCATCAGTAAACTCGATGTAGGGTTCTTTGTCGGACGGAAATCTCAGGCCGGCTGGCCGGCTGGTAGTGTCAGCCTGGGAAGTGGGGATCTCTTCCTCATCACTACTGCATATCCCAATTACGGGCTGTTTCGACTTCGCATCACGGTCTAGCCTAGGCGCAGGGACATCTCGTAGACCGAGAGCCTCAAAGAGCTGTGCAATATCAGGGTCTTCACGCAAAGCGTCTCGATAGATAAGCGACATGGTGGGACTGTTGAAAAGAAGGCAGTGAGTCGACGGACAGTCAAGAGGGTTTAACCCTAAAGTAGAAGCAAACACGTTTCGTGATCGATCAGCCAGACTGCAATTTTATGGAAGCGGGCTTTGAAAAGGAAAGATACATTTTGCGACTACATAAAAGGACGCCGGTTGAGAACCTTAAAAGATCGTGGATGTGGGCTCGATCCACTCCACTTGACCATTAAAGTGAGCCTTCGCATAATCGGCTGCCGCCTCCGTGATATTACCGTATGCTTTAACAGCATCGTTATCGAGACTGGTAATATATTTGAGGCACTCGTTCCTGAATTATTAAGTCAGCATCAGCAAGCGGCGATTACATAAAGACATTATTACCAGCCATAGTGGATACCGGGTACCACACCCCGAAAGATGACGAAAATTGGCTTGTCCACTGGGAACGGACAGGTAAGACGCAGGGCCCGACAGGTGTTGGTTTGGGTGTCAGCTGCAATGATCATAGGCGCGAGGGGGTCAGGGCACACAAGGACAGCAACAAAACCGGCCTGACGATGGCCTTCATAAAGTTGCCACGCCAATTGCGGTGAGCGCATTGATTTGCCAATAGCGTGAGGGACGCAGTATATCTGTTGTTGATAAGTACCCCTTCAGAAACATACGTTAGTGTGGGATATTAATAGTAATGCAGCAAGCACTTACCAGTCATGATAAATACCGGGTTTTTTACCCTTGAGTACGACATAGCGCTTGCCATAGTCTTGGTTAGAAGGGGGAGGGATGTACAATGGATCACTCCTTAGTGAAAAGTCAGCAATTACTTTGAAATGGGAGACGAAAAATGTACGATGGAAGTTCCATAATGGCGTTGTGGTACCGAGGAAGAAATGTAATGAGCGAATTTATATCCCATCATGACCACTGGCAGTCTTACCTAATCGAGACGAACACAACCAAAAATTATTTTCATGACCATTCTGTGACCGAACCATTTCAACCACACCTGCAGAAATTCCCCTACCTTCTCAAACTCATGACAAAAAAAGGTAAAAAGAAACATGGAGCTCCCGGAGCCAAGCGGGGCGCACCAGACCATTTCCGCGGTTTTAAACGCCAGTTCTTGGAGTCGCAAGCGAATATGTATCAGCAGGCCCTGGATAGTAAAAAGACATCTGAATTCTACGACAAAATTACCCGCGACTTTATCATAAAGTATGGTGATACTGAGCCATTTGAAGTGGAGTCAGCGGAGGAACCTCCCACTCCGTCGGATAATGCTCCCATGCCAGAATATCTAGATGAAGGTGCCGCCGCCGCCGCTGCCCAAAAATTTAGTAAATTGCGTACTGTAAGTAATTCGACATTGTACATACCATAGTCCGGTCCTGACTGTTATGCGTTATAGAAATTGGCCCAATGGTATCGCCGGCGATATAAAAGGCCAGAGGCCACAAAAAGCTCGCCTGCAGCTGTCAATTTGTTTGCTGAGGTGCTTGGTGCCGACACCTCCAAATCCCCTCCTCGAAGAACCAGCCCATTCCATTACTATATCAAGGTATACTACCCATCCCGCGTCAAAGAAGAGCACGAGCGAAGGTATACAGTGGCCAAGAAAAAATACGAGGATGCTACGGAAGACGAGCGCAAGTCCCAAGAAATGGAAGTGCCCGTTCGCGTGGCCATGATGACATCCATCTGTGGCGAGTTCTGGAGGTTGGAGTCGGAGGAGTTTCGAGATGGCGTTGCACAAGAAGCTGAAGAGGTGTATCAGAAGGACTTGGAGCAATGGGAAGCGCTGCAAAGGGCACCGAAGACCCCGCAGCAATTTCATCAGTGAGTGTTTTGAAACTGGATAGTTTTGACGAAAGCTTACCTTAATAAAAAGACAGCTATTATTTGCTGCAGATGTCATCCGGCCGATAGCGGACGCTATCTCCGTGCAAATGCAAGCAGCAGTGTCGATTTGTATCATAGGACCGGTTGCTGATAGGAATGGGGAGGTTGAAGTAAGAAGGTATGTTATTAAATATACAGGTTGACACGATACTCACGGAGACTTATAGTATCCATTCTAACTGGCCAGGAGGTCTGTCCTCGTCGACATGGCCCAAGCACGATCCAGTGGGTTATGAGCTTGCGGAACAATCCATGTGTGCTTATGGAAGAGCAAATTTTAGTAGGTCATCCAATAAAAACAATCAAGATAGTATACTTACCGAATTGATAGGCATTGAAGAATGTAGGCGGCGTGCACTGCCTGCAGAACATCAGCGGCAGGCTGGCGACAACCTCTCCCACTCTCAATCGCCCAATAGCCCAGTTCAGCAATCATCGTCAACCCCACTTCCTGAAATACCTCCGCCACCTCTGCCGCCTTCACCGCCACCCCTACCACCCAGATCAATGTCACCCCCCATCCCAGACTTTCCACCGCGTCCACCTCCGTCCCCACCGCCACCACCACCTCCCTCACCGCCACCTCCCCCGCCAAGCCGACCTCCCTCTCCGGCTCCACCACCCCGCCCTGCCCCACCAGACCCATCTCCAGCCCTTTCACCTCGTCTTTGGCGTGAAAACCAGGCAGCGTACTTGGTACGAGCGTCGGAACCTGGCACACTAGAATGGCCCGAGCTGGGTTTGAGAGGAGACGATCAAGCAGGCGAGGGCCGTCTGGCTGCCATTCATCCTGCCCTTTCACCTCGTCTTCAGCCTGAAAACCAGGCAGCGTACTTGGTACGAGCGTCGGAACCTGGCACACTAGAATGGCCCGAGCCGGGTTTGAGAGGAGACAATCAGGCAGGCGAGGGCCGTCTGGCTGCCATTCAGCCAGTGTTGACTGCGACACGTCCAAAGCCACGTCCAGCGTATCAGGGTTCTGGTCAAGGTGAAAGCCCAGCACAACAGCTGGGGATCGAGCCCCCAGATATATCCACATGGCCAGAGCATGCGGCTGATGCTTGTAACTTCTTGCTCTACCGGCATATGGACGAGGGCACGGCGGGTGCAACAAGGGAGTTGAGAGACTGGGGTATTGAGTGGACGAAATGTGTGAATGCATTCCTTGAGATATTGAAGGCTGCAGGCTTCCCTCATCCTGTGAGTATGGCCTCGTGCGGATAGTGAAACTGTTTACTTACTGCATTTTTTTGGGACAGACGACTGGAGGACATTTCCCTGCGATGACAGACAACCGACCCAAGGAGATAGGAGTCTGGATGAAGACTCGCCGTACATGGATGGACATAGATATCGCCGACATCGACATGTTTTCAGCAGCCTGGTGGTCATGGTGGAAGGCTTTGCAACCCGACGTACGGACGTGTGAGACAGCTGAGGACATGATCGCGCCAACAGATGACATGGATTGGCGAAAACTGAAAAAGTTGGGGAAAAATGGATTGCCACTTGTAATGGTGACACTGTCTTGGTGGGGCAGGGCATCAAGCTGCGGGACAGGGTGGAAGATGGCCATACGAGATGTGTTCGACTCGATCACCTGCATGCATCGTTCCATCAGCTCTCAGACCACGTCTCCAGATATGCCACTTGGAGGTCTCAGTGGTGCCAATGTTGAAGCTGGGAGGCCTGTCAGGGAACGTAAACGAGTTCCAGCGAGGGATGAAGGTTATGAGGAACAGCCGAGGAAAAAAGCCAAAAGCCGCCGTTGAGGTAAGGTCGCATGTTCATATTTGCCTGGATTTCGTATATTGGACCCTGCCTATGCTACTTATCTTCCACTCTCTTACATTCTACTAATCGGTTCTGTTAGAGGGTCCCTCCCCCTTTTTTTTTTTTGAAAGTTCAACGGCTCTGTGTGCTTTTTAAAAAAAATTAAATCTTACGATAAAACCCTTTAGAGTGACTTTCTTGTTTATTTTCGTTACATTAAAATTGTATCTATCTATTACTTACAACTGTCTCATAATGAAACTCATGTCACTCTAAACTGGTGCGCAAGCTGACACGTCAGCACTACGAGATTTTGAGCAAGTCAGTTCAATTCCGTTAAATCCGACAATGTGAGAAAAGGAGAGCGGAATGGGAAATGTGCCTACTGCATTGGGAAAACAGCTTGAAGGTATGTAGAAGACCCAAATGTGGCCGCTACGCCTGAGAATTGTTGGTGATCTACTTAAGGACATGTTTTGATGGCGTTTCAAGCAGTCAGAAGCCGTGTGATCAGCAATAAGGCACGGCGCGCTAACGATTGATCACCTGCTGCATTAGGAAGTGCATTTTGGTGTGCCCGGAAGCCATCCCAAGCATCCCAAATGGGCCCCAACGCCAGCCAACGCCCCGTAAAAGATCCTAG
>Ga0137401_10000847_pt1 | contig 12674 bp, 9 predicted proteins | sample CZOMad1_1_16fung_FD_108286 | JGI IMG/M metagenome (GOLD analysis project Ga0137401, IMG submission 108286) | Vadose zone soil fungal communities from Angelo Coast Range Reserve, California, USA - CZOMad1_1_16fungal (Illumina Assembly) | ecosystem: Environmental > Terrestrial > Soil > Vadose zone...
CCCGGTCTGGCCCGCTTCATCGCCTCTTCAATCGTGACCGTATCACCGGCGACGGCGACGCCGAGGGAAGCGGGGCTTGCCGGTGCGTTCGTGGTGGTTTGGGCGTGGCTCCGAATATCGAAAACGCCCGCGCCTGCCGCAGAGACGAGCAGCAGCGCCGCCCCGCAACCCATCATGCGCCCGCCAAGGTAGGATGGACGGCAAGACTTCTTGCCCGCGGCGACGTTCCGGTGAATTGCGTGGAGCTTGAAAAGCCCGAGCCAGGCGGCTCGAACCAACGCGAGCAGAAATCTCATGACGTGCTCGGGCGTGAGACCCAAGCCGTCTCCGGCGCAGTGTAGGCGCGATAGCCGCGCGCGGCTTCAACACGCAATTGATAGGCTATGCGAAGCGCAACGCCCCAGAACGCGTAGTAGGGGATCGTGTAATAGGGCTTTTCCATCGTGTCTTCGCCGAAACAGCTAGAAAGAAGGAGCACAGCGAAGGCGAGAACGAGGAGGATCAAATTAGCCGCGTCGGTTCGACCAGTACGGCGGCAATCGCGGAAAGCGCGGAAACCCGCCCGAAAAAGCTCAACCTGCATCCATATCCACGCGAATATTCCGATGAGGCCGAGCCGAGCCGTCACGGAGATCACGGAATTGTGCGGCTCCCGCGTGGTGACGCCGAGCGTGTCGCTGAAATTGGTGAGCGGAATGCCGTAACCCAGTCCGGTAATCAGCGTCACTTCGTCCGCAGTAAGTTTATCGTAAAGGTGATTCCACCAACCCAAACGCATGTCCACGCCTTGCGCTGCTCCTGCGAGGTCCCCCGTGCCGATTCCGAAACTCGACAGAATATGGTCCCAGAAAAAGGACAGCGAGATTTCCGACGTCAGCCGGCCTGAAATCCGAAGATCAAAAGCTGTGATAACGATCAACAGCACAAACAGAAGTGGCATCCCAACGGCCAATTGGCTGAGCGCTCGCGGACGACACAGCAGCATTAGCCCAGCAAGCGCCAAGAGCTGCAGATAGGTCGTGCGCGCCTGAAGCACGACCAAGGCGAATGCCACAAGGAAGCCTGCCGCCAAGCCGTAACGGATTTGCATCGCCCGGCTCCGCTGCGGCTGGATCAGGCAGTAACTTGCGCCCCACAAAAGCATGGTACCGGTGGTCGCGAAGGCGGCGAAGATCGGGATCGCTTGGTCCGACGCGCCCGGCAGTATCGGCGACATTGCGACGATATCGGCTTCAAAGACGATCAGCAATCCGTAGAGACAGGAGATGATAATTATGGAACGCAGCCAGCGGGCCAATCGCTCAATCGTGCGCGGCTGGCCCGCCAAGGTGAAGCCGACGATAAGGAAAAGGGACTCAATCAGTTGCGTCGAATCGCGAAGCGCCCAGAAACCTTGGGTCGTGACGTCGAAAACAAAGCGCCCCAATCCCCAGCTCCACCAAATCAGGAAGGGGAACAGGATTACGGTCGCGTTCATTCGCAACAGCACGCGCGGCAGATCGGTGCTCAGTAGAACCACAATCAGGACCACCTCGCCCAACGGAAGGCCGAAACCGACCGGGGGAATCCGCAGCTGCATGAACGGGTAGTTGAACAAGAGATAGCCGGCGAGGACGACCAGGAACGCCGAAGCCTTGAACCGCCCAAACGCCCCGCTCATGATGCGAGCCCGTAGATCCGGACGACTTTCTCGCGCCAGGAAAAGTCGCGGCAGCGCAACCTCGCCGCCTGAGCAAGCGGAAGTCGCGTGGAATCCCGCGCGAGGCCGATCAACGCATCGCCCATCTCGCGAGCGACCTGCGCTGCATTCTTGCCCGCCGGATCGACCGCATAGCCGCAACTCTCATTGACCAGGGTCGCGGGTCCGCCAAGCTTGAGGCAGACGACCGGAAGGCCATGGTTCATGGCCTCGAGAGCGACCATGCCACCCGAATCATGCATCGCGGGAAACAGCAAAACGTCGTGGTCCGAATAAAGGCTCGCCATCGCATCGCGGTCCTGCCAGGGCAGCCATTCGACGTTCGCGACGATTCCGAGATCTTTCGCCAGCTTCCGCCAGCGCCGCTCCGCTGGCCCCGCGCCGACCATTGTCAGCCGCGCGTCGGGATAGGCATCGATGAGCCGCGCGAAAGCCGGCAAGCCAAGATGCATCCCTTTGCAATCGATGAAGCGGCCCGCATAGAGGACGCGAAAGCACCTATCCTGCGCCTTCCGCTGCGGCAGAATTTTGCCGATCAGTGGGGTCGATTCTTCTTCTGCACCAATCGCGAGTTCAATTTGCACCTTGTTGCGGAAGCGGCGCGGCATGAGCCGCAATGTCTCGCGGGACGTCACATAGATGCGCTCGGCGCTGGCGAACGTGTCGCTCATGAACGGCGTAAACTGGATCACGAGATTCGCGGCGTCACGCGCGGCATCGTAGATCAATCCATTCAGGCTATAGCCGCGCCGCAACTTCCACGGAGCACGCTCGCCGCCGCCAACGGGGCCCAGGATGAACGGGATGCCGAGCGTGCCCATGAAGCTTGGCGCGCGCAGCCCAGCGTAGGTTACGTGATGCACGCAATCGAATTGCTCGCGCTGGTGCAGCCTCTTGGCAAAGCCTGCCGCGAGCCACTGCCACAACGCGACGTGCAGATGGAGTGGCCCGCGCGCCTTCCAGCGCAGTGGTTTGGGGACGTCGAAATACTCGAAGCGGAGGTGGCGATCCGGCGGCGCTTCCTTCGTTATTGCTTCGATGGCTGGGCGCGATTCGGAGCACGTCAGCACAACGACCTGATGGCCGGCCTGGGCGAGGGATAGCGCCCAATTCCATCCCACACCCATTTCCGAGCCCCTGTTAGGCTCACAGGCAAAGGCGGAAAGCAGAATCTTCAAGCCATCGTCTCCTCGTCAGGCGCGACAGCAATGATATATCTAACGATAAGAAAAGACACCATAATAACGTTCTGTTCTTATCGTGATATTGTCTGCCGACAGCGCCTATGGCGGTTTGTCCACCTTGCGGGCGTCTGTGCTTCGCGACGATAATCGTGGCTCCGGGCGGTCATCCGGGTGGATCTCGGTCCAGGAAAAGAACAAGGACGCCTTGCGGGGCGCGGTGGTGAAGCGGACGTGAAAATTCTGGTAGTGCACAATGCTTACCAGCAGCGCGGCGGAGAAGATTCCGTTGTCCGTGCGGAGGCGCGGCTGCTAGGGATGAATGGGCACGCGGTGGTGCGTTACGAGCGACACAATGGTGAGTTGCGGGGACGCGGTGCACTGGGTGAAATTGGAGCGGCGGTCGGGACCGTATGGTCTTTGAGGTCATTCCGCGAGGTGCGGGAGCTGATCGGGAAGGAAAGACCTGACGTCGCGCATTTTCACAACACGTTTCCATTGATCTCCCCTTCCGCCTATTACGCTTGCGCGCGGTCGGGGGTGCCGGTGGTGCAGACGCTGCACAACTACCGGCTGTGGTGTCCCGCGGCGAAGTTTCTACGCGACGGCAAAGTTTGCGAAGCGTGTCTCGGTCGGAACGCGTGGCCGGGGGTGGTGCACGCATGCTATCGAGGAAGCCGCTCGGCGACAGCGGCGGCGGCGGCGATGCTCGCGGTGCACCGGAGGATGGGCAGCTGGCAAACGAAAGTAGATGCCTATATAGCCCTCTCGGAGTTTGCACGGCGGAAATTCATCGAGGGCGGGCTGCCTGCGGAGCGCATCGTGGTGAAGCCGAACTTCGTGGCTGGCGATTTGGAGCCCAAGACGCAGCCGGGTAGCTACGCCCTTTTCGTCGGCCGCTTGTCGGAAGAAAAGGGGCCGCAACTGCTGCTTTCAGCATGGCGCAGCATGCCCACAAAGGTCCCTCTTCGCATCGTCGGCGACGGGCCGCTCCTGGAGACTTTGTCACGTGAGGTCAGGGCTTCTTTGCTCGCCGAGATCGAGCTGGCTGGTCAGCGCACACCCGATGAAGTTCGGGCCCTAATGCATGGCGCCCGCTTCCTGGTCTTCCCGAGCGTGTGGTACGAGGGCTTTCCGATGACGATTGCCGAGGCATTTGCCGGCGGACTTCCCGTCATCGCGACGCGGCTCGGTTCGATGGCCGAGATCGTACAAGACGGGGTAACCGGGCTGCATGTCGAGCCCGGCAACGCCGCCGATCTCGCCGCCAAGGTGGCGTGGGCATGGAATCATCCGGAGGATCTGGCGCGCATGGGCCGCGCCGCGCGCGCCGAATACGAAGCCAAATACCAACCTTCGACGAACTACGACATGCTGATGGATATCTATCGCCGTGCAATGGCGCGGCGCGCGCAACATGGCGTTGGGCGGGTAGCTCGCGTTGCGACCCCGCAGAATTGAATGGCAACCGCCGTCCAGCACCTCGCGCGCGATCAGCATGCCAAATCACGGCCGCGACCGTCAGCTATGCCGAGGGATCGCTACCAACCAGGTATGAACGACCAATAGATCGTCGTTAGAGTAGCCGCGAAACCGGTCCGCGAGAGGCGTCCGGGCCAATTGCGCTGGATCGCCACGCTGGCTGATTTCATCGACGACTTGAAAGCCGCTCTCGCTGAAGGCTCTTCGGTAGTCGCTGATGCGCAGCCGGTTCAACGGAATGATTGGATTGTTTAGGCAGCGCCACGCCCAATCCGGGAAACGCAAAAAATTGAACTGTGTGATCCCACAGTCATAGGAGGCATATTGATCGTCTAGACTTATCGTGTGGCTCATCACCGCGTCCGGCGCGGCAATTCGCCGGAACTCCTGCAAGATTTCGAATAACTCTGCCGGCGAGAGGTATTCGAAGACGACATCGGACACGATCAGGTCGACGGATTGCGGCGGCAAGCCGCTTCGGCTGGCGTTGCCTGTCCGGTAATGAATCCCCATCCGCTCGAGCAGCGCCGCGGGCCCCAACTCTTCCGCCTGCTCGCAGAGTGCCATCACCTCTCGCAACCGAGTCAGTCGCTCGGGCAGGGCGTGAAAGTGACCTCGCAACCCCTGCCCTTGCTCAAGCTCGAGGAACCGGCGGATCGTGAGTTTCAAGCGGTCGCGTCTCAGGAGTGGCGCGATATCCCAGGTCCAAACCTCCCGAGCGCCACAGAGGAAGAGCCCGATCGGGACCGTCGGGAACCAGCCAGTCCCCAGCTCAAGAGCCGAGAAGCTGCTTCTCGTTGCCGTCGAGCCGGAGAGCTGGAGCTGTTCCAAGTGGTTTCGGCAATTGCGTAAACTGGCCTCGAACCTTTCCGTGGTTAGATTCAAGGAGTGTGTCACGCGATCCTGGAACAGCTCGTTCCAATAATGGGGATTGGGCAATGCGCCTATGCCCCGCTGGATAATTGCCTTCACCAGCCAAGAAGCCATTTAGCGGCCCCTTCCTCTCCTCCACCGCACGGCGCACAGGAGCCCGATGTGAACGCCCGGCACACAAACCACTCCAGGGATTGCTTAAAAACCAGCTTCATCCATGGATGCTGTCCGCCTCGGCTCGCCGATAACACAGAATCCGCCTCGATAACATGTTTTCTTTTCGTTTCTTTTCGCGCATGCTAAAAGGGAAGCGTTTCTCGCGTCGAATTAGCGGAGCCCCCGGCATGACAAAGGTTGCGATCGGAATACCAGTCTACAACGGCAGCAACTATCTTGCGGCCGCCATCGACTCGATACTCGCGCAGAACTACGGTGATTTCGATCTTCTGATCTCGGACAACGCCTCCACCGACGGCACGGAGGAGATCTGCCGCGCTTACGCCCAGAAGGATCGGCGCATCCGCTATATTCGCCAGCCAAAGAACGTCGGAGCTGCTGCCAATCACAACCTGCTGGTCCAGATGACCGACAGTCCGTACTTCAAATGGGCTGCGCATGACGACCTCCTGGCGCCCGGCTTTCTCGCGGCTTGCGTCGACGTTCTCGATCGCGACCCCACCGTGGTCCTCGCCTCGCCAGCCTCGATGCTAATCGACGAGCTCGGCAAGCCGCTCCCTTATTCGGCCGAGCGTGGAGGCATGATCGACCGCTCGGGCGTGTGCTGGCCGGTCATGCCGGAAAAGAATGACGGCCTTATGGCGAGCGATCCCACGCGGCGCTTCGAGGCAGTAATGCTCAACATGGTCATGTGTGTCGAGATCTTCGGCCTGATGCGGCGATCAGCGCTACTGCGCACAGCCCTGCAAGGCCCGTTCAGCGGCGCCGACAAGGTCGCGCTGGCAGAGATGAGCCTGCTCGGCCGCTTCTGGCTCGGCCAGGAGACGCTGTTCTTTCGCCGTTGCCACGCCCAACAATTCAGCGCCGCCACGGACGGTCCCTTTCGCGCAATGTGGTTCTCGGGGCGCCGCGATTCGATTTTTACCCAGCAGATCAAGCTCCTGCTGGCCTACTGCCGCACCCTGTATACGACGGAGCTAACAGTTCGGCAGCGCTACAGTTGTCTTCAGGCCATAGCTAACCGAGCAATTTCTCGGGGCCACCACTGGCGGCGACTGACAGGGGCGTTGGTGGGGAGTTCCTGACGGGCGCGGACATCGGCCAAGCGCGCAAGCCACGCCGAAGCGTCGGCAGGGCACCCGAGAGCAGCAAACCGAGCAGCGGCGTATCCTGGAATGTGCCGTTATAAGTGAGCCGCGGCAGGGCCAGCAGCCGATCGCGGTCAGCAGCGAATATCGTATTACTTTCGGTTGTCACAGCGGTCTGGAAACCCAGCTCGCGGCAGAATTTGACTTCGCGCGATCCGAAGGATCTTTCGTCGCCGTATGGGTAGGCGAAGTGACGAATCTCGGCACCAAGAAGAGCTTCGCAATCGCGTTTCCCTTGCATGATCTCCCGATACGCGCCGCTATTGTCGAGGTGGCTGAGATAGGCGTGGTGCACGCTATGCACGCCGAACTCCACCAATCCGCTGGCGTGCATTTCCCTTATCATTGCTGGCGTCAACGCATTCTGGTCGCTCAACGCCATGAAGTCGATGCCATAGCGAGCACCCAAGTCGGCGCAGAGATGCTTGATGCGCTGGGGCTGGGCGAGGACAAAAAGCGAAGCGACGGTCAGAAAGGCTTGACGCTTTTGCCCCATGGTACGGGCGTTCAGCCTGACTTCTTTGCTTTCCCACGTGAACTCCAAGACGTCGTGGGCAGCAAGCGCCTTCTCCAGTCCGAAGGACCACATGGGAAATTCACGCCGCACGAAGCCGGACACAAGATAGACCGTCATCGGCACGCCCAATTCACTGCAGATGGCGTACGCCTCGCCATAGTTGTCTACAAAGCCGTCGTCGAAGGTGAGGCAGACGAACTTTCGCTGTGCCAGCTCTCCCGTCCGCAAGCGGTCGGCAAGCGCGCTCATCGTCAGGAAGTCATAGCCACGTTCCTGCAGTGTCTGGACGAGGCGCCGGAAATTCTTTGGCGCGATCGAAAGCGACTGCGACCCGAATTCATGGGGTTTGGGAAGGTAAACCCGATGGAAGGACAAGATCGCTCCCTGGCCCGCACGGTGCCTGGCCATGACCCTCGGCAGCCCGCTCGCCGCCAGGAACCAGAGGCCGGCGCGGTACAGATTCCGTCTAATTTGCCAAGGCACGCCACCTCGGTCGCGTGTGGCCTGTCCCGTAGGGACAACGCATTCGGCCCCTTCCGACGTGATCGCTCTGCTCCAGCGGACGAATGCGACCAGAAGCACTACGGCCCGAATGGTCTCCACCAGGAACGAGCCGGCCACGACGCCGGCAAGGCCGCCATAGCGGGTTAAAGGATAGGCTGCGATGGTGGTAAAGATGGCGGCCGCAGCGTAAGAAATAAAGATGGTTCTTGGCCGTTCGAGGGCTCCCGCCCAGATGACCAGAACGGTGCAGATCGCAAAAACGGATGCGGGAGCGCATAGCCATCGCACGAGCTGTTCGATGCTCGCAAAACGCTCGCCGTAGAGCAGATGCACGAGGTATCCCGGGTTTATATTGATCAGGGCCACCATGGTCACGACCAGGGTCCCCGTCAGAAGTGCCAGCCTGGCGATGTTGCGGCGTAATTCGATGGGCCCGCCGACATGTACGGCCCGAGCAGCCTGAACCGGAGCGAAATTGTCCAGCGCCAGCAACAGGATGTTCACTACACCGATGATCGAAATCGCGGCTCTCAAACTACCGGTCGCCGCCGCGCCGAGCACGAAGCCGGACATCAGCGCGAACCCTTGCGTCGTCATCCAGTACATGAGCGCGGAGGGCAAGAGCCATTTTGAAAAGGCCCAATGGCGCACAGACACGTCGACGAAAACGGCACGGTTCCACTTAGGTCGACCAAAACAAAGGACGCCCTGGAGGGCGGAGACGGCACATGCAGCCGCGACGATCCACAAGCCAGCGCCAGCGGTGGAACCAGGCCAGACAAAGGCCAATGCCGCCGTAGCGGCGATTTGTACGGCAAAGCGCAGAGCGTCATTGACGAGCCCGGCGAGAGGGCGGTCGCGAGCGAAGAAATAGCGGCGAAAAAAACACTGTAGTTGATAGCCCATGATTGCCGCGCAAAGCGGCAGGGCCAGCCGGCTGAATTCGGGATCGGAAAGCAGCCATCCGGCAACGGTGGCGCTGAGCCAAGCCACCACACCGAACACCATGCATGCTGCCGCTTGTTGCGCGATGACCGCGTCATAGTAGCGATCGCTGTCGGTCTCCGTCTGCTTGGGCCCGATATTGAGCATCGGCTGAATGATTGCCGCGAACTGCAGCGAACCGATGAACTCGACGAACATCCAGGCAAGCGCGAAGCGCCCGAACTCAAAAATTCCGAAGGCGCGCGCCAATAGGATACCAGCCACGAAATTGGAGCCGCTCACCAGAACCTGGTCGACAAAGGCGAAGTTCATCGACCGTTGCGATGCAAGCTTCACCAATGTTGCACGGAATCGGTTTTTCATCCGTTGGACACCCCAGCTTGCCGCTCCTGAGTGACTTTCCGGGGCGTCGTCGAGGACCGGCGTGCAGCCAGGCTCCTGCGATGGCGGACTGTTCACGGCGGCCACGCTGGATCAGGCATGCGCCGCCCCGGCGGCGCGCCCGGCCTGCGCCGCTGTGGCGGGGTCGACAGCAAAGTGGGCCTCGCCGACGAGCTCGTCCGGTTGGATCACGTGCGGTTCCGGAATGGGGATGATGAAGCGCCCGCCGGCGGCACGATAGGCCGACTGCTGCCGCAGCACCTCGCCGGCGAAATTCCAGACCAGCAACAGGACGAGGTCAGGTTGCGTCTCGAGCAACCGATCGGGATGGACGATAGGAATCCGCTGGCCCGGCATGAATTTGCCCTGCTTGTAGGGATTGGCGTCGACGACGTATTCGAAGAATCCCGGTCCGAGATCGAGATAGTTGACGAGCGTCGATCCCTTGGCTGCTGCGCCGTAGCAGGCGATGCGCTTGCCGCGCTTCTTTTCGGCGCGCAAGAGCTCGATCAGCGAATTCCCAAGCCTGACCACGCGGCCGGAAAAGTGCTCATACCAGCGCAAACGATCGACGCCGAGCGAACGCTCGTAGTTCATCAGCTCTTCGAGCCTGGCGCTGCGCTCGGCACTTCGGCCGACGAACAGTCGCAGCGATCCGCCATGAATCGGAAGGCGCTCGACGTCGTTCAGATGTAGGCCGTGGCGGGCAAAGAGCGGCGTCAGGCCGTGCAGCGTATGATAGAAGAGATGCTCGTGGTAGATCGTGTCGAATTCGCATTTCTCTATCATGTCGACGGCGTAGGCGAATTCGAAGACTGCCGTGCCCTTGGGCTTCAGGAGCCTGGCGAAACCGGCGACGAAATCGTTGATCGCGTCGACATGCGCCACGACGTTGTTGGCGATCATGACATCGGCGAACTGCCCCTGGGCCGCCAAGTCTTCGGCGAGGCCGAGGGAAAAGAAATCGTTGATAACAGGAACGCCGATCTGGCGCGCTTGCGCCGCCGGGCCCTCCGCCGGATCGACGCCAAGGCAGGGAATTCCCTGTTCGACGAAATTTCGCAGGAGATAGCCGTCGTTACAGGCAACTTCCAGGACCAGGCTGTTGGGTCCGAGACCGCGCTCGCGGATCAGGCGCTGCGCGATCGATGCGGCGTGCTGCAGCAACGCCGGAGACGAGGAGGAGAAATAGGGATAGTCGCGCTGGTACAGGATCTCGGGCGGCACCGTCTCGGTGACCTGCAATAGCGCACAGTCCTCGCAGAACGCCAATTGCAGCGGATAACTCGCCTCCTTTTGCGCCTGATTTTCCGCGGTCAAGAGCGCGTTCGATATCGGATGATTTCCGAGATCGAGAACGACGCGCAGCGCCGAGCTCCGGCACGACCGGCATTCGTGGATTTGCATGAGTGACACCCCTTTAGCAGCATAAGAAACGAAGAAAGATCGATTCGTCAGGCATCGGCGTGACGCTTTGTCAGGTGCAACTTCTCCCCGATCAGCATGATGGCGAATTTGGAATTCGACTCGAGGTAACGCCTGGTGAGGCGCCGCGGCTCCTGCGCGAGACGGAACATCCACTCGCAGCCGGTCCGTTGGAGGAAGCGGGGCGCCCGCGTTATCTTGCCTGCGAGCATGTCGAACGCCGCTCCAACGCCGATCAACACAGGCGCCTTCAGTGAGCCGCGGTGCGCCGCCATCCAGCGGTCCTGCTTGGGAGCGCCGAGGCCAACCCAGACGATGTCGGGATCTGCAGCATTCACCACCCGATCCACTTCGAGCTCCTCCTCGCGCGTCAGCGCGCGGTACGGCGGCGAGTAGCTGCCTACGATTTTTGCGCCAGGGAAATTACGACTGAGTTCTTCCTGCAACAGCGACAGCGTGGTGTCGGTAGAACCGTAAAGAAAGTGCCGATGGCCGCGCCTTTGGGAATGGCGGAACAGCGCCGGCATCAAGTCGGGGCCGCATATGCGATCGGCCGTGCGGTAGCCGCTGCGATGCAGCAGCCAGACCAGCGGCATGCCGTCAGGGGTCACCATCGCAGCGGACCGGTAGATATTCCGAACGTCCGGCGCGGATTGACTCTCCATCAGCGCGTGAACGTCGAGGGTGCACACATATTTGCGCTCGCCGCTTGCGATCCATCCGTCGATCGTCGCCACGGCTTCATCGAGGGTGAGCACACTCACCGGGACACCGAGAACTTGCGGTCGCGGATGCACTGAACCGTCCTCCCCAACAATGTAATTGATGCCGCTGGCATCGATCCGCGGTGGCTTCTTTTTTTTCGTCAAAGACTTTTTTCCTTCGGGGGCGGCGGTATCCAGAGCTAAACGCCCAATTCGGTTGCCGTCGGCATAGCGGCGGCGACCGGCTCCACGGTCGTGGCTTCACCGAGCACACAGAGCTCGGCCTCCTTGCAACCCAGCCGGTCGAGATCGCGGGCGATTTCGGCGCGGTAGATCGGGTTCATGGCGATCACCAGATCCGGCCGATAGTCGCTCAGGAACTCCGGCCCGACGATCTGCTTTCCGCTGCCGGGCACGAACTTCCCGTGCCGGTACGGATTGATGTCGACCAGGTAATCGATCTCCTGGTCCACTGCCACGGACGAAAGAAACGCAACTGCCTTGGAGCCCGAGCCCCACAGTATGGTGCGTCCGCCCGAGCGCGCGGTGGCGCGGATCTTCGCCGCCCAACTGGCGGCGCTGCGCGTGGCGGCTTCGGCGTAACCCGCGACGCTCTTGGCAAGCTCCTCCGCGTCCCGGCCGTCGTTCCCTGGATGGGGTGTCGTTTCCTGGGTCGCCGGCGTGGCCTCGATCGTCAGGTACTGGTCGTCGTAGCCCGTGGAGACGCGGAGGATTTCGAAGCCCGCATTACGAAAGACATGTGCCAGAGAGCGGGGCGAAAAGTACGCGCAGTGTTCGTAGTAGACGTCCCAGAAGGCCGCCTCCGCGAGTATGCGGCGGACATCGGGAATCTGGAAAAATACGATCGTGCCGCGCTCGGACGAACTGATGCGGCGAACCGCCTGCACAAAGCGCCGCGTCTCGAAGATGTGCTCCAGCGTCATCTTGCAGCAGACGAAATCGGGAGCGGGCTGGACCGTGGTTTCGGAGAAGAATTCCCGCTTGAAGGTGACGTTCGCGGCGGCGCCGTCTCTTCGCGAGGGGACGAAACTCGGATCGTATCCGATGCCGTCATTGCGGCCCAGCTCGCACAGCAGCGAGAGAAACTCGCCCTTGCCGCACCCGATCTCCACGATCTCCTTGCCGACGATGTCGTAGCGGCCGATCAACTCCTCTGCGAGCTGTCGATGGAAGGCCTTGAACGTCGGCGAGAAGCCCTGCGTCTCCTCATAGAGGTCCGAATAGATCGTAAGCTCCGGTTTCCAGGCGGCGTTGTATATGAAGCTGCAGTCCGGACAGAAAGCGAGGTCGATATCTCCGGACTCCAGGTTTCTCGCCTGCTGACGGTCGGCGAACATCAGACAGCTGTTCACCGGCACCGCGGCAACGTGGTGAAAAACATGGCTGCGTCCGCCGCGGCAATTCGGGCATGTCCTTGTAGCCACTGTGAACTCCTCTCGTGTCTATTCGCCTGCAGCCGCGAGCGGCAGCATTGCCGTTCCGACTAGGCCGTTGCGCCGCCAATCAAGCGAAGAGGGCAGCCAGCGCAGGGAGGTATCGAGAAAGCCGCTGCTCAGAAGAGATTTGAGATAGGCCAGACGCTGATAGCGCGCGCCGTCGAAGTCCTCCGGCGCGAGA
>Ga0137401_10000849_pt1 | contig 12661 bp, 11 predicted proteins | sample CZOMad1_1_16fung_FD_108286 | JGI IMG/M metagenome (GOLD analysis project Ga0137401, IMG submission 108286) | Vadose zone soil fungal communities from Angelo Coast Range Reserve, California, USA - CZOMad1_1_16fungal (Illumina Assembly) | ecosystem: Environmental > Terrestrial > Soil > Vadose...
CAGCTCAATCCGAAATTAAACGCCTACATAACCGTCGCCCGTGAGGTGGCGTTAGCGCAAGCCAGGAAAGCCGAAGCCGAGCTCTTCGCCCCCCGCGGCCGCAAAGGTCACCGCGACCGCGGCCCGCTGCACGGCATCCCCATCTCCCTGAAAGACAACATCTACACCAAGGACCTGCGCACCACGGCCGGTTCCAAAATCCTAAAGGATTTCATCCCCCGGCACGATGCCGCGGTGTGGACCAAGCTTCAGAAAGCCGGCGCCATCCTCCTCGGCAAAACCAATCTCCACGAATTCGCCTACGGCGTAACCACCAACAACCCGCACTACGGTCCCACTCGCAATCCCTGGGACCTCGCGCGCATTCCCGGCGGCTCCAGCGGCGGCTCCGCAGCGGCCCTAGCCGCGGGTCTCTGCTACGGCAGCATCGGTACAGACACGGGCGGCTCCATCCGCATTCCCGCATCCCTCTGCGGCATCGTCGGCCTCAAACCCGGCATCGGTCGCGTGTCCGCCGAAGGCGTTGTGCCACTGTCCCCCACCCTCGATTTCGTCGGCCCGTTAGCTCGCACCGTCGCGGATGCAACGCTTCTGCTCGATCCCATTTTCCTGCGCAGCAAAAAAGAGCCGCGCTTTTTATTCCCGGGAAAGCCCACGCCGTCGCTGCGCAAACTCCGACTCGGACTGCCCGAGAAAGGTTTTTTCTCTGACGTGGTTTCCGAGGACGTTTACATTGCGTTTCACGAAGCGGTTCGGAGGCTCCAGAAAGCAGGCGCGACGTTCAAGGGAATCGCAATCCCGCTGCTCAGCGAAACGGAACAGGCCGGCAATCATATTGCCTGGCCCGAAGCCGCCCATTACCATCAGCAAGCCGGATGGTTTCCCGCGCGCTCCGCGGAGTACGGAGAGGACGTGCGCACGCGCCTCGAAATGGGCACCGAGGTGCCGGCAATTAGCTACTTGCAAGCGCTTGAAACCCGCGAAACATTCATCCAGCAATTCCATCTGGCCATGGCCGAGGCCGGCGTCGATGCCCTCGTGCTTCCCACCACGCCCATCGTCGCTCCGCTCATCGGCGAAGAAACCACGAGGTTGGGAAAAGAAAATCACCCCACCCGCGCGCTCCTCCTGCGTCTGAATCGCCCGGCAAATCTGGCTGGCATACCCGCCATCTCCATACCCTGCGGCTCCACATCCACAGGTCTTCCCGTCGGCCTCCAGCTAATCGGTGCCGTAACCGACGAGCTTCTCCTACTCCGCGTCGCCCGACTGGCGCAGGGAATTCTGCCGATGCTCGGACGACCAAAGTTGTAACGAAGTGCGCACATCGCAGCCGGGCCAGCGAACGGACAGCACGCTTTAGCCCCGCAAGAAAGTTTGCTCGAGAGCTTTTTCATTCCATCTCGACTGCGAAGCCTGCTCCTGCCTCCGCATCACCCATTTCCCAATCACATATCCCAAGGTCCCCGTAGCCATTCCGCCAAAAATATCCACCATGTAGTGGTACCGCCCCCAGACCGTCGAAACGCACATGCAAATCACCAGCGGCAACATCACCCAGAACAGCCATCGGCGGTGCCGCCAAGCGCCCCACAGCGCCGCAAACGATCCGGCCACATGCTCGGAAGGAAACGCAGCGCCTCGCACCCTTCCATAGTGCTCGATAAAATTGATTGCCGCCGTAAAAGGCCCGCCTTGCAGATCTCCATGCCACGAACCGGCCATGGCAAACCACGGACTCTCAATCGGAAAGAAAATCGCGACGAGGTATCCGATCGCGTAGGCCACCGCCGAATACGTCATCACCGACCAGTACCCCTGCCAGTCTTCCCGGTAGTACAAAATCCCGCCAAGCAGCAGCAGATACACAAAATACGTCAAGTACGCGAACTGCATGAACTCATTGCGTCCCGGCGTGGCGAATTGCTCCAGCCAAATCACCGGATGCACGCCGGTAAGCCAATGATCGAAGGCAATCAGCTTGGCGTCCTGCCATCGCGGCGACACCAAGTGCATCATCGCGCCCAACTCCTCAAAGCAAAACAGGAAGAAAAGGTGCGGATACCAATGCCGCCAAAAATGCCAAAATCTCTGGGCAAAAGTGGCGCAGCCAATTCTGGCGGCGCGCCCTGGTTCCGCCATCGGCGACGTCGAACTCCAAACATTGGCTTCCGCCCGGCACAAAGCAAGTATCAGCAGCCCCACAAGCCCCTGTACACTGAGCAACCGCAAAGGATGCGGCAAGTTCCCGGCAAAGATAACCATCAAAACGCTGGAGACGAACAAATATCCGAGCGCCACCCATTCAAACGGTCCGTAAGCTGCCGCGCACGCCGCCAGTTCATCGCGCAAACTCGCGGCCATGCCAGGTTCTGAAGCCGGGACGGTTAAACCGCCGCTGTCAGGCCGCGATCCAACGCCCGGCCGCCAAGGGGAAACCAATTCATCTCTCCGATACTCACTACCGGGCGAACCGCTCATCCGACGTTCTCCGAAGTCTCTCCTGTTTTTCTCGATTCACTCGGAGCACTCCGTGAGCTCTCCGTTAGATCCTTTTCCTCGGCCCACACGAGCACTGGCCACTTCTTCCTGCGCGCGATCCTCGCCAGACGCCGCGCGGGATTCACCGCCACCGGCTGGCCCACGGCTTCCAGCATTGAGCGATCACTCCAGCTATCTCCATACGCAAAGCACTGCTGCGCGTCGAATTTGTGTTCGCGAATCATCCGCCGCACCGCGCGCCCCTTCGCTTCGCCAAACATGGCGTCTCCGGCAATACGTCCTGTCCACCGACCCTCGTTCTCCTCCAATCGCGTCGCGCAGACCGCCAAGATCGCCGCGACCCCGCGCATTGCAAGCCGCATGGTCAAGGCCAAGCCCACCTCCGCTGCCAGCGGGGCCAGCGTGCCGCTAACCAGAACAATCGCGTGCCCCTGCCGTGCATGCCAAGCAACCCGCTCGATGGCTCCCGGGAAAAACCGTGGGACAGCCCATTCTGACTGTCCGCCTTGCTCTTCTTTGCAATCGTGAATGCTCACGCCACGCAAATACATCTTGTTTGCATGCCGCATGCGCTCGAATCCGTGCGGCATCATCCGCACGGCCTGAGCCAGCCAAAGAAAATAACTGCGCATAGGAATGGTTCGCCGAGATCTAAGCCCAGCAAAAAATTGCCGCTCGAGCGACGGCAACTCCAAAAGCGTTCCATCTACGTCGAAAAAAGCCGCACTGTGGCTACCGCCTCGCGCGATTGCGTTCACGCCAACTCCCCTATGACTTTCTTTCTCCCGCGCACCGCCAGTCCCGCCGCCACGTGTTTCCATCCTTCCACCAACATCGGCAGGCCGCGCACAAAGCAAAACGCCGCCGTCGCCCAGGTCAAGGCCAGCGCACCCGCGCGAATCGCTGCGTGCCCATCCACCGTCAATTCTCCGAGCAGCGCCACGGAACCGCGTGTCAGCGCCAACTCCAATCCCAAATAGCAAAAACACAAGCACTTCATCGCCGCGTACAATCCGCGGCTCCATCGAGACGCCACCAGCGTGCGTCCCCACCAGGTCTCTAACATCGCGTTCGCGCCCCAGCCCGAAGGTCCGGCGCGCAAGGCCAAGCCGCGCAGAAAATCCGTCATCGCTCCACGCGCAAAGAAAAATACCGGCAACCAGAGCGACACCATCCCCACCACGGCAAAATACGTGAAGTACACGTTTTCGATCATGCGGTCGCCCAAAATATCGATCTGCGCGCCCACCGGCGAGGCCAGCCGTTTTTTTCGCGCAATGTGCCCGTCGAGCGCGTCCAAGGCGATGGCCGTAACCGTGAGCGCCACGGCCGCCAGGTTGGCCCACGTGCCTCGCCCAAACAAGCTGACCGCCAGAAACCCAACCACCACTCGCAGCGCAGTAACTTTGTTCGGCGTCCACTGCACGGTTCGGCCTCGCGCAATTCCATTGCACCTAGAGCAGGACCGCTGCCATCCGAACGGCGGTAAATAACGCTCTGCCAGCAAGTTACAAGCCTCCGCGGGCAGCGGCCGAATTCTGCCTGCCAGCCAAATCCCTCACTTGTCGGCGTTCCGCTATCTCAACCGAGGAACCGCGCGTCTAACCTGTTGCTCCGGGATTGGAATAAACCAACCGCGAATGCAGGTCATTCCTTTGTAGCCGCCAGCTTCCGACGCGCGAGCTCGGCAAAGGCCGCGAACCACCGAGCGTTGGCGCGAGCGACTCACGCATTTTGTGGGAGAATAAGAGGTTGCGCGCCAAGCGCCGCAGCGCATATAGTGCGCCGCGGTTGGTGCTCGGGCCCGGGGCCGTCCGGAGAAAATGCACCACGAATCTCGCAAACGTGGAGCCCGAGAAAGCGGTATTAAGCGTAACGATCGCTGTAACGCCAGCAGCGCGGCGAAACAGTGCCCGTGAGGACCGACAACGAATGACCGATGTCTCACTTCTAGGAGCTTTTCTCGCCGGGTTGGTCTCCTTTCTCTCTCCCTGCGTGCTTCCCCTGGTTCCCGGATACATCTCGATGCTCTCCGGCATCGGCATGGAACAGTTGCGTCAGGGGCAGCCGCCTCGCGCCGGTCTGTTCGCTTCTTCACTCGCCTTCGTTTTCGGGTTTTCTGTGGTGTTCATTTCCTTCGGCGCTTCCGCCAGCGCCGTGGGCACATTTCTTCGCCAGAATCGCACGCTGCTCGCTCCGATTGCCGGCGCGCTCATCTTGCTGTTTGGACTGCATCTGCTGGGGATATTGATAAGACTCACCGTGCGCACCGGCCTCGTCCTTGGCGCGATGGTCGCCATTCTGGGTATCGTCGCAGTCTTCCGCGGCGGACCGCTCTTCGCCGGATTCGGTGCCGTTCATTTCTTCTCCCTCTCCATGATCGGTTTCTTCGGGCCGGCGATGACCCGCTGGCTGAACCGCGACGTTCGCATGCACACCAGCAGCACGCAACCTGGTATCTGGAGCGGATTCCTGCTTGGTTTCGCTTTCGCATTCGGCTGGACGCCGTGCATCGGACCAATCCTTGCGACCGTGCTGGCACTGGCAGCCGCCAGCGATACCATCGCGCGCGGGGTGCTGCTTCTTGCGGTGTACTCTGCCGGTCTGGCCGTACCTTTTCTTCTTACCGCCCTCGGCATCGGACAGTTCCTGCGTTTTTATCAGCGCTTCCGAAAGCATCTGCACGCCGTCGAACTGTTCAGCGGGGCTCTGCTGCTGTTTGTCGGCGGGCTGGTTTTTGTGAATCGCTTGACGTGGATGGCCGGGAAGCTCGGTTTTCTGAACGGCATCGTTTTATGGCTGGAGAAGTCTCTGACCGGCGCGAAATAACGGTGAAATGACGTTCTGGTTTTGCGGCGCCTGCCAAGCTGCGAGATACTACTTAGGGAGCTAGATTTTAGAGGAGCGAATGAAAAAACCTCTGCTTACAATTATTGCGGTGATCGCCGTAATCCTCGCGACGTATCTCGCAGATCGCGCGACACGGCAGCCCCACAGGATCGGCGTGACCAGAGCTGCGACTCCGGATGCCAGCGCGCCGGTGCCGCAGGTCACGCTGGAGGATCTTGAAGGAAAAAGCATTTCCATGGCGCAGTACCAGGGGAAGGTCGTGCTCGTCAATTTCTGGGCCACCTGGTGCGATCCCTGCCGCGTGGAAATTCCCTGGCTGATCGAGATGCAGCAAAAATACAGCGCCAGGGGTTTCACGGTGCTGGGCATCGCCATGGACGAAGAAGGCGCGAAGGTGGTGACTCCTTTCGTCAACAAAGAACGCTTCGACGTGAACGGCGCAAAAGCCCAAATGAATTACCCCATCGTGATCGGCGACGATGCCGCCGCCGACAAATTCGGCGGTTTGCTCGGCTATCCCACGAGTATCCTGGTCAGCCGGGACGGCAAGATCATCAAGCGCATCACCGGCATCATCAGCTACGAGGAAATCGCCAAAGCCATCGAATCGCAACTCTGATACGCTCGAAGCATGCTTGACGAAAAAGAGTTCCAGCGCAAAGCGGATCTGGCGTTTGAGGATTTGAAACGCCGGCTGCTGGTAGTGGGAGACGAGCACGGCTTTGACGTCGAAGGCGAAAGCGGAAAGCTCGAAGTGATTTTCGAGGAACCGCAGGAGGCCAAGTTCGTGGTATCGCCGAACACCCCGGTGCGCGAAATCTGGATCTCCGCGCTTTCCACCAGCTTCAAGCTGGGTTGGTCGGAATCCAAAAACACCTTTGTCTCGGAAAAGACCGGCGAAAATCTTCTTGAGGTCATGGGCCGGGTGGTTTCCGAGCAGCTCGGCACGCCGGTGAAATTGTGAAACTGGTCGCCTCGACGATCGGCGCCTTGCTTATGGCCCTGGCTGCCACTTTGCCTTCCGGGCCATCAGAAGTGCCATCCGCGCGCGAAGTAGTTTCTCCCACGGCTTTCGTTTCTCGCGACCCGGTCGGCCGCGGAGACTCTTTTCAGCTTGCGGTGGTAGCGAAAATTCGCACCGGCTTCCACATCAATGCACGGCAACCGTCCGCTGACTACCTCATTCCGACAGAGCTGCGCGCCGAACTTCCCGCCGGTTTTAGAGCTGCCGGCGACGTGTCTTATCCCCAAGGGGAATTGCATACGTTTGCGTTCACCAAGACGCCGTTGAACGTTTATCAAGATACAGTGGTGTTTCGCCTTCCGCTGACCGCACTGGCGGGCGCCCCGCTCGGTGCGCAAAAAATCCCATTGAAACTGCGCTACCAGGCTTGCAGCAATGAGGTATGCCTTCCGCCGGTCACACTCAATGTCGAAGCCGCGGTCACCGTCGCGGCCACTTCCGGCGATTCCCGCCCCGCCCATCCGGAACTTTTTCCCCTCCGGTAGCATCTTCTCTTCAGGCATCTCTGCATGACGGACTCCCCAGGAGCGTTTCGTTTTTGGCCTTATCTCCTGGGCATCGCAATGGGCTTATGCGCCGGGTTTGCGCTGTTTGTGTATTTGGGCGCGGGCAATATCGACGATCGCACGCGCGCGTGGGTTATTGACGAACTGGGCGCGCGCTTTAACGGCGGAGTCGAACTGCAAAGCCTGCATGTTGACCTCACTCCGCGCATGCAAGTTACCGGCCAAGGACTGTCGCTGCGCTATCATAATCGAGCGGACCTTCCGCCGCTGATCCGCATCGAGCGCTTCTCGTTCAACCTGGGCGTACTCGGAATCGTGCATGTTCCGCGCCACATTAAAGGCGTTTACGTGGAAAACATGGTGATCACCATTCCGCCACGACGCCGCGACCCGAATCAGGCGCCGCCGCCACCGGCGGAACGGTCCGGGCCGCTGCCGCGGGTGGTCTTCGATGAAATCGTCTGCAACGACACCGAGCTCGTGCTGCTTCCGAAGAAAGCGGGAAAAGACCCGCTCGATTGGGACATACACGACCTGGTTATGAAAGCGGTGGGGGCACATCGCGCCTTTGATTTTCACGGGACGCTGACAAACGCCAAGCCCAAGGGAGAGATCGCCACGCGCGGAAGCTTTGGTCCGTGGGACCCCGAAGAGCCTGGCGACACCGCGGTTTCCGGCGAGTACAACTTCACAAACGCCGATCTGGGCCCGTTCGCAGGTATCGGGGGAACGCTGTCGTCGGCGGGGAAATACAACGGCCAATTGAACAAGCTGGAAGTGCAAGGTGAAACGGATACGCCGAATTTTTCGCTCGATCCCGTCGGAAGGCCGGTTCCGTTGCACACGGAGTTTTCCGCCACGGTCGACGGCACGGATGGAGATACCTATCTTCATCCGGTGCGCGCTACGCTGCTGCATTCGCTGATCGTTGCCAACGGAAGCGTGGTGCGCTCTTCGTCCAAGCAAGGTCACGTTATTTCGCTCAATATCTATGCGCCGAATGCGCGGCTGCAGGACATTCTGCGCCTGGCGACCAAGTCCCAAGAGCCGGTGATGACCGGGAGCGTCAACCTCAAAACGAAGATGCTGCTTCCGCCGGGGAGGGAAAAAGTAGTGCACCGGCTGGTGCTCGATGGGGACTTCGGCGTGAACGACGCGGAGTTTGCCAGCCTGGAGGTCCGCGAGAAGTTGGAATCGCTGAGCCGGCATGCGCTGGGCCAGCCCAAGAACGTGGATGCGGGCAGCGCGGTCTCTGATCTGCTGGGGCATTTTCATCTGGAGCACGACTTGGCGGCCTTCCAGCAACTCCATTTCAGTATTGCGGGCGCGGAGGTGCGGCTCAAGGGCCAGTACGAGCTCCCGAGCGAAACCCTGGACTTCCAGGGCGACCTGCGCATGCAGGCGAAACTGTCGCAAACGGTTACCGGGAAAAAATCGTTCTTCCTGAAGTTGGCCGATCCGTTTTTCAAGAAGGATGGCGCAGGATCGGTGGTGCCTATCCGCATCACCGGGACGCGCGACGATCCCAAGTTCGCGCTGGCGCTTTTCGGCAAAAAACAGAAGTAACCACCCGCAATCGGCGTAGACATGGCGGCGGAGCTCACGCCGCTAAAGCGGGAGCAAGGCAACTTCGAAGATCATGCCGCCGGATGCTTCAGGATTTCCGCTAAAGCATGCAACCGTGCCGAGTCACCCGGGTTCTTTGCCGTGGCGGCACTCTGCTCCAGGGAATCGGCCATGCCCTTCAACTTCGCGAGTTTTCTCTTGTTCATGTGCGAACTCTCTGCGCTCCGCATCGCCTTCTGTAGATCTGCGATTCGGTCTGCTGGCAAAGCCAGAGACCTCGTCAACTGATCGAGGTACGCCTGGGCCACGACCAACTGCGCGGGCCACTCGATCTTTTGCTGGTTCTGCACATTCAACTCCGCCACGCGGACCGTCTTCGCCGCGTCGATTTCGTTCTGCGTCAGGAACTGCGTCGGCGTCAGTTCAAAGACGTCCAAGCCGCGCGCAATCTCCGAAGCGTATATGCGGCCGTTGTACCAGTACGCCGACCATTCGCCGCCGAGCACCAGCGTCGTCGGATCAACCGGCCCGCGGTCGAAATAGGCAATCTCGAAAGGGTGCGCCGCGTCGGTGAAGTCCATAACGGAGATGCCGCCCTGATACCAGGCCTGCACCTCGATATCACGCCCGGGAACCGGGATCAGCGAACCGTTGTGTGCCACACAATTCTCGGTGTCGCCCTGCGCGGCCGGCAGCTTGTAATAGTTCGCGAAACTCAGTTTGTTATCCTTCAGACGGAAGATGGCATCCGCGCCCCAGTTGCTGGGATCGTTCGGACGGCAGCGCGCCCCCAACCCACCGCCCCACTCGTCGGTAAACACCACCTTCGCACCGTCGTTTGAGAACGAAGCCGAGTGCCAGTACGAGTAGTTCGGATCGTTGACGGCATCGAGACGCTTCGGATGCACCGGGTCCTTGATGTCGAGCACAATTCCGTTTCCAGAGCACGCGCCCGCGGCCAAGCCGATGGCCGAGTACACCGTGATGTCGTGGCACTGGTCGGTGTCCTCGGGCTTTTCGGCACCCTTCTTGCCATGAGTGCCGCCGTTGCTCAGGCCGTTCATCGCGCCCGTTCGAGCATCGATAAAGAGGCGCGGGCTGGACACCACCTTCGCGTCCTGCGGCGCAGCGACGGGCACCTGGATGACTTCGATGCGAAACAGCGCTGTATTGGGGTCTTTGTCCGGTTTTTCACCTGAGCACCCCGCCAGTTCTTCCGGCTGACGCACAAACGATGTGCCCGAAACGTAGATGTAGACATTGTCCTTGTCGTGCGGATCGGTCACCAGAGTATGGGTATGCGATCCGCGGCACGTCTGTACCGCCGCGACCTGCTTGGGATTCTTGATATCGGAAATATCGAAAATTCTAACGCCGCGAAAACGCTCTTTTTGCGCCGCGGGAATGCGTTTCTTTCTTTTTTCTTTGTCTTTTCCTTCCCCCGCAGGCGGCGGAGGCTCCGGCGGAAATCCCTCGGTGCCGCAATCGAGGCGTCCATTCGGCATCTCCACCGACATGAACAGCAGGTTTTTGTACACCGAGACATCACCCTGCCCGCCCGGGCACACCAGCGAAGTTAGCAACGCGGCGTTTGCCGGATGGGAGATGTCGTAAATATTCACACCATAAAAGTTTCCCTGGAACAGGTGGTTACCGTGGAAGGCGAGGTCAGAGTTCGCGAACGCAAGTTGCGCGATCACCAGATGCATGGGCTTCGGGATCTTCGAGATGTTGGGCACGCCGAGCTGGTCAATCGTCTTCTGCACCTTCGGATCATCGGGATCCGAGGCGCCGAGTTGAAACGCGTCGGGCTTCTTGAGCAGCATGAGGTGCTTGATGCCCATCGATGTTTCGCCCGCGTCGTAAAGTCCCGGCGACAGCTTGGCGCGCGGATCGCTGGCATCGGACCCGGTCATCCCCGGTGGCAGCTTTGGAGCCGGCTCCGGCAGAAACGGATTCACGTCCTCGTCCTCGTCGGCGGGTTCCTGCGCGGGTGAGGCCGTGGCCGGCTTCTGCGCCGGTGGCGGCGTTGCAGGATTCTGCGCCTGTCCGCGGCTCACCCAGAAACATAAAAGAATCGCGGCTACCGTTACACGAAAAGCAATAACACTGAACACTCGCTTCATCGTTTCTCCTCTAGCGCTTTTTTCTCCAACATAGCCTGCATGATCCTGATCTCGGCCCTTTGCGTATTGTCCGCATCCGTCGCGAACGTGAACAGATCGGCATCCTGCCCCGCGCCGGGGGTGTCGAACAAGTCCTTCACCATGGTCAGCGCGCCGTTGTGGTGCTGAATCATCCCGGTCAAAAATTGGTGATCGAACTCGGCGCCTTTCGCCCTCCGCAATGTTTCCATCTGGTCCGGCGTAAGCATACCAGGCATGAGAGCCATTGGTTCGCGCGCCATGTCCATGCCCGGCATTCCTGGCGTTGCCATGGATGGCGGTTCTCCCCGAGCCGCCAGCCACCGCTGCATGAACTTGATTTCGTCCGACTGTGAGCTGCTGATTCGCGCCCCCAGCGACCGCAAATCCTTGTTTTCTGTATGCGACGCCATCAGCGCGGTCATTTCCACCGCTTGCGAATGATGCATGATCATGCCCTGCATGAACTCTACGTCCGCTTGCGACCGTGGGGGTAGCGTAGCCTTCGTGGATGCCGGCAGCGTCCTGCTCGGTTTACCTGGCGCACCAGGCTGCACCACTACGGGCGTCGCGGGATTCGTCTGCTGTGCGCACCGAGGAGAGGAGAAAAGACCTGTGGGAGCGCTCACGGCGAACAGCGTGCCCCACAGCACCGCAGATCCCCTTGTTGCGTGGAGCTCGCGCTGGCACCGGAAACGGTAAAGCTTCCACTTCGGTGAATAGCCAAACATTTTCAGTGCTCGCACGCTAAAAGGGAGGCGCCAAAACGTAAGACGTAGGAAATTGCAGCTCCCACCTTCAAAATCTCCGGGAATCTTTGCCGAATCCAACAGCAGGCAAACGCGACGGGCGGCCAAAAAACTATGCCGACGATCACGCGGGGTCGCAGCATAGACCAAAATTGTGGGCCATAGCAACGCTTAGAAAGGATGGATGGCCGGGCTGTCTGCGCCGCTAGGCCGAGTTGGTTCGGCTCCCGATGAAGTTTGAACCGAAGGTAAGTGACAGGATCCGAAGCAGTTGGTGTTTTTGAAAACGCATGCCATCCTCCTTCCGACAGCGGCGCGACCCCATCTACGCTACGCGCGCAAACGGGGTTCTGGAAAGTGTAAAGGCGAAGTTCTGAAGTTGTCGCCTACCCGGAGTGCAATAGTCAGACCGGTGCTGCCCCGGGGCTGGTGGCTAAGTTGTGAAAAGTCCGATTGCCGGACATTGGGGCGTTGGCGTACGCACGAGGTTGGGCCTCCTTTTCGAGCCATGGTTGCCAGCGCAGCACATCTGCCCCTCCGGGCAGGTGTTTGCACCTCCGCGGGTGTGCCACAGTGGTACCTGAACGGAGGAAGCAAATGGCGCAAACGATCTGGATTCACAAGCTCACCGGCCGAGCAAAGGCAGAGGCGGATGGAATGGACTACATCTGCGAGCACTTGTTTCAGGCGTTGACGCAGACGGGCAAGCTCACAAAGGTAAAGGGTTGGAACCCGTTCGAGAACGCCAGCGCGAAAGATGGCACAACCTACCGGGCATTGTTCTGCGATTCGTGCGGAAAGAACTACAACAATGGCCACGTGAGAATGGCCAAGGAGCCCGTGCTCGTCTAAGGAAGCGGCTCTGACAGGTAACTTCCATAAGTCCTGAACGAGATTTTGTGCATTTCGCGGGGAGTTTATCGCAATCTCTGGAAGGAAGGGCGTGGCTTAAGTCGGTGCTGGCCTGCGATTCTCGCCATTTGCCGGTCCTGTCGGCTCTATCCATCCGAAGTTCCGGCCCTCCCGGCCGGCAACGCCGCCGGTTCCGTTTTATTGCGCGCTCTAAGAGGGCCTAGCGGTAGGCTTTCCACATATCGTCGATGAACGTGTTTTGAGGAAACTGCCCCTGGAGCCAGACGTGAGTTTGGCCCTGCCGGTCCCAACTCGAACTGTAGTCGAAGCCACTTTGCGCCTTGATCTCCGCAACGGCCTGGGTGTCGTTCTCCATCATCCAGCGATCGACATAGTCAAAAAAAGCGGGATAGTTCCATAGGCTCTCGGCGTGGAGGAGATGGATGACAAGCGCCTCGCCGACCCAGG
>Ga0137401_10000851_pt1 | contig 12658 bp, 9 predicted proteins | sample CZOMad1_1_16fung_FD_108286 | JGI IMG/M metagenome (GOLD analysis project Ga0137401, IMG submission 108286) | Vadose zone soil fungal communities from Angelo Coast Range Reserve, California, USA - CZOMad1_1_16fungal (Illumina Assembly) | ecosystem: Environmental > Terrestrial > Soil > Vadose zone...
GCCTTCGGCATGACGAAAGGCGCGCGGCTCATGCTTTCCACGCCGCCGGCCACCATGAGCTGCGCCTCGCCGCTCTTGATGGCGCGCGCGGCAGTGCCCACCGCGTCCATGCCCGACCCGCACAGTCGGTTGATGGTCGAGCCGGGCAGCTCCAGGGGCAGGCCGGCCAGGAGCGACGACATGCGCGCCACGTTGCGGTTGTCCTCGCCGGCCTGGTTGGCGCAGCCGAAGATCACGTCGGTCACCGCGGCCCAGTCCACCTCCTTGTTGCGCGCCATCAGCGCCTTCAGTGGAATCGCGCCGAGGTCGTCGGCGCGCACGGACGAAAGCGCACCGCCGTAGCGGCCGAAGGGCGTGCGAATCGCGTCGCAGATGAATGCCTGGGGGCTCATGGTCGTTCCTCGGAGGTCAGTCGATGAGCGGCACGCCGGTGACCTTCTGCAACTCGCCGAAGGGAAGGTCGTTGAAGATTTCCACCACCTTCAGACCGTTCGTCGTGACGTCTAGCACGGACAGGTCGGTGTAGATGCGGCTCACGCAGCGGACGCCGGTGAGCGGATACGTGCAGCGCTCTACGATCTTGCTCTCGCCGGTCCTGGTCAGGTGCTCCATCATCACGAAAGTCTTCTTCGCGCCGATGGCGAGATCCATTGCACCGCCGACGGCGGGAATCGCGTTTGGCGCGCCGGTGTGCCAGTTGGCCAGGTCTCCGGCGGTCGATACCTGGAACGCGCCCAGTACGCAGATGTCGAGGTGGCCGCCGCGCATCATCGCGAAGCTGTCAGCGTGGTGAAAATACGCGCCGCCGGAAAGCAGGGTGACTGGCTGCTTGCCGGCGTTGATAAGGTCGTAGTCCTCGTCGCCCGGCGCCGGCGCCGGACCCATGCCGAGCAGGCCGTTCTCGCTGTGCAAGAAGACCTCTCGGTCCCTTGGCAGGTGATTGGCCACGAGCGTCGGGAGGCCGATGCCGAGGTTCACGTAGGCTCCCTCGGGGATGTCGCGCGCTACGCGCACGGCCATCTGCTCACGGGTGAGTCGTTGCATGGTCGTTCTCCGAAGTTCAGGCCGCCTGCCGGAAACCTGCGGGTCCCGTGGCGGTGCGCGGCACCTTCACGAGGCGATGCACGAAGATGCCTGGCGTCACGATGTTCTCGGGATCCAGGTCGCCGAGCGGAACGATCTCGTGCACCGAGGCGATGGCCAGCCTGGCCGCCGTGGCCATGATTGGCCCGAAGTTGCGCGCTGTCTTGCGGTACACGAGGTTGCCCCATCGGTCGCCCTTCTCGGCCTTGATGAGGGCGACGTCGGCGTGGATCGGCGACTCGAGCACGTACATGCGCCCTCCAATCTCGCGCGTCTCCTTGCCTTTGCCCAGGTCGGTGCCGTAGCCCGTTGGCGTGAAGAAGCCGCCGATGCCAGCGCCCGCCGCGCGGATGCGCTCGGCGAGGTTGCCCTGCGGCACCAGTTCGAGCTCGATCTTGCCGGCGCTGTACAGGCCATCGAAGACCTGCGAATCGACCTGGCGCGGGAAGCTGCAGATGATCTTGCGCACGCGCCCGGTCTTGAGCAGTGCGGCGAGGCCGACTTCGCCGTTGCCGGCATTGTTGTTGACGATGGTGAGGTCGCGGGCGCCCTGCGCGATGAGGGCGTCGATCAGCTCGGACGGCTGGCCCGCGCCCCCGAAGCCGCCGATCATTACCGTCGCGCCGTCCGGCACGTCGCGCAGCGCGGCCTCCACGCTGGCCGAGATCTTGTCGATCATGGAACCTGCTCCTGTGGGCGGATATCCGTACCAGCTGTGCAGACGTATGGCGGAGACCTCGAGTTCATTGGGGCATTCCTTGAGCGTCGTCTTCAGTCTTTATGCCAGGCATAGAGTAGGTCGACGGCTGCTCAGAGCAAGCACGGCGAATGGCAAAGGAGCATTGCAGTTCCGCAGCTCCCAGCGGCCGGGGTTGGCCCATTCCCGCGCCTGGGCGAAGGATTCCGGGTCTGCTAGCAGCCGCACGGCAAGCGCGGCATCGCGCGGCATCAGTACGAGAAGGCGAGAACTAGGCGATGCGTTGCGCCAGGTTCAACAAGCAGCACCACCTTTCTACTGGTAGAAGGATGCGTTGCAGTGCTGCTCGTTGTTCCAGCGCGCTTGGTTACGTAAATTTGTTGCAGCGGATGGGCGCTTCGGTTTGGGAAGTTTTTAACGCTCCCACGCGTTCCCCTGCAGCAGCGACTGCCTTACCGTGGCCAAGGACCTTGCCTCATGACTGCGAATGCAGCCCCCGGCCCCGTCGGGCTAACGGTGAAAGGGGCCGTGGCTTACATCGAAGTCCAACGAGCGAGCAGGCACAACGCGATTGACGTCGAGACGGCAAAGGCGTACCTGGAATGCTGCCGCGAGGTGGACAACAACGACAGCGTTCGGGCGGTCGTACTCTGCGGACAAGGTGCGTCCTTCGGAGTCGGCGGCGATCTGACCGAGTTTAAGTTCGATGCGCCACGTAGCGCACGCAAGATCATCGGTCCGCTTCACCAAGCAGTCTCGATTCTCGTCTCGCTGGACGCACCGGTCATCGCGAAGGTACGCGGGAACGTCGCTGGCGGCAGCATGAGTCTAGTGCTGGCCTGCGACCTGGCTATGGCGTCAGCGAACACAAAGTTCAATTTCGCATACACCAATTTAGGCACCTCGGCCGATTTGGGCGGGTCGTGGCACCTGCCGCATATCGTAGGTCTGCGTAGCGCCATGCAGATCGCGCTCTTGAACGAGGCAATCGACGCCGAGCGAGCCCGCGAACTAGGCATCGTGAACAAGGTCGTGCCGGACGACGAGTTGGACGCAGAGGTCGAGCGTCTCGCCCAGAGACTGGCAAGTGGTCCGACCAAGGCGATGGGGCGCATGAAACGACAGCTTCGGCAAGCGCTCAGCAATGGTCTTCACTGCCAGCTGAACGCAGAGGCTATCAGTTTCGTAGAGAGCGCCAGGACGAAGGACTTCCAAGAGGCGGTCGACGCCATTCTTGGGAAGCGGACACCGCGCTTCGTCGGCGCATAGCGGCTGGAGCCAGTCCTCGCATATAAAGGGGTCTAGCACGTTCAAGAGCGGTTGCCTCCAAGTGTTGCTTCACGTCCGAGGACAGAACCCGCTCACCGTTGGCCCGTTCACCACCCACTCGATACGACCGCTTCCGTCGGAGGCCAACCGAAGCCGATAGGCGCCGTCGGTCTTCAGGATCTCCATCAAGCGGAGCAGTTCCTTTCCCAGCTGAGAGCTGCAGATGAACTGGCGCATCTGTGTGTTCCGATTCCTGGTCAGCGGCATGAGGCACGCTACGCCCCGCGAGCGCAACGCACCTTTGCCACTGGCGGCACCTTTCCTTTGACGCTTTTCGCGGCCACCCCCTTGCGCTTTGAAGAATTCCAGCTAAACTTTACGAACGTAAAAACTTAAATGTCAGGAGCTCTCATGCACATGAGAGAGAAGACAACCGGCGATTCGATGGGCTTCAACGCGGAACCATAGTACTCACTCACCTACTCCACTCCATCATGAAGACGATCGATACCGAGGTTCTTGTCATTGGCGCCGGTCCTGCTGGCTTGACGGCCGCCGCCCTGCTCGCACGGCACAAAGTGCCTGCAATCACCATCACGAAGTACAACGGAACGGCGAACTCGCCGCGCGCCCACATCACCAATCAAAGAACAGTCGAGGTCTTTCGTGATCTGGGGATCGAGGACAAGTTGGTCGCGATCGCCATGCCACAAAAGCTCATGGGGACGCAGGTTTATGCCACGAGCTTCGCCGGCAAAGAGATCGCGCGGATGATGACCTGGGGTGCCGGCACGGTGCGGCAGCCCGACTACGAAGCTGCTAGCCCGTCCAGCATGTGCAACGCTCCGCAGCATTTGATGGAGCCACTGCTGCTTGACGCTGCGAAGGCAAACGGCGCGGAAGTGCGTTTGCGTACCGAGCTGCTGCGCATCAGCCAAGATGCCGATTATGTGCACGCCGTCGTGCGCGAAAATGCCACAGGGACCGAGTACGGCATCCGGGCGCGTTACGCGATCGGCTGCGACGGCGGCCGCAGCCTGGTGGGCGAGCAAATCGGGTTCGAGTACAGCGGGCAGGCCGGCATCGGCCAAGCTCTGTCCGTGTGGCTTGAGGCGGACCTGACTCGCTACACCGCCCACCGGTCCGGCGCCTTGTTCGTCGTTTGCCTGCCTGGCCATGAGTCCTGGCTGAGCGTGTGGCCGTGCGTGAAGCCCTGGACGGAGTGGAATCCGCTGTTCATCCAGCACGACTACCTTCCGGCGGACGCCACCGAAGAGGCAGTGCTTCAGCTCGTTCGAGAGTCGATCGGAGATCCGAGCATCGACGTCAAGATCAAGAACATCAGTCCGTGGCAGATCAATCACGTCGTCGCGGCGCAATATCGCAAGGGCCGAGTATTCATTGCGGGCGATGCAGCCCATCGGCATCCGCCGACCAACGGCCTGGGCACCAACACGAGCATTCAGGACAGCTACAACCTCGTATGGAAACTCGCATTGGTCCTGCAAGGAAAGGCGGGCGAAGCGCTGCTCGACACGTACAGCGCCGAGCGTCAGCCGGTTGGAAAACAGGTCGTGGACCGCGCCATCAAGAGTCTCCACGACATGGCTCCCTTCGCCGAGGCGCTCGAGGTGGGGCCGGAGCAAACCAGCGAGCAAGGCTGGGCCAGCATCAACGGCTTGTTCGCTGACACGGAGAAGGGCGCCGCTCGTCGAGAAGCCTTGTTTAAGTCGTTGGATGTGCAGGAAGGTCAGTTCAACGCATTGGGCGTCGAACTGGGCCAACGCTATGAGGCTGGCGCCGTGATTAACGACGGGACGCCGTTTCCCGCGTATACGAGGGATCCTGATCTCTACTACCACCCCACGACGCATCCGGGAGCCTATCTCCCGCATGTCTGGCTCGAACGGGACCGGCAGCGCATCTCCACCATCGACTTGGCGGGGAAGGGCGCTTTCTCGTTGATCACGGGAATCGGCGGGCAGGACTGGCTGAACGCTGCGGCCGAAGTGTCCAAGGAACGGGGCGTCCCCATCAAGGGCTACAGCGTCGGCTTTCGACAGGAATACGACGATGTACTGGGGGAATGGATGCGTGTGCGCGAGATCGAAGACCACGGCTGCCTGCTCGTACGTCCCGACCGCTTCATCGCCTGGAGGTCGCCCGCTCGAGTTCCCAACCCCACAGATACGCTGAGGTCGGTAATGCGACGGCTCCTGGACTGACCCGCAGCGCCCGATCGGCGCAAATTCATTGACCAGCGTTGACGCGGCTGGCGTCGTCCGGCGACCGCACGGCCGAGGGAGACACTCGCCCCCGAAACACTTGGAGACAACACGGAGACCAGCAGTTCTACAAGGGCGCGAGCACCGACGGATGCCACGTCGATACCGGAACGTGCTGTGCGATCAATGTTCCGGAGACCACGGTTGTTGCGCACACCGCAACTTCACAATGCGAACGAGGAGAAGTAATGATTCGACATATAAAGGGCACGCCGGCCAGATACGCAAGCCTAGCTGCAATCGTGTCGGCATTCATCAGTTTCGCGGCAAATGCCACGGACGGTGCGCCATCCCAGGAATTCAAAGCGTCTGACGTTGACATGCAGGCGCAGCTCCCCCCAACGCAGCCGACGCCGGAGTCTTCAGCCCCGAAGGGCGAGCCCATCCAGACCGCCCAATACACTCCTACCCAACTGGTGCCGGTAATCGTCTCAGAAACGCCGGTGACCAATCCGTACGCAAGGTTCTCAAAGTACATGGTCAAGGGCTGGAATGTCACCATGCCCGATCCATCGAACTACATTGATCAGGACCCCTACGGCATCCGGACAGCAATGGAAGAGGATGGCCTGTTCTTCTTCGGATTCACCAATGACACCTTCACGTACGACGTGCGCAATGACAATCAACTCTACGGAAGGCCGCAGCTTTACTCGGGGCAGAAGCCAACGATCGTCAGCTCCACCTATGGATTTCTGACCTACGATCTCGGCAAGGTTGGCCTCCCAGGCGGCCAGCTTACGGCCGGTGTGGCGTACAACTACGTCAACTGGGACCCGGCTGGCCCTACCCATGCGCATATCAGCGACTTCAAGTACTTTCAGTCCTTGTTTGACGGCAAGGCTGAACTAATGATCGGCTACCTGGGCAATAGCATTGTCTACAATGGAATCTACATCGGCGGCAACCTTGCCGGTGGCACTTTCGGCGTCAACGCCAATATCCCGCAGGAAGCGGGTCAGTCGCAATCCCTGATTACTCGCCCAGGCGTCAATTTCAAGGTGTATTTGGGCGGTGGCGTCTACAACCTCGCTGGCGTTCAGCGTTCTTGGAACCCGAAGGGCACGGACGCTGAAATCGGTAGCAATGGCTTCGGCTTCGGTACGAGTGGCGCGCACGTTGGCGAGCTGTTCCTGGAGGAATTCGGCTATAAGCGTGCGGCAGCGCCCGGCAGGCCTTTCACCTGGATCCGCGCGGGTTACGGATTCAACAACAGCGACTATGGCAGCCTGAAAAGACCGGGGACAACTGCACACAACCACTACTTGTCGTTGCTTGCCGATCGTCAGCTGTTGCAGCTGGGCGATACCCCAACAACCGCACATCGCGGCCTTTATGCAGGGTTTACCGTGATGCAGGCTCCTGCTGAAGTTGACAGGTTCGATCAATACTACGAAATGCGTCTTTACATGAAGGGGCCATTCGCGAGTAGGCCAACCGACTCGATGTCGTTGGTGATCAACCAGAACCGGTTCAGCAAATACGCGGTCGCGAGTTCTAAAGCGAGACACCAATTGACCGACGTCCAAGCCACGATTGCATCGTTGGGCTACACCGCCAACATTATCAGAGGCGTATTCCTGACTTCCGGTCTTAGCTACGTCAACCATCCGCGCGCAGTTACCACTGTTCCCGAGCAAAGGTCTGCCCTGAATTTCCTGACGAACGTCATCATCTATTACTGAAATGCGCAATCGGTGCACGTCGACTCGAGGAGTGAGCTCAATCATGATCACCCATATGCCGGAGAAAAATGGCGCCGTGGTGCTTGCGGAAGAGGCTGCGGCTGGTTCTGGGGGGCGCCATTGGCCATCCCGCCGCAAGCTTCTGCGCGCTCTAGGCACCGTTGCAATCAGTTCACCCGCTCTTGCGGCAGCTGAAAAGGTGCGGGTCGCAGTCGACAAGGGGCAACCCGTGAAGAAAATTGACACACATCATCACTTTTTCCCAAAGGTTTATGTGGACGCTGTTGGGATGGAAATGCTGGCGTCCGTGATGCCGAATGGGAGAGCGCCAACCTGGTCTCCCCAGGAAGCGCTCGCGATGCTGGACGCGAACGGGATTCAGGAGGGGATCCTGTCGATCTCTTCCGGCCCACCGCTTCCCAATGCAGCGACCCTATTGAGGCAATGCAATGAAAGCGCGGCGGAGCTCAGGTCTCGGTATAAGGGCCGCTTCGGTTCGTTCGCCAGCCTTCCTTTACCTGATGTCGACGCGTCCCTGAAGGAAATCGAATATTGCCTCGATACGCTTAAAGTGGACGGATTCATCATCTTTGCGAGCTATGAAGGCCGCTACCTGGGTGATCGGAGCTTCGAACCCGTACTTCAGGAGTTGGACAAGAGGGGATCCGTTGCATTTATTCACCCGAATATGCCCCCGTATGCAATCCCGCACGTAGCACCCGCTTCCGTGCTCGAGTTTCCGTTCGAGACCACGAGAACCGCCGCCAGCTTGATCATTTCGGGAGCCGTGACCCGTTACCGGAAGCTTCGCTTCATTCTGTCTCACGCAGGCGGAACCCTGCCCTTCCTTGTGCCACGCCTATCCCTCTCGATCTCGATGATGCCAGGTCTCGTCGAGAAAATCGGCGATCCGTTGGCCGCAATCCGCTCCTTTTATTTTGATACCGCGCTGTCGGCCGGTTCTTCAACTCTGGCCGCCCTCGCCCAGGTCACGGATCCAGATCACATCCTGTTTGGCACGGATTTCCCCTTTGCACCGCTTGCGGCAATCAGCATGTTCGGGAATGTCCTCGACAACATAACCGTGCCTGGTATCGATATGCCCAGCGTGTATCACGGGAGCGCTGCCCGTCTTCTTGGCCGCATCTGATCTTGTCGTGTTGGCGCTCACCGAAAATTGACCATCTCTCAGAACCTCAGGTCTCCAGAAGAACGAGACGTACGCCGACCGGTTGAATCTTGTAAGGCTCGACCCTCGGAGGGCACAGAGTCTTTGGAGTGGCAAGGTCGTTCTTTCCGGGCGGCCGTTTAAGGACGCTTTATGCCCCAACTCATCCCGAAGGTGAGCACACGCTCGGAGGAGTTCAAGGTCAACGCCGCGGCGATGGGTGCGCTGGTCGACGATCTGAACACAAGGCTCGCGAAGATCGCCGAAGGAGGCGGCGAAGCGGCGCGCGCGAAGCACCTCGGACGCGGCAAATTGCTGCCGCGCGAGCGCGTGCAGATGCTGCTCGACCCGGACACGCCGTTCCTTGAAGTCGCGCCGCTTGCGGCTTTAGGCATGTACGGCGACGAGGCGCCGGGCGCTGGCATCGTGGCCGGCATCGGCCGCGTGTCGGGCGTCGAGTGCGTGATCGTCTGCAACGACGCCACCGTCAAGGGCGGCACCTACTATCCGATGACAGTGAAGAAGCACCTGCGCGCGCAAGAGATCGCGCGCGAGAACCGGCTCCCGTGCGTCTACCTGGTCGATTCCGGGGGCGCCAACTTGCCCAACCAGGACGAGGTGTTCCCCGACCGCGAGCACTTCGGCCGCATCTTCTATAACCAGGCCACGCTGAGCGCTGCGAGCATCCCGCAGATCGCGGTGGTGATGGGCTCGTGCACCGCGGGTGGCGCGTATGTGCCAGCCATGAGCGACGAGACCGTTATCGTGAAGAATCAGGGAACCATCTTCCTGGGCGGTCCGCCGCTCGTCAAGGCGGCTACAGGCGAAGTGGTGAGCGTCGAGGACCTCGGCGGCGGCGACGTCCATACGCGTCTCTCGGGCGTGGCCGACCACCTGGCCGAGAACGACACGCATGCGCTAGCCATCGCCCGCAAATCGGTCGCCTCGCTGAACTGGCGCAAAAAGGTGCCGGTGGCGCTGCAGCCGGCGCGTGCCCCGCGTCACGATCAACTGGAGCTGCATGGCATCATTCCGGCCGACACGCGCAAACCTTTCGACGTGCGGGAGATCATCGCGCGCCTCGTCGACGATTCGGAGTTCGACGAGTTCAAGGCGCGCTATGGCGCGACGCTGGTGTGCGGCTTCGCCCACATCGAAGGCATGCCGGTGGGCATCGTGGCCAACAACGGCATTCTCTTCAGCGAGAGTGCGAACAAGGGGGCGCACTTCATCGAGCTATGCTGCCAGCGAAAGGTGCCCCTCGTCTTTCTGCAGAACATCACCGGCTTCATGGTTGGGCGCAAGTACGAGAACGAAGGGATCGCGCGCGCCGGCGCGAAGATGGTCACTGCGGTGGCATGCGCGCAAGTCCCGAAGTTCACCGTCATCATCGGTGGCAGCTTCGGCGCAGGCAACTATGGCATGTGCGGCCGCGCCTACTCGCCCCGCTTCCTGTGGATGTGGCCGAACGCGCGGATCAGCGTGATGGGCGGCGAGCAGGCCGCCAGCGTGCTGGCCACAGTCAAGCGCGACGGCATCGAGACCAAGGGTGGACGCTGGAGCGCCGAGGAGGAAGAAGCGTTCAAGGCGCCCATCCGCGCCCAGTACGAGCGCCAGGGCCACCCGTACTACGCCAGCGCCCGCGTATGGGACGACGGCGTCATCGACCCGGCCGACACACGTCGCGTGCTTGCCCTTGCGCTGAGCGCAAGTTTCAACGCGCCGATCCCAGAGACGAAGTTCGGTGTGTTTCGCATCTGAGGGCATGACGTATGCAAACGCTTGATGTGCAACGCGACGGCGCCACCGCCCGCGTCTTCCTCAACCGCCCGGAGGTGCGCAACGCGTTCAATGACGCAGTGATTGCCGAACTTACGGAGGTCTTCACAGACTTCCCCCGCGACGCCTCGCTGCGCGCCGTCGTGCTGGGCGGCCACGGCAAAACCTTCTGCGCTGGCGCCGACCTCGCGTGGATGCGCGCGATGGCGGACTACGACTGGGAGGACAACCGCGCCGATGCGGGCAAGCTGGCCGATATGCTGTGGGCCGTCTACAGCTGTCCGGTGCCGGTGATTGGCCGCATCCATGGCGACTGCTATGCCGGCGGTGTGGGGCTGGCTGCTGTTTGCGACGTGCTGGTCGCCGCGGAGGACACGCACTTCTGCCTGAGCGAAGCCAAACTGGGGCTGCTGCCTGCAACCATCGCGCCCTATGTCGTGAAAGCGCTGGGCGAACAGGCAGCGCGCCGCTATTTCATCAGTGCCGAGCGCTTCGACGCGGTCACGGCGAAGAGATTGGGTTTCGTGCATGAGGTCGCCGCGCCCGAGGCACTCGACGTCAAGCTCGACGAGATCCTCGCCGCCATCGTCGCCAACGGCCCGGCCGCCGTGAAGGCTTGCAAGCTGCTCGTCAAGGACGTCGTTGCGAGGAGCATCACGCCCGAGCTGCGTGCCGACACCGCGCAGCGGATCGCCGATATTCGCGCGAGCGGCGAGGGCCGTGAAGGCGTGCAGAGCTTCCTGAACAAGCGAAAGCCGTCGTGGCTCACGGAGTGACCAAAGGAATGTTTGCCAAGATTCTGATAGCCAACCGCGGCGAGATCGCTTGCAGAGTGGCGGCGACGTGTAGGCGCCTGGGCATCCGCACTGTGGCGGTCTACTCCGATGCCGACACGCGTGCACGCCACGTCGCCGCCTGCGACGAGGCGGTACACATCGGGGCAAGCGCGCCGCGCGAAAGCTATCTTCGCTACGAACGCATACTCGAGTCCGCCAAGGCCACCGGCGCTCAGGCCATCCACCCCGGCTACGGCTTCCTGAGCGAGAACGAGGAGTTCGCACAGGCCTGTGCCGATGCCGGACTCGTGTTCATCGGCCCACCACCGTCGGCGATCCAGGCGATGGGGCTGAAGGCCGAATCCAAACGCCTGATGGCGCAAGCAGGCGTGCCGTTGGTACCGGGCTACCACGGTGCTGACCAAGACCCGGCGTTGCTTAAAACTGAGGCCGAGCGCATCGGGTACCCGGTGCTGATCAAGGCCAGCGCCGGTGGCGGCGGAAAGGGCATGCGGGCCGTGAACTCGGCAGACGAGTTCGATGCTGCACTTGCCTCGTGCAAGCGGGAGGCCATCAACAGCTTCGGCAACGATGCAGTGTTGATTGAGCGCTATGTGCAAAAGCCGCGCCATATCGAGATCCAAGTCTTCGGCGATACGCACGGCGACTGCGTTTACCTATTCGAGCGTGACTGTTCGGTGCAGCGCCGCCACCAGAAGGTGCTCGAGGAGGCGCCAGCGCCAGGCATGACGCCCGAGCGCCGTGCGCAGATGGGCGCGGCCGCCGTGGCGGCAGCGAAGGCTGTGGGTTATGTCGGCGCAGGCACCGTCGAGTTCATCGCCGAACAAGATGGGCGTTTCTATTTCATGGAGATGAACACCCGCCTGCAGGTCGAGCATCCCGTGACCGAAGCGATTACCGGCCAGGACCTCGTTGAGTGGCAGCTACGCGTGGCGGCTGGCGAGCCGCTGCCGCTCAAGCAGGAGCACCTCCGCCTGCGCGGCCACGCGATCGAGGCGCGCCTTTGTGCCGAGAACCCGGATGCTAACTTCCTTCCGGCAACCGGGCGGCTCGACGTGCTGCGCTGGCCGGACGAGCATGTTGCGTTCCGGCGCGACGGGCTCGTGCGTGTCGATGCTGGTGTGCGCGAGGGCGATGCCATCAGCCCGTTCTACGATTCGATGATCGCCAAACTCATCGTGTGGGGTGAGACGCGCGAGCAGGCGCTGGCTCGGATGGACGACGCGCTGGCGCAGACGCACATTGTAGGACCGCATACCAATGCAGCGTTCCTGCGGCGCGTCGTGAACAGCGCCTCTTTCGCGCGCGCCGACTTGGATACTGCGCTGATCGAGCGCGAACGCGCCGTTCTATTCAACCAAGCGGGACTACCGCTCGAAGTAGCTGCCGCCGGCGTGGTGGCGTATGCGCTCGCTGCCGAGCGCGTTATCGAAGACGCAGATCCGTGGAGCCGACGCGACGGTTGGCGCCTGCACGGCGGCGCGCGCCGACGCTTCGATCTAGAGTTCAGCGGCAAGCACCATGCGATCGACCTGGATCGTGCGCATGATGGCGCGCTGACTCTCATCATCGGTGAGAGGCGCTGGCCCCTTGTGCTGCACGCACAGGTCGACCAGCGCCACGACGTGCTACTCGGACAGCGGCGTTGGGCACTAACCGTGTACGCCGCAGGCGAGCGCGTCAGCGTGTTCGCGCGCGAGGGTTCGGCCACTGTGCTGGAAGTCGATGTCATCGCCCACGCAGGGGAGGGCGCCGGCGAATCCGGCCGGTTGACGGCGCCGATGCCGGGCAAGGTCGTCGCTTTCCTGGCGATGCCGGGCCAGGCCGTCAAGCACGGCCAGCCGCTGGCGGTGTTGGAAGCGATGAAGATGGAGCACACCATTACGTCGCCGCGC
>Ga0137401_10000853_pt1 | contig 12649 bp, 6 predicted proteins | sample CZOMad1_1_16fung_FD_108286 | JGI IMG/M metagenome (GOLD analysis project Ga0137401, IMG submission 108286) | Vadose zone soil fungal communities from Angelo Coast Range Reserve, California, USA - CZOMad1_1_16fungal (Illumina Assembly) | ecosystem: Environmental > Terrestrial > Soil > Vadose zone...
ATGAGAATTCCCATTGTGCTGATTAACAACCAGCATCCGGGAGAATTCGTAAACTCCGTCTTAATCGAGAATGTCAAAGGCAGCACCGAGGTTACCAAGCACCTGATTCAGCTGGGTCACCGACGGATTGCATATCTCGGAGACCGCTACGGCTATCAGTCCGACATGGAAAGATCGACTGGATATCGAGAAGCGCTGGAACGCGCCGGACTTCCGTTTCTCCCGGAATTGGTGGTGCACGGAGACGGCAAGTGCGAAGGCGGAATGACCGGAGTGGAAGTGCTGCTAAACCTGCCAAACCCGCCCACGGCAATTTTCTGCTACAACGACATGACGGCACTGGGTGCGCTACGGCAGCTACACCTGCGAAAAATGCGCGTGCCGGATGACATTTCCATCATCGGGTTCGATGATCTTTTCATAGCGTCCTACACCCAGCCTCCGCTTACAACCGTTCGCCAGCCACGCCGATTGATGGGCAAGTTGGCGATGGAAAGCCTGTTGAAACTGATTGCCGGCGAGAAATCCGCGACCACGATCAAGGTTCCAGCGGAGTTAATCGTTCGCGAATCGACCGCACCACCACGGAAGGACTAGCGATGGAGCCCCGGACAAACTTATTGTTGCGTGCCGCGCCATGCAGTGAAGGGCGTGGGACCACGATGGCCGCGGAGTCCGATAAAGTTGGATTTGAGTACCTGAAATTGCAGGTCCGGCAACTGCAAGCCGGCGACGAATATAGCGCGGACACTGCCGCGAATGAATTGGGGATCGTCGGGCTGGGAGGCCGATTCGACGTAAGCTCAACGGAAGGAACATGGAAAAGTGTTGGCAGCCGTGCAAACGTATTCAGCGGGATGCCCTCGGCGGTGTACCTGCCCATTCAGACAAAATTCACGATTACCGCGATTACCAATTGCGATTTGGCGTTTTGTTATTCGCTAGCGAACACCAAATATCCCGGTGCTTTGATCAAGCCGGAAGACGTTGCGGTGGAAATTCGCGGTGGCGGCAATGCGACACGGCAGATCAATCATATTTTGACCCCACAATTCCCGGCGGACCGTTTGCTGATCGTCGAGGTGTATACGCCGAGCGGAAATTGGTCCAGCTATCCTCCCCATAAGCACGACGTACACAACCCACCCGGAGAAGTGGACCTGGAGGAATTCTATTACTACCGGGTTGATCGACCGGAAGGATATGCGATTCAGCGTGTGTACACGCGGGACGGACGATTGAACGAGACACTGACGGTGCGGAATGGGGATTTGGTGCTCGTCCCGGAAGGATATCATCCGGTCGTCGCAGCGCACGGTTACAACATTTATTACTTGAATGTGCTGGCGGGGTCGGCGCGGTCAATGGCCGCGTCCGACGACCCCGACTACGCATGGGTGCGGGACAGCTGGAAAGAAAAAGATCCGCGAGTCCCGGTGGTGAAATGAAAATGGTGACCTCATCGCTGAGTCCGCTACAGCAGACCGCAGCGTTTCCCCTCACAGATTACTGGAATGATTCCTGTTCCATCGAGGAGTTGCAGTACGCGATTGCGAATGGAGCGGTAGGCGCCACTTCGAATCCCACAATCGTGCTGGCGGTCCTAAAAAAAGAACTGCCGTTGTGGCGCGACCGGATTCATCAAATCATCGCCGAGAATCCCGAGGCGAACGAAGTGGAAATTGCCTGGCAGGTGATCGAAGAAATGGGTGTGAAGGCCGCTAATCTGCTGATGCCGGTTTTCACGCGGGAAAATGGCCGCAAAGGCCGCATATCACTGCAGACTAATCCGACGTTTTATCGAAATGCTAAGGCAATCGTCGATCAAGCGGTGCGGTTTGATTCGCTTGCTCCGAACATCCAGGTGAAAGTGCCGGCGACCGCCGCAGGAATCGCAGCGGCCGAGGAAGTTACCTATCGCGGCCTGCATCTGAACGCGACCGTTTGCTTCACCGTTCCACAGGCGATTGCCGTGGCGGAAGCGGTGGAACGAGGGATCCAGCGCCGAACCGCTGAAGGCAAAGGCAGCGCTCATCTGACGCCAGCGTGCACCCTGATGGTCGGGCGACTCGATGACTGGCTGAAAGTGGTTGCCAAAAAGGAAGGTATCACCATCATTCCAGGCCACCTGGATTGGGCCGGCATCGCAGCAATCAAGAAAGCGTACGGGATTTTTCGTCAGCGCGGATACCAGACGCGGCTGCTCGCCGCCGCCTACCGTCATCACCTGCATTGGTCGGAGTTAATCGGCGGGGACTTAATTATGACCATTCCGTATGACTGGCAAGTGCAATTCAACCGGTCCAGTGTGGAGGTCAAGGAGCGGATGCAGAATTCGGTCAATACCGAAACCGTCGCGGAGTTATACGGCAAGTTTGCGGATTTCCGTCGGGCGTATGAAGAGAATGGAATGGCCGTAGAGGAATTCGACGGCTACGGCGCGACCGTCCGAACACTGCGCACGTTTATCGGCGCATATTACGAGCTGCTGAGTTTCGTACGTGATTTCATGTTGCCGGATCCGGACAAGAAGTAGCACGGGTTCGTTGAGGTGGCCGATGCAGCGCAGCAAGAAATGTTTCGGGAGAGAAGATGGCGAAATTGCGAGTCGGTAATGCCCCGTGTTCCTGGGGCACCCTCGAATTTGAAACGACGAAAGCCGAGCAAATCGGTTACGGCCGGATGCTGGATGAATTGGCGGAGACCGGGTACACGGGAACCGAATTAGGCGATTGGGGATACATGCCTACCGATCCGGCCAGGCTGGCGCGCGAACTGTCCGCGCGCGGAGTGGCTATGCTTGGGGCGTTCGTGCCAGTTGCGTTGATCGATGCTTCGGCACACAGCGCGGGCATTGAAGCAGCACTGAAAACAGCGCGGTTAGTTGCCAGCGTGGGGCGCGAACCTGCGCCGTACCTGGTGCTTGCGGACAACAATGGCGGCGTCCCCCTACGCACCCGGAATGCGGGACGAATCAGTCCAGAAATGTCGCTCACGCCGTCGCAATGGAAAGTTTTTGCTGCGGGCGCGAACGCAATCGCCAAAGCGGTTCGCGAAGCCACCGGAATGCGGACGGTTTTTCATCACCATTGCGCTGGATACGTGGAGACTCCTTTCGAGATCGCCCAATTTCTCGGACTCACCGATCCGGAAATGATCGGATTGGTTTTCGATACCGGCCACTATGTCTTCGGTTCGGGGGATTGCGACGCAGTGTCGGGACTGGATCGCTTCAAGGAACGTATTTGGTATGTGCATTTGAAAGACTGCCGGCGGGACCTAGCCAGACGCTCCGCGGAAAAAGGCTGGGATTACTTCGAATCGTTGCGGCAAGGAATTTTTTGCGAACTGGGACAAGGATGCGTCGATTTTCCCGCGGTGCTGCGCTGGCTTAAGAACGTTGGTTATGAAGGTTATGTTCTGGTGGAACAAGACGTGCTGCCCGGAATGGGGGCACCGAAAGAAAGCGCTTTGCGGAATCGTGAATATTTGCGGTCGATCGAGCAACATTACGCGTGCTAGCGGCCCAGGAGAATTGCTTGACGGGGAAAAAACTTCGAATCGGGATCATTGGCGCTGTCCGCATCGGAAAGGTGCACGCCGAAACGCTGGCTTTTCGGCTGCCCGAAGCGGAACCGGTCGCAATCGCCGACGTAAATCGCGATGCGGCGAAAGAAGTTGCGGAACGCAATGGAATCGCTCGAGTAGCTGCGGACAGCGCAGATATTTGCAGTGATGCCTCGATCGATGCGGTGCTGATTTGTTCGCCCACCGATACGCATGCCGAATTGGTGATGCAGGCGGCGCGGGCCGGAAAGCATATCTTTTGCGAAAAACCGATCGATCATTCGCTGGGCACAATAGATCGGGCCCTTCAGGAAGTAAAAAAGGCTGGAGTCAAGTTTCAGGTGGGATTCAACCGGAGATTCGATGTGAATTTCGCGCGTGTCCGGGCCGCTGTGACCCAAGGCGAGATCGGAATCCCACAATTGATGCACATCGTCAGCCGCGATCCCGCGCCCCCGCCCATTTCCTATATCAAGATTTCCGGTGGAATTTTTCTGGACATGACGATTCACGATTTTGACATGGCACGATTCCTGATAGGCGATGAAGTCGAAAGTATTTACGCTGCCGGAGGGGTACGAGTCGACCCGGAGATCGGAAAAGCCGGCGATCTGGACACCGCGTTGGTCGTGCTGCAATTCAAGAATGGAGTGATCGCCACGATCGATAATAGCCGTAAGGCGGTTTATGGCTACGATCAACGGGTGGAGATTTTGGGCAGCAAAGGCGCAATCGCGACGGAGAATTGTTATCCGAATCAAGCAATCGTGAGCACCGCCACGAATATACAACGCGACTTGCCGCTAAACTTTTTCGTGGACCGTTACACCGACAGCTTCATCAATGAATTACGGGCGTTTGTGGACGCCGTGACGCATGATCGGCCTGTGGCTGTCGGCGGAATCGACGGTCGTATCGCCGTTGTGATGGGTCTGGCCGCGCGCAAGTCATTTGAGGAACGCAGGCCGGTGCTGCTCGAGGAAGTTGCGCAATCAGTGCCGCAACTGGCGTAGGACATTTACTCGCTTCACTGTATTCAAATCAGTTGCTGCCGTCGCCGGCGGCGAGGTGCGGGTTCTTCGGCAGGCTCACCATGTTTGCGAACAAGCGAAACGCTCCGGGAACGCCTTCAGGCAATTGGCGGTAGAAGGCGTAAGCATTGTAGATGTAAACGCCTTTGCCGTAGCGAGCATAGAGCAAACCGCCCTTTTGCGGTTCCTGCGCTTCGTCTTGCGTTGAGAGCAGCGCCTGGTAATGCGAATCCCAAGACTTCAGGAATTTTGATCCGCGCTCTTCCACCCAACCTTCGAAGTCGCGTTGGGTAATCGGATTAGGCCAGAGGAAAAGCGGGTTCCTCGGTTGCAGGATATCCATCTTGGAAGCCTCATCGGTCACTTCTTCCGGCGATTGGCCCATTTCATAGGGATACGGGCCGAAGTTGTGGTCATATTCCGGCGTGTTGTACTGCAGGATCAGGACGCCGCCATTTTTCACGTAGTCCAGGAGGCGGCTGTTGTAGGTTTTCAGTTCATTGCGGGCGGCATACGCACGCACGCCCATGAGAATCGCATCGAATTTGGCCAGCTCGGCGGTCGCTACATCGTTGGCGGTTAAGAAGTTCACGTGGATGCCCAGCGCTTCGAGCGAAACCGGTACATCGTCACCGCTTCCCGCGATATAGCCGACGCGCAAATTTTCCGCGACTCTTACGTCCACTCCGGAAAGACGCAGCACCGATGGCCGATACAGATAGTAAGGGCGCAATCCGGGATACCCCGTCAATTCGTAGCCTTCGCGATATTGCTCGCCGTTCACTTCGGCCACGGCTTTGACTTGGTAGGACCTTTCCGTCAAGCCGGAGGGCACTACCTGAAACGTCAAAGAGGTTTCATCGCCGTCTGACTTGGTGGAAAATTCAGCAACCGCGGGACGGCTCGTCCAACCATTCGGCAGATCGAGCTTCACTTTCCCACCTCCTGAGCCCTTGATGTTGCTGTGTACCGTTGCGGTCAATTCGAAACTCTTCGAGGTCAATGGAACGATTCCGGCACGCGGAGAAAGGTTCAATGAAATTGCCGGACCGATAACGAGCGGTTCCAGCACTTCGCCAAATCCTGTCACGCGCTTACTGGTCTGAACCACCTCGCCGACCTCGATGGGCACGCCTTGAAACTGAAATTCAGCCCACGCCGCAAGCGGGTATGGCGGTAGCGGGCGATTGAGGTAACGCATGTCTGAAATGTCGTAATACGATTGCTCAATGTCCGGCCGGGAAAAATAGGGGCGGGTATAGACGGAATCTTTAGGCGCAACCAAATCGAATCGCGCTTCGACCGGTTTGCCGCCGCCAAGGTCCGCGGTCATGTTGCCCGAACTTTTTATGCCCCAATCTTTTTCATCGGCGGCCTTGATCTTAATCGCCTGGAGCTTGACGGGCGCGGAACTCTGACTCACAACGTGGACCTTCACGCCGAATTGTTGTCCGGGGATGACGACGCGCGGTGTTTCGGGATCACCGAGGAACATCGCCCATCGCGGATCCGGCTCGTGTTCCGGTGCAAGTACTGCCGCCACGGAAAGACCGAGGGCTTGAGCCAGCGCATTGTTGAACTGTGTTTTTTTGACTTGCAATTCGAAATTGATGTTGTATTTGTCGTCGTCGGAAAGCTGGCTGGAACTCACCTTCTGTATCAGTTGATCGGTTTCCTTGAGGCCCTCCGCTAGTTTCGGCGCGATTTTTTCCGGCTGAGCGAGCGAGAACTCCGCGATCGCAGCTTCAAGCGTTCCGTTCAATTGTTGCAATCCGGAAACCAGGAAATCTGCTTTGCCGCTCTTCGCCAGCGACACGATTCCCATTAAAGAGACGTCTATGCCATCAAAAAAGGTATCTTCTTTGTCTCGCGACGTAACTACCGATGCAAAACGGTGATACGTAGAGTTGACCGCACCTGCTTTGGGAATCGTTCCACCGCCGGTTTGCGATTTCTGGAACCCCAGCCCTTCGCGCGAAATCTGCACGTAGGACAAGCCCAGAACCGGATCGTAATTCCCTTCTGGAATATCGACGTTCACAGCCAGCTTGCCGTCATCGTTTCCAAACCATGGGGTCCGGGCATAGTCCTTTTGCGGCGTCCAGGGGCGAAGTCCCGCTGCGATTTGATCCGGGAAAACGTTTGGATCGCCGGCAGCTTTGAACACTTCCTGCGCCATCGCTCCGGCAGTTTGATGGTTACCGTGTCCATCGCTTGGTCCTGCAATGAAAACTGAGGTGATCACCAAAGGCCGCGTCATTCGAACCACGCGCACCACGTCGTAGAGGACCCGGTCGTGCGTCCACTTGGCCATCGATTCCGCTTTCGTCTTGGAAAAACCGTAGTCGACGACGCGCGTCCAATATTGGTCCACGCCGTAGTAGCGTCCGGCAGTAAGAAGCTCTTCGGTACGAACCAGTCCAAGTCCGTCGAAATAATTCGCCGACATCACATTGGCGCCGCCTTCTCCGCGGTTCAAAGTCAACAGCGTAACGCGCGCACCTTGCCCGCGCGATTCGAACGTCAACATCCCTCCGTCTTCGTCGTCCGGATGCGCCGTGACCATGATCAGGCTGGCCCGTGTGTGCAGTTTTTTCAGGGTCTGCCAAAGCGCAGTGGACCCGCGATTAATTGCCAGCTCGTGCGCGTTTTGCGACGCCTCGACGGAAGAATCGTACGGCGTTTGAGCGGAAAGTATGGACCCAACGAAAAGAGAAACTCCAAGCGCTAAGTATCGCTTCATGATTAACCTCGACGGCGGTCTACCATCTCAAACTTCACACAGCACACGCTTTTCTCGTCTTAACGGGGTTTATGCAACTAGGGGTGCCGCCAGATCCGCACTCGCGAACCTGGCGGCTTGGTGTTAGGGGGCCCGGGTAAACTAGAAGTAAAACTTCAGTCCGAACTGGATTTCCCGGGGTTCGCCAACGGTCGAGCTAATTACTCCAAATCCCGTCAGCCCGGGTACGAAGAAAGATGACGGATTCGAGAAGTTGGCATGGTTGAATGCATTGAAAAACTCGGTCCGAAATTCAAGTTTCATGGTCTCTTTGACCGGAAAAGCCCTGAAGAGGCTGATGTCAGCGTTCGTAAATCCAGGACCGTGGTATCGCCCAACACCACAATTTCCAAACTGACCGGCCCCTGGCAACGCGAAAGCAGCAGAGTTCAGCCAGGACCCTGTGCGTGGATCGTCTGAGGCTCCAGAACGCGCATCGCCCACGCAATCAGGCCGCGAAATGTGGTTCCCCCCCGACAAACTGCTGTCGGGAGCGAAGAGTTGGATGGTGGTACCCGTTTGCTTGGTAATGATTGTATTGACTTGCCAATTACCCAGAATATAGCTGGCCACCCCGCCCTCATTCATGAATTTCCTGCCTTTTCCCACGGGCAAATCGTATGTGGCGTAGGCTACAAATCTCTGGCGAACGTCAAACATTGAATCTCCGCGCTCCGCGGCGTAATCGTAAGAGTTTTGCGGGAACGCGCCACCGGTCAAATTGTCCACGTAGTCGGCGATATTGTGGCTCCACGTGTAGCTGATTCCATACGCTACTCCCTTAGAGAAACGGCGCTTAAGAGAGACAAGTAGAGCGTTATAGTCCGAGTTTCCGTCGTTCGTCGCCAGTTCTAGAAACCCGTGACTCCCGGTTGCGCTGCTGTCGGTCGTATTCAGGTTGGCATAAGGATAGATATCGATCGGATGAGCACTGGCATCAAAATTGCCCGTGAAAATCCCCTGGTTCCCGTCCCGTAGGCGGTTCATCTTCCTGGCAAAATTTCCGACGTAGCTTACGTCGAGCGATACGTTTTGCGCAATCTGGAACTGCGGACCGAAGCTGCCTTGTTCAACGTAACCGGTCCTCTGGTTCGGATCCTGTGCGCGAATCTGCAATTGCGTCAGGTCAACCGTGGTTGAGGTAAATAGGTTGATGGGAAAACCGTCTTGCAACTGAAAGATCGGGGTGGAACTTCCTTGCGATTGCGCCAAATTATAGGAAAAAACGGCTGGCGGATTGAGGGCAAGAATGCTCTCTGAGCCGATGCGGACGCCTTGCTGGTAGAAAACACCGAATCCACCGCGGAATACGACTCGCTCCCAAGGATGGTAGCTGAAGCCCAATCGCGGCGCGAAGTTATTCTTGTCCGGATGAATCAGCGACCTGTTGTACCATCCCGAGGCGTTGGCCGCAGGAGTCATGAGTTCGCCGCCGTTTGCCGGGCTGAAGTTACTGAGCAGATTCTGGTGATTCAATAGCGGTGAATAGAGCTCGTACCGAACCCCGAACGTAACTGTCAGATTTTTTCGCGCACGCCAGGTGTCCTGTCCATAAATGCTATTTCCGTTGGTGTAGTTATGAACCACGGTAGGAGTGACAAAAACCGTGGCGTCCACGTCGCCCAGGAGAAAGTCCGGCAAACCAAAGCTGCCGGCGGCAGTATAAATTCCGTTGACCCCTATCTCACCCTGCGGCGCGCGAATATCCAGAAAATTGTTGCTCCAGTGGCGATACTCGTAGCCGAACTTGAAGCTGTGGTTTCCTTTCAGACAGCTCAGATTGTCTAGAACCTGCCAGACCTGTGAAATCTGGAACTGCGGCCGCCATGGCGAAGTGCCTATGCGCGTTAGTCCATTGATTTCGATCGGCGGGATTCCCGCGGTGTTCGCTCCGACCGGAATTCCAGTCAATCCAAACTTCGCGGCGTCCGATGTCCCCAGCTTCAGACCAATTGGGTCGCTGTGCGCGTAGTCACGATTGAAGCCGAATCTCAGTTCGTTCAATAGGGAAGAACTGAGGGTGTCGTCCCACGCAATGGCCACGGAACGCTCGTGAATGTTGTAGGCAGTCGCAAAATTGCCGTTTCCCGCAATAGGATCACTGGTCCAAGGTGGATCTTGGTTGCTGATGATGAACTGACTATACCGTCCAAAAATGTGGTTCTTGTCGTTCAAATTGTGGTCGATGCGAATATCGAAAGAGTTCGTGTCCTTGGGAACGGAATATTGGAAGGTATAGTTTGGAGCGCCGGTCCAGCCCCCAGCCACGCCTTCACGCGCGACCTGGATTGGAATGTTCGGGTCCGGAAATAGTGTAACCAACTGCGTGGCCGTCGTATCGAGACAACCCGAGGCTATTACATTGCCTGCCACACAACCGCTCTGACCGCTAACCGGCGAATCGCTCAACGCTTGCGGAAATTCGGTGAAATTTCCGGTCTTCATCAAGGGCGTTGGTACGGTCGACTGGATGTTCGCTGCCTTCCGGCTGGTAAAAATCTGAAAGTCGGCAAAGAAAAATGTCTTGTTCTTGAACACCGGGCCGCCGATTGTCGCGCCGTATTGATTCTGGGAGAATCTTCCTCGCTTAACTCCCTGTTGATTCGCGAAATAATCATTCGCATCCAGAACGCTATTGCGCAAGAACTCCCATGCATCTCCATGGAATTGATTGCTTCCCGATTTGATGGTGGCGTTGACAACCGCTCCCGCGGCCGTGCCAAATTCCGCCGAATACGTGCGCGTCTGTATGCGAAACTCTTGCAGCGCGTCTGGCGGTGGCTGGATGACTTGCACCGAGCTCTCCTGCAGGTTGGTCGAGCCGGAGTTGTTGTCGATTCCGTCGAGCGAAAAATAATTCTGTGTTTCCAGGTTCCCATTGGAGCTGAAACGGTCCGGCGCCGTGTTGTTGGTATTGACTTGATTCCTCTGGATGCCCGCCTCCAACAGCGCTAAATCCGAATACCGCCGTCCGTTCAATGGCAAATCGTTGATCTGCTCACTCTGCACCACCCCGCCGACGTCGGCGGTTTCTGTCAGCAGTACGGGCGTAGCTGAGCTAACTTCAACCACCTGCGTGGATTGTCCGACCTTCAGCTCGAAATCGATCGCCGGTCGCGATTGCACGTCAATTTCGATGTGCGTGCTGATGGCCGATTCAAAATTCTGCGCAGTCGCCTGAACTGAATACGTCCCTGGGATGATCGCGGCAAATTGATATCCGCCATCTTCATTTGTTGAAACAATGCGCGTAACTCCTGTCGCGTCACTTTTCAGAGTTACCGTGGCTCCTGCGATCGCCGCTCCACTCGGGTCTCGAACCACTCCAACGATCGAGCCGGTGTCAATCTGCGCGCGCAGAACGGAAGGAACTAGAATTAGCATCGTCAAAAACAGCAACTTCGTGGTCTGTACACGGAAGCGCAACGAACGTCCCATCTTCACACCCCCTAATCGAGTCCAACGAATCCCCAAGGATGCGCAAACGTTATCATGGACGCAGCAGTCTGTAAATATTATTTGTTTCTGGTACTCAATCCCCAGATCTAGTCCGTGTACCCCCAGTTGGCTCTGCCCGGCCGTAGGTTAAAACAAGGGTATGACGCAACGAGCCATATATTTGCTTGCAATTAGAAGGATTTTTGATGAGTTTCGGAATGAACAAAGCCGAAACCGAAGGCACGAAGGGCTGACTCGAGACCCCGCCTGGACGTTGATGGAACCCATGGGACAAACTGCGGCAGTGGGACGCTGAAGGGTGATTTCGATGCAATCGTATGCATAACTACGCTTGATTCTCGCCCTGCGGCATCCTTAACATCGATATCATGTCAATCGCTTGGCAGCCTGCAAATTTGATCAAGGATCCTGCCTCCGAAATTTTGCGGATTTGCTCCGCTTATGGAGGGTTGCTCTAGTGCCTTCCACTTTTCCAAATACCAGTGGCTTCAAATCTTGGCTGGTTTCCCGTCGCCAGTTTGTGTTTGCGCTGGGCAGTTTTGCTGCCGTGCCCAACCTTCGCTTGCCGCCTTCGAATTCGATCTTTGAAGAAATCCCCGCAACGCGGAGCGGCATAGCCTGGCATCACGAAAATGCCATGTCTTCCGAGCACTATCTTCCCGAAACCTTAGGCCCGGGTTGCGCCTTCCTGGATTACGATAACGATGGTTGGATGGACATTTATCTAGTCAACAGCGGTCCATCGGAATTTTACGCGCCGAAGCAACAACTTCGCAACGCGCTCTACCGCAATAATCGCGACGGAACATTTACCGATGTCACGGACGCGGCTGGTGCGGCGGGCGGGAACTTCGGAATGGGAGTGGCAGTCGGCGATTACAACAACGATGGCTATCCCGACATGCTGGTCACGGGTTGTGGCCGGACACTTCTTTATCGGAACAACGGAAACGGGACGTTCACGGAAGTCAGCAGACAGGCCGGTATCGATATTTCAGGCTGGACTACCAGCGCCGTGTGGTTCGATTTCGACAATGATGGGCGGCTGGACCTTTTCGTCTGTAGCTTCGTTCGATACCTGCCTGAAGACCGTCAGTCCTGCGGCGGGAATGAAGCCGGCAAAAAATATTACTGCATTCCGCGAGCGTTCCATCCCACCGCCAGCTACCTGTTCCACAACAATGGCGACGGAACGTTTACCGAGGTGGGCCACGGGAACCTCATTGGCAAAACCTTTGGTAAGGCGTTGGGGGTAGTGGCGACGGACATTAATAATGACGGACGAATGGATTTGTTTGTGGCCAACGACACCGTTCAGAATTTTCTTTTTGTGAATCGCGGGTCGAACCGCTGGGAAGAGATCGCCGTGTCTGCGGAGGTCGGCTTCGGTGAAAACGGCCAAGCACGCTCAGGAATGGGAGTTGATTCGGCGGATTTCGACGACGATGGCTGGCAGGATCTATTCGTGGCCAATGTCGACCAGGAGAAATTTTCGTTGTATCGCAACCTGAAGAATGAAAGATTCACCGATGTGGCGGAGGTTCAATCCATCGCGCAAGCTACGCGCCTTCTGAGTGGGTGGGGCTTGAAGTTCTTTGACTACGACAACGATGGCGAAGTTGATCTGATTCTTGCGAATGGGCACCCGGACGACATGGTCAGCGAACGATCACGGACCGTCACTTACCGGGAACCGCTGCTTTTGTTTCATCAGGTAAACGGAAAGTTTCAAAACGTGAGTTCCGAAGCGGGGCCGGCATTCTCCCGCGATTTTTCCGCGCGAGGACTGGCAGTCGGTGATTTGAACAAC